>Ga0265797_10002257_pt1 | contig 32711 bp, 24 predicted proteins | sample P2T30metagenome_FD_192433 | JGI IMG/M metagenome (GOLD analysis project Ga0265797, IMG submission 192433) | Plant litter microbial communities from East Loma Ridge, Irvine, California - P2 T30 | ecosystem: Environmental > Terrestrial > Plant litter > Unclassified | place: USA: California... | reverse complement strand
TTGACCGCGAGGTACCGCCCCTCGGGCCAGCGCTCCCGCTCGGCGAGCAGCACCCAGCGGCCCGCGAGCACGAGGGCGTACGACGGGGCGTCCTCGCCGACCATGAGGGTGGTGAGCAGGCGCGACAGCGCTGTGATCGTCTCGCCGTCCTCACCGGTCACCTCGTGCAGCAGGGTGCGGACGGGAGCGCCCGTCTTCGTCCCCCGCTCGAGCAGCGAGTCGAGCTCGGCGACGGGCGTGGCCTCGATGACGACGAGGGCCGAGGGCTCGTCGACGGCGTCGGAGACGAGTCGGCGGACGGGGCCGTCCGTGACCCACCGGTTGCCGCTACCGAAGTAGCCGAGCACGCGGAGCAGTTCCGTGTTGAAGGCGGACACGTCCGCAGGGTCGGTGACTGCCGCGAGGTCGGCGAGCGTCTGCTCCATCCGCGCGCGCGCCTCGGTGAACCGGGAGCGTGTCGTCGCGATCGACTCGGCCTTGCTCGCGTCCCAGGCCTTGCGTCGATCGAGCACCCGCGCGGTGAACGACTGCCGAGTCGCGTCCGTCGTCAGGTAGTGCTCGCTGATCCAGTCGTCACCGACGATGATCGCGTCGCTCGCCGCCATCAGAGTGCCCCCTCGATCGTCCGCGCCACCGGCCAGTCGGCTGGCACCACCATCAGCAGCGGACGCACGAGCTCCCTGCTCGGCGTCATGGCCTCGGCCAGGCGCCGCTCAGCCTCGACCGTCATCCGTCGTTCGTGCAGGTCCTTGCGCTGCACGAGGGTGTCCGCGTCGTCGGCCCAGGAGCCGACGCGGGTCGCCCACCGTTGCACGCGCTCTTTCGTGTCACGGCTCGCCGCATCGAAGAGCCCCTCGAGCGCGCCGCGGGCGGTCTCGACAGCAGGCCGGACGAGCGGCGACAGGTCACTGACGTCGACCGGGCCGGGATTGTTCCGGGCCGCCGCGACGCCGAGGGCGTCATAGAGCTCCTGCGCCGAGCCGAACGGGGTGACGGCACAAGCCGTCGAGTGCGGGAACCCGCCGAAGGTCGCCGTCATGTGCGAGGCAGCGACGACCTGCCCCCGCCCGTTGGTCAACGTGCCCAGCAGCGCCACCACAGGGTCCTCGACCGCCCCTCGGACCGCGAAGATCGTGCCTCGTCCGAGTGTCGCCAGGCTGCGGTCGCTGGCCCAGTCGAGCACCGGGTGGAGCGGCCCCAGGAAGTGCGCGTCCGGCCACTGGTTCGTCTCTGTCCCCGACCGGGCTGCCTCCAGGCGGTCGTCGCCCCGAGCCTGCGTCACCGCGAGCTTGAGGGAGGTCGTCACCCGCCGCTGGTCGAGGTAGCTCTGCGGCAGCACCGCGAGCCGCTGGACGAGATCAGCCGGCGGCGTCAGCTCCACGATGCCCTCGGCGCCGTGGTCACGCCAGCCGACGCCGCCGCTGGAGAGCGACCTGCCCGGTTCGGCGTACGCCTGCTCCAGGGCCTCCGAGAGGAAGGCGACGTCGCTCGGGAAGAGCGCCGCGCTCGCGCCGTGCCCCACACCCGTCGCCCCGGGGGAGCCGACCGAGCCCGCCCCGTCCGCTGCGGCCGGCGGCTCGGGAACGAGCGTCTCCCATGAGGCCCAGAACGCGTCGAAGTCGTCCCCGGCCTGCACCTGCTCGACCGTGCGCACGACGTCGTCGACGTCCTGCTGCCCGGCGATGGCACGCATGATCTCGTCCTCCTCGGCCTGCACCGAGTGCTTGCCCATGAGCGAGGCCGTGTCACCGAGGGCCCGGTGGGCCTCCTCCTCGCGTTCGAGCAGGCGCGTCAGCACCCGGAAGTCGCCCGTGAACCGCTCATCGTCGGGCGCGAGCAGCAGCGTCGTGATGCGTGGCGCCTCCTTCTGCCCGTACCGGTCGATGCGGCCGTTGCGCTGCTCGATGCGGATGAGGCTCCAGGGGATGTCGAAATGCACCAGCTCGTGGCACTGGGCGTGCAGGTTGACGCCCTCCGAGGCGATGTCACCGGTGACGAGCACGCGGATCGGCGACGCGGCCAGCTTGAAGCTCTCGACGACCTTCTGCTGCTCCTCGTCGGTGAGGCCGCCGTGCAGGATCGCGACGGCGTCCTTCGGCAGGCCGAGCGCCTTCGGCAGGGACGCCCCGAGGGCCTTGAGGGTCGCGACACGCTCGGCGAACACGACGACGCGCGTCGACGAACCGGCGCCGACGCCCGCCGCCTTCGCGTGGTCGACGAGCGCACGGTGCTTCGCCGAGGCGTTCGGCCCCACGGCGGAGGCGAGTTCGTCGAGGCGCAACAGGGCCTCCCTCTCGCGAGCGGCCTCATTCGTGTCCGGGAGGCGACGGACGCGCTGACGGACCGTCTCGAGCAGCGCCTCCGGAGACGAGAGGAACGCCTTCGCCAGCGTCCATGGGAAGAGCGACCCGTTCTTGCCCGAGTAGGGCGAGGCGCCCTCGCTCGGGTGCAGCCACGTCTCGGCCAGCTCGGAGGCCACGGCGTTCTCCTCCGGCGAGGCCGGGACGAGCCGGTGGTTCGGCTCCTGCCGGGGCGCCCAGTCGCTCCCGACCGCCTCGGCGACCTCGGTGCTGTTGCGGTGGCGGCGGATGATGAGGCGTGCCACCTCGGCCTCGTCGAAATCGCCGTCGGGGCGCACGGCGCTCGGCTCGAGCATGCGCACCAGCTCGGCGAACGACTCCTTCTTGCCGTTGTGCGGCGTCGCCGAGGCGAGGATTAACGCGTCCGTCGTGGGAGCGAGCACGTGCGCGAGGCGATTGTTCTGCGTGCCCGCGTTCGTGAGGTTGTGCGACTCGTCGATGACGACCGCGTCCCACCGTTGATTGCGGAGGTGCTGCACGTAGCGATCGTTCTTGAGCGTGTCGATCGAGATGATGGCCCGCTTGTAGACCGCGAACGGGTTGCGTGCCGCGGGCAACTTCTGCCGCAGCCGCTGGATGCCCTGCGAGTCGAGGCGCACGAAGGGCAGCGCGAAGCGCGTCCACATCTCGTGCTGGAACTGCTCGAGCACGTGGCGCGGGGTCACGATGAGGATGCGCTCCCCCCGGCCGCGGACCGCGAGCTCGGAAAGGATCATCCCGATCTCGAGCGTCTTGCCCAGCCCGACCGCGTCCGCGAGCAGGATGCGCGGACGCAGGTTGTCGGGATCGAGGGCCTGTCGCACGGCCGTCTGTTGATACGGCAGGGCAGCCGCGAGCATGCGACCGCTCGTGGAGATGTCGGGGGACGTGAGCGGGATGGAGGTCTTGCGCAACGTCGCCTCGACCCACAGGCGAGCGCTGCGGTAGCCGGACGAGGAGTCCGCGGTGACGGTCGCCTCAGCCGGGTCCAGTACTCGGACGTCGTCGAGCGCGGTGTAGAAAGCTGCCGTCGTGTCACGGACGAGACCGGAGAGGCCCTGCACACGGAGGAGCTGCCCGTCAGTGGTCTGCTCGACCCCTGAGACGAGCCACTCCTCGTCACGGACGATGACCACGGAACCGGGTGCGACGTTGAGCGGTTCCTGCGTGCTGATGGTGCTCAAGGTTCCCCTGCCTGATAACGAGCGACCCCACGAGTCTAGGCGAGCGCATGGATGTCGAGAGAGCCCCTTGTTCTGGGCGCGGTCGCCCCTTGCGCTTCGTCATGTCGCGCCGCGTGCGTCGCGGGTTCTTGCTGCACTGCAACTATGGTCAGGGCACACCTGCAGCACGCAGCGATGACACCGATCGAGGAGCCGAGTGATGACAGAGCCCGAGAACTTTCGACAGACGATCGGGTGGATGGGCCGCGAGATCGTCACGCTTGCTGAGGTGTGGCCGGCGGCACCCAAGGCAGTCATCGTCGGCATCAACCCCTCGATCACCAGCGTCGAGGCCGGGCACTACTTCCAGGGGCGAGGCGCACGAAGCCGCCTGTCGCTGCTGGTGCGCGCGGGCCTGCTCGATCTCCGAGACGGCGAGCGGCACTTCGAACGTGCTGCGATGAAAGCAGGCGTCGCTCTCGCCGATCTCGTACGGCGCCCCACGCCGAGCGCCAGCGACCTCTCGCGTGAGGAGCTCGAGTACGGCAAGTCACAGTTCGAGGCGAAGATGGCGGCCCAGCAGGTCCCGCTGGTCATCGCGATCTACGCCCGGCCCGTGGAGGCGTTGCTGGGAGCGAAGGCAGCCCCAGGTTTCCAACCGACCGAGACGTCCTGGGGAGCCCGGGTCTTCAACTTGCCGCGCCCCTACCTCAGGTCGGACCTCGCCGCAGAGGTGATGTCTACCTTTCCGTCCACGTGAGGCGCATCGGTCGAGTACCGCGTGATCGAGCGCATACGCGGACGCGATGACCTCTCCGCGCTGCCGGCTCACGACCGACGAAGGGATCGTGTATGCGGACCGTGACTGCCAAGCTGAGCCCATGTCTTGGGGGAGAACCATCGTCGCGTCCCTGTCCGCCCTCGTCCTCGTCGCGGTGCTCGCCGGGTGCTCGGCCGAGCGCGAGAAGGACGATGCCGCTGTGGCGCAGCTCGGTACCGCATGCAAGTCCGCTTTCCAGGCGGCAGCCGCTGTTCCCCTGGCCGAGATCAACGACACGGAGATGGCGGAGACCGTGACTGACTGCTCCACTGTCGCCGAGAGGGCTGAAGGGCTCGCGCGCTACCTGGAGGCCCTTGGCATGACCCGGGCGCCCGCCGAGTCCGAGCCGCCCATGTCGGTCAGCATCTCGTGCTTCGGGCATGAGAGCGCGCCAGTGTGCGAAGACGCTGCGTCCCAGGGCTTGCTCGAGTAGCAGCGCATGGATCAGCTACTGAGTCGGTTGCCGCGCCGCCTGGTCGAGACCTACCCGCCGCTACAGTCAGGGCATGTCTGCTCGAAGGCTTGGCCCTCTGCTGGTTGTGCCTGCTCTTTTGGTGTCGATGACCGGCTGCATCACGATCAATACAGGTGGCGCTGACCCCAGGCCGAGCACGCCCAGGAGCGCACGCCCTGAGGTGACGTCAGCGCCCCAGACGGATTACTCAGGAGCTCTGACCGACCTCCTGGGGGCGATCGGCGCCTTGTACAAGTCATCCGACGCGGGCACGGCCACGCCTGAAGACTGTTCCTACACAGGGTACGTCGCATCGCAGATGGCTTCTTCGACCCCGGCACCCGAGTGGCAGGGCACCTTCGAGACCATCCGATCGAACATGACCGCCATCGCCCAGCTCTGTGCGGTTGACCCGGGCGATGAAGACGCAGCGGACCTCGCCGCCCTCACGAGGAAGGACGTCGCCGACATCCTCAACGACGAGGAGTACGCGGGCCAGACGAACTGGGGCCAGAATCCCTAGACCTGGCCGGTCAAGTGGCGACCACACCTCCGACCCGGTGCTGCCCGTCGATCACGAGGCTGTGCGCGAAGTGCTGGTCAGCCCAGGCGGTAGCCGCGTTCCCGATGTCGCCAGTCTTCATCACGCGCACAAACCTCGTGCTATCACGGCCAGAAGGCGTGATAACAGTCACTGATGGTGGCGACGAAAAAGCCCCGAGTTCCTTGTAGGAGCAAGGTTCTCGGGGCTCTTTCTGTGGCGGGCTGCTTGCGAAACCTATCGAGGCCCAGAATCCTGGGGTTGCACGAATCGGACTCCTGACGACATCCTCCAGGTTCCCGCGGAAAATCCTCTGACCATGCATCCGCAGCCAGGCGTCATCGCCTGCGGCAAGCCAATCCACATGTTCCGCGTGTCCAGATGGCCGGGCTTCTGACGGCGACGCATACACGCCGGAGCGCAATGGTTGACCCATGCACCCCGCCGTGACGGACACCGTCTCTGGCCTGCAGCTCCCCACCCGCAGGTATCCCTGCCGCTGAGTGCAATGCCGGAGCGCAAGAAGAGCGCCGAGAGCAGGAGAAGGCGGCCCTGACTCGGTGGCTCGCGTGCCCCGATGATGCGGCGGGGGCGAATGCCAGATCGGCTGAACATAGACAAAGAGACGTGGACCTTTTTGCAGGTCGCCGATGTGCCGGGCAGGTTCGTTGACTGTCCCGGGCTTGGCAGTCGTACCACTTATGCACTGGGTTGCGGTGTCTCTGGAATGTGCCACTGAAAGCGAGCGGGTCCGGAGCGCCACATTGGAAGGGTTGCCCCCGCAGTCCTGAATCTCAGGCAATTGGCAAGACTGTCGCCCCTTGTGCACTTCTGCAAAACAAAAAGTTCAGGTTTCTCCGAAGGCCGACAGATCGGTCGGTTAGTCTGATCGAGGACCAATAGATGCATGACGAGAGGGTGGGACAAATATGACTTTTGAGGCCGACGCGCGAATTGACGAATCGAAATCGTCGCAGCAGGAGAAGTCGACAATTCACGGCGTTTACCAAGCACTTGCGCAACAGTACGACGCACGCATTCCGGGTAGCGGTCCCTCGGATGACAATTTCACGGCCTCGGAGCGCAAATTCTTATTCGACAAGATCAACTCCGGGCACAAGGTACTTGACATCGGTTGTGGCACTGGGCGTTTCACCGTGCCAATGGCCGAGCTCGGAGCAAAGGTCAGCGGCCTGGATATGAGCGGTGCGATGCTTGACGTCGCTCGGGGCAAGCTCGAGGCGGCCGGAGTATCCGCTGACCTCCGAGAAGGCGACATGGCAAGCATGCCATTCCCGGACGACAGCTTCGACGTTGTCGTGAGCATGCTGGCGTTGATGCACATCCCTCTTGGAGACCGTGCGAAAGTCTTTTCCGAGGCGAGTCGTGTGCTCAAGCCCGGCGGGAAACTGCTGATCTCTGTCAAAAACAGCGTGATTGAACGGCTCTTCAGGGCAGACCGATTTGCCGCCGTCGATGTTACGGACGTTGACGCCAAGAAGCTGGTGTTCACGCAGACCGATGATGGTGAGGATATGGAGGCCTCGTGGTACAGCTTTAGCCCCAGCGACGTCTCGGCTCTATGCGCGTCAGCGGGCATGGTCGTCACGCAACTGCAAGGCAACTCCTCGATTTCTGCATGGCTGGCCGACGAAGTGCTGGCTGATCCGAGCGTCAACGCCTTTGTAACAAAGATGGAGAACGCTCTGACCGACGTCCCGCCGTTCAATCACCTCGGCTACCACATCATGGTCGAAGCAGTAAAGCTTCCCTAGTGTTGCTCAAGTGAAGCGGTCGCACGTCGATCGACTCCTCGGGGGGCGGGAGGCGGCCCTTGGGCTGCCCCCGCCCCTTTCTCGCGTCAGGTCAAACGCGAAATGACCGGCCGGCTCCCAACCATGGCGACCGAACACCGGTAGTCTCCGCCAACTTGCACATCCTCCACCCAGACGTGCCCGTACAAGTCGCCGCTGGACGGATAGCATCCCTGAGCGTCGACATCTACGTTTCGGGGATCGACGGCGAGGCCTTGTCCTGTTGCCTTCAGCAGCGCCTCCTTGCGCACCCACAGTGCGATTTGCTCGTCCCAATCAGGAATTTCCCTGACAGATGTCCTTTCCCGCTGGCTAGCCAGCATCTGCCATAGAGCTGGCATGACCTGATCAGGCACCGCCTCTATGTCAACACCAACCTGATGCCCTTCGGCCACGACCACCGCCACGCGGTTCTCTGAATGCGACAGGTTGAACGATAGATCGGGAAAAGAGGGCAAGTAGGGTTTGCCGTGTTCGTCGGAGCCGCAGCTGACGCATTTGACGGCAATTTCCACCTCATGAGGTGCAGCATTTGTCTTCGCTCCTAGCAGACACCTCAAGAACGACCGCGACGACCGATAGCGATTCTTCTCGTGCGGGCGACGGAACCTTTCGGCCTTGGCCCGCTCCTCGTCGGAGAGAGCGCTTTCGTCGTGCGCTCCATCAAGACGACCTAGAAAGAGCTCACACGCTGCCATCAAGGGCCTCGAACATGCGACTGCCAATGAGATCTAGCAAGGGGCGCGGCGCATGGGTAAATGCATAGTGATCACCTTCGAGAGTCCACGAACGGGTGTTACCGCATTGCTCCCACCCGGTCATCCGCCAGGGCTCTATGCCGTCATCGCGGGTCCAACCGATGGCCGTCAGTGTGGCCGACACGAGAGGCCGACTGGGCTGGAGGTATCTTGCGTTCATGGCGAGATCGGATTCGAGGATGTCCAGCGCAACGTCTAACAAGCTCTCGTGCACCCGGCTACCCATTTCGACGAGCATGCCGGCTAGGAAGTCGTGCAACTCTGCCCGGCTCATGGCGAGAAGTGGACTATAGGGTCCATCCTGGGGTGCCACCTCTGATGAGACGAACAACTGTGGCATCTCAGCCACCCCCGCCTCATCGAACCGGGCAACCGTTTCATAGGCCGCCAAAGCAGAACCACAATGGCCGAATACACCCAGGGGGAGATCGACGTAGCGCTCGAGTACCGAGAAAATGTCGGCGCTGAGTTCGGCATAACTCGTCGGTAAAGGCTCGGTAAAGCGATTCTCCCGACCCGGAAGCTGCAGAGGCACGAACGCGACGCCGTTCTGCACTGCGGGCCACTCCTTGTAAAGCGATGCACCGCATCCCGCGTAGGGAATAAGGAAGACTCGAGCCTTGATGTCCTCGCCGGACGGTGGAGGAGTAAGAAACCATGGTGAAGCGGCCGTTGTCACAGCAACCCCCGAGCGGTCTTCCGCAAGTATGCGCAGGTAGTCCGTTGCTTATGCATTCCTCGATACCTTCCTCGGGTCGGTTGACTGCGATCGTTCAAGTAGCGAACGCCGCACGCTCTCAACGAGCCCAGCTTTGGTCGGTTTCTCGTAGAGCTGACGGGCTGAGATGTTGATTCCGAGGACGCGATGGATTTCATCCAAAAGGTCTACTGCAGTCAATGAGTGTCCTCCCGCCTCGAAGAAGTTCGCGTCCTGATCGGCAGGAGACTCGTGCAGTATTCGCGTCCAGATGGCGGTGATATGCCCCTCCACGTCCTGCCCCTGTTCCTCTGAGGCCGCCTGACTTACTGGGTCGGGCAAGGCTGACCGGTCCAATTTGCCGTTTAACGTCGTCGGCATTTCACTTAGGACTGTGATGGTCGCCGGTACGAGATGGCGAGGTGCGCGGCCCCGCAGATCGACCAGCAACGCTTCCGGTAGCCCATCCGCGGTCATTGCAGCGCCGGTAGGGACCACGAATGCGGCGAGGTGCTTTTGCCCCTCGACTTCGCGGACCACGGCCGCCGCCAGGGCGACCAAATCGTGCGCGAGGAGGAGGGCCTCGACTTCACCCGGCTCGACCCTAATGCCCCGCACCTTTCCCTGCCAGTCGCGACGACCGCCAAAATGAAGCTGCCCACGCTTGTCGCGAGCCCCCAAGTCGCCCGTGGCGTACAACCTCTCGCCCTTTCGCCCGGCCCGAGGATCGGGGACAAAAGCTCGTGCGGTCTCGGCGGGCATGCCCAGGTAACCCCAGGCCAGTCCTGCGCCCCCAATGAACAGTTCGCCCGTCTCGCCGTCGGGGAGAACCGACGCGTCGGGCCCAAGGATCACGATATCGGTGGAGTCAATGGGTGTACCGATTGGCACGGGTCCCACCACGCCTTCGGACGACGTCCAGCACGCTGCAAAAGTCGTGCTCTCCGTGGGGCCGTAGCCATTGGTCACGGCGATTCCCGGTACCGCCGAAACGAGTGCGTTGATACTCACGGGGGAGGCAACGTCACCACCCATCAGTACGTGACGGACGGAACCGAATGCTGACAGGTGATGGTTAACCATCTGATTAAGGAGGCCCGTCACCAGCATCACGACAGTGATGTCCTGATCGCGGATGCATTCCGCGAGCGCGTCCAGGTCCAAAGGGCTCGGCGGGGCGATGTGGAGTGCTGCTCCATTGGTTAGTGGCGTCCACAACTCGAACGTCGATGCGTCGAAGGTGGCAGGTGAGACCAGCAAAAAACGGTCCGACGCCCGCACCTCGATCCAGGCTGGAGCGTGCGCTAGACGGAGGACCGCAGATTGAGGGACTGCCACGGGCTTCGGTAGACCGGTCGATCCTGACGTGAAGTTGACGTACGCCAGGTCGTCGGTTGATCGCCTGCTCTCGACGCGCGAACGGGCAAAAGGTCCTGGGGTAAGAGAATGCTCTGAGGGTGCTGGCCTAATGGTCGAGACCACTTTCGACACTCCGGCGCGCGTGGTCAGCAGCTTGCGCCGGTCGGGCGGATCGTTCGGGTCCAGCACCATGTATGCGGCGCCCAAGCGAAGGAGTGCCAGGAGGCAGGCCACCAGCTCGGTAGATCGATGCATGAGCACGCCAATGAGATCACCGGGGGCGACCCCGGCGGAGAGGAGTTCGCCCTCGACCGCCTCCGCCCAGGCTCCGAGCTGCGCGTAGGTGTACCGCTCCTGCGAGGAGCTGAGCGCGAGCGCGTGAGGTGTCGTGATGGTCCAATGGGAAAATGCGTCATAGAGGGAGGCCGGGCCTTGGGCCCGACGTTCGACGCCTTCGCCGGTCAGTGCCGTGTTGTCCATAATTCGTTGCCTTACGCTGTCGGTCTTTCTGCGGGAGAGTCAGACACTTTCAGTGAGAACGTAACTTTCACGGTCTGCGTCGAGTCGTCGACGGTGCAGAAGTCGACGAAACCCGCAGTCTGGGGCGACCCGTTTCGAAGCCGTTCGTTGTCGGAGCTTGCGACTGCGTCGTCGTCCTCTGTCGTGGGTGACCGAGGAAATCTCGTTAGGGATGGAGTCGATGACCCGCTCGTGGCCGCCTCGACTTCGGGACGCGTCGTAGTTGGGACGCTCGTAGACGGCGTCGAAGCGTGAGAGCTCGACGACACCGTGGTCGCCGCCAGCTGCCCTTTGGCGGTAGCAATCCAAGACGGTTTCGGACTGAAGGAGTCTCGGACCAGCGGCATCGGAATGTGTCGTTGTCATTTACTAGTGCTCAACTGTCCTGCGCCGACGAGGCAGGGTTGCCTACGCGACTCCGCGCGGCCGCCACGAGAGTCGCGACTTCGCCCACCGTCCTGGCGCGCATCACGTCTCGGAGGCGAAGATCCGTTGAGGCCGCCGCGTTGAGGCGAATGACGACCTGTGCTGCCGCCAGCGACGTACCGCCGAGGTCGCTGAAGGCGGCAGAGGTATCAACGGTCACGACGACGTCAAGCACATCGGACCAGACCGCGGCGACGAGCCCCCGCTCGCCGGAAGGGTCCGGCGTGACATCTAGTGGTGGTCTTTCCAAGGCCCAGCTCTGGAGCCGCGTGCGGTCGATTTTGCCATTTGGCGAGAGCGGCAGAGCGGGTACAACCTTGATCTGCGCCGGAATCATGGACGCGTGGAGGGCCTCGTGAAGCCGGCGTCGGCAGTCACGGACGACGGCGTCATGGTCCGCCCCCTGCCCCCCGGCCAATGTCACGAACGACGCAAGCGTGGCCGTGGCCGCGCCTCCTGAGACGGCAACCGTGCACGCTTCCGCGACATCGGTCACGGTGCGCAGGTGAGCGTCGATCTCCCCCATCTCCACCCTAATTCCGCCGACCTTGACCTGTTGGTCGAGCCGTCCGAGCAGTTGGAGGTCACCGCTGGCGTCAAGCCGGGCCGCGTCACCCGTGAGGTAGAGTCGTGCACCTTCGTCGTCGCCAAAGGGATCGGGGACGAACCTCAAGGCCGTGACTGCGGGCTGCCCGTGGTAACCCCATGCGACACCGACGCCACCGAGGGCGAGTTCTCCGGTTTTACCTATTTCGGCGAGCCTGCCGTCGGGGTCGACAACATAAGCAGTCTGACGGTCTAGGGAACGGCCGTAAGGGATCGAGACTGTGAAGTCATCATCCACTCGGGTCTCAAAGATGACGCTGTCGACTGATGCCTCGGTTGCACCACCCAGACTGATCACGCGGGCGGTGGGCATTCGTCGTCGAACCGCGGCAGGTTGGGATACCGGTATCCAGTCGCCACCCAGAAGCACGACACGCATGACCTCAAGACTGATGTGCCGCCGTTTCAGCGCCGCCAAGACGAGGCTCATGGCCGAGGGCACGGAATGCCATACCGTGACACCCTGCTCGACCAGGATGTCGACCCAATGCTCGACGTCATTCTCGCGCCCCTCGTCAGGGAAGACCACCCTGGCTCCTGCGGCCAGGAGACCGAATGTGTCGTACACGGACATGTCAAAGCTCGGGGACGAGACGACAAGTACTGCGTCATCCGGCCCCAAGCCCAGCCGTCGGTTAAGGTCCTCAATCATCGAGGTACGGCCGACGTGGTCGAGGCACACGGCCTTCGGATCACCCGTGGTGCCGGAGGTAAAGATCATGTATGCGAGCGAACGTTCTGACGTTGTAGTACCTGCGCGACTAATTTCGCCTCTCGTCTCCGCCGATAGGGAAAGGTCCCACCACGATGGCTCGATCGTCGCCGCGAGCCGGGCGAATCTCTGCCGCGACACCAGCCCGATTGCACTCGCTGCCTGGACAAACTTGGCGATCCTGGAAGGCGGGAGAGACGGGTCGATTGGCACGTAGGCTGCGCCGGCGTTCATGATGGCCAGCGCATCTAGGACGAAGTCGATTCCGCGCGAGGCAAGCAGCAAGACCCGGTCGCCCTCGTGGACGCCAAGGGCGACTAATCTCGCGGTTCGCGCGGTGACAGCATCGAATAGCTCGCCGTAAGAGAGCACCCGCTGCCCTTGCCGTAGGGCAGTAGCAAATCTTCGTTGCCCTGCCGCACGCAAAACATCGCCATGAAGGGTGCGCATCGCCAAATCAGATGCCCACGCGTCCGACGCGGCAATGTTGGCGTTCCAGTCGCGCCAGGCCACCCTCAACGTCCCGTCGGCCTTGACAGAGGCCGTCACAGGATAATTTCCGGAATCGGATGACGATCCATGGTGTTGTGCACGATCTCCAGAGCCGACCTCGAACTGATCCGACCGAAGAGGACTGCGCCTACGGTCTCGGAGAGCAGCCGGAAGTCTTCGTCACTGACGCCGCGAAAACCCGCGATGTTCGTACCGAACCGTACGCCGGAGGACTCAGAGGGGGCACGCGCGTCTCCGGGGATCTGGTTACGGTTGGTCAAAATGCCCGCCTCTTCGAGGAGATTCTCGGCTTGTCGTCCCGACAGGCCGGTCTCCGTGACATCGGCTACGACCAGGTGGCTGTCCGTGCCACCACCCACAATTTTCAGATCGGCGGCAGCCAGAGCCTCGGCGAGTATTCCCGCGAGACGGGCAGTCCGATCCATGATGCTGGAGAAAACGGTGCCTCTGGCCCAGTCGAGCGTGAAGGCCTTCTGGGCGATGCTGGCGTAGTCGGGTGAGCCCTGGAAACCGGGGAAGACCGCACGGTCCATTAACTTCGCCGGAGTGGAGTCACGAGTCGGCAGGCGCTCGTGGGCGGAACGCCCCGACAAGATCACACCCCCCTTCGGCCCGAAAAGCTGCTTGTGGGTGCACAGCGTAGTGAAATGGGCATGGTCGATCGGGGAGGGATACAGCCCGGCGGCGATGAGACCAGCCGGATGCGAGACGTCTGCGACGAGCACGGCTCCCACCTCGTCGGCGATCTCCCGAAATGCCTGGAAATCGATGGAGAGCGGGAAACTGCTCGCACCACAGACGATCATCTCCGGCCGATGACTGTGCGCGAGACGGCGCACCTCGCCGTAGTCGATCTGTCCGGTGGGGTCGAGACCGTAGCGAGCGACGTTGAAGTATTTACCGGTGAAGGAGGCCGGGCTTCCATGGGTCAAGTGACCACCCGATTTGAGCTGCATGCTCAGCACCCTGTCGCCCGGTTCGAGTAGAGAGGTCATCAGTGCGAGATTGGCGTTGGATGCTGACAGCGGCTGCACGTTGGCCCACTGCGCGCCGAAAAGCTTGCACGCAGCCTCGATTGCCAGTGCTTCGACCTTGTCCACGCGCTCGGAGCCGGAGTGGAACCGACGGCCGGGGTAGCCCTCGGTCGTAACGTTGCCGAAGGTATGGGCGACGCGTGATACTTCGCCGGTGATGGAAATGCTTCGTGACGCGACCAGGCAAAGGTCAAGGCTCTGAGCGGTCACTTCCTGCTTAGCCGCCTGCCGGAGTTCGCGAGAAGTGGGGCTACGGGTGTCTTGGGTCATTTTGTCATCCGTTCTCTTTCGTCGACGAGGTTGTGAATCACGCGGAGGACGGGCGACGCGTCCGACATGGCAAAGAAGTGGTCACCGAGGACCATTTCCAGCACGGTGTGCTGAGATGATCTCCTGTCCCAGGAGAGCGGTTCGACATCGTCGTTTTCGCCGTAGAGGGCCACGATCGGGACGGGCAATGGTGGCGGGTTCCGTGGGAACTCGGCGAGCAGGGCGAGATCGGCCGCCAAGACGGGCATGTTCATCTCCACCAGCTCGTCCACCACGCCAGCGTCGGCTATTTCGAGGGTGCCGAGACGTGCTCGCAGCTCGGCTCGGGTCTCGGCTTCGACCTCGTGGGGGGCTGCCGAGGAACGCGCCAACGGTAGCGGAGCGCGGGCGAGACAAACGAGCGCGTGCGGTGTGACCAGCTGGCCCACGGCGAACGCGATATCTGCGCCCATGCTGTGACCGACGAAGATGGTGGTTGTGGCGGGCTCTCTCAATACGAGCTCGTCGGCTATCTTCCTCACGGTGCTGGCCGGGTCGTGGTCGAACGGCTCCGTCAGTCGATGAGCTCGTCCCGGCAGGGTTACCCCCAGAAGCTGCCATCGATCCGGCCAGATGGTCCTCCAGCCCGAGTAGACCGCTGCCGAGCCGCCGGCGTAGGGGAAGACGACGATCCGCACATCGGTTGCGTCGTTCCGGGGCGCGGGGATGATCTCCGAAACGTATCGATCAACCGCCAGTTTCATGGGCTTCTTCCAGGAGGCGGGCGATCGTCTGGGGCGTTCGTCCCGCGAGGATCATGCGGATGGAGACGTCCAGGCCCAGTCTTCGCAAGTCTCGAGCCGCTGTTGCCGCCGACAATGAATCTCCTCCTACGTCGAAGAAATCGTCATCGAGGGCGATTGGGGCGTGCGACGTGACCCCCGAAAAGACAGCCGCCACGCGCTGGGCCACGCCGCCAACCTCGTTCGCGGGGGACCGGGGGGCAACCGTTGGCGCGGGCTCGCGCACCCGGGAGAGGGCAGCGCTGTCAATCTTGCCGTTGGCCGTAAGAGGCAACTGAAGCAGCAGCGTAAGCGAGGCAGGCACGAGGACGTCCGGCACGGTGACGCGCATCCGGTCGAGAACAGCCCTCGTCAGGGATCTATCAGTCCGCGGCGGGAGCACGAACTCGATCTCGTCGGCGCCGACACGGGCAGTTGTGACAACGGGGGCCATGACTCCATGGTCTCGTGTGGCCGGGTGTCCCGGCGGCAGGAAGATCACGTCAAAACGGCCGGACACATCATGGCGGGACCAGCTGACTTGGGCGCTCCACCCCTGGCGTCGGGCGATCAAGAAGAGGTCATGCGGGTTCCACGCCCCCGGTCTCGGCCCCGGCCCCGGCCCCGTTCGGGCGTTTTCGACGGCTCGCCAGCCGAAAGGGTTCCGTCGCGAACCGAGTGCCTGCTCGACGGACGCGTGGTCGACTGGGCTCCCGTCGTTCCACTCGATAGCGGGCGTTGCGTGGTGTTGGGCTACATGAATAATCACGTCGTACCGGTATCGCGTCATCTCATTGAGTGCTGCCCCTAGTCGAGGAGCGATCTCGATGCCGGATATCCGCGGAACGACTGCAAGGAGGTACTCCCAGAACCGGGTGTCGATGCTGAGCTCAGGGTCGCTTCCGCTGTCCTGATCGACTGCGCCGGTTATCGATCTCCCGAAGCGTTCGACATGCGGGTTACGGATGTCGCCGATGAAGAGCGTCGCCCCATCAGAGAGATGATCGACGGCTTGGCCCACAAGCTTCTCCAGATGGGCAAGGCTAGGAAGGTATTGACTGACGGAGTTAATTACGACCGTATCGACATCGGGTGTTATAGCTTCCGTCGCCTTTATCGCCTCTGATTCGAACAGCCTGTACGCGACGTCATTGTGCCTACGCGCGATCTGCTCGAGGAAGGGAAGCGCAGCAGACGACAGATCACTGCCGGTGTAGCTGGTGATCGTTCCGGAGCCCAGGAGACGGTCCATGATCAGGCCGGTTCCTGCTCCGAGCTCAAAGACGTGTCTCGGCGCCAGGGCCACAATTCGGGCCGCCGTGCTCGAGGCCCATTCCTCCATGTCTGCTTGCCCGATTGCGGACCCGGTCGCGCTGTCGACCCATCCGTGTTCTGCCCCGCGCTCGGCGTGCGTGGCTTGGTCATGCGTTTCCAAGAACACGTCACGCCAGTTCTCCAGCGCCGTCTGCGAGGCGGTCTCGTTACCGCGCAACGGAGCGTGCGCCACGAGGACCGGACGGGTGCCGATGCTGGCAAGTGAGACGGACGCACCTGCGAGCCCCGCTGCAGCCAGGGCGGTCTCTACCTCTCCAAGCTCGATGCGGTGCCCACGGAGCTTGACCTGGCGATCGGAGCGGCCGAGGTATGACAGCTCACCTGAGCTCCGGCGGTAGGCCATATCACCCGAGCGGTACAGGCGGGCTCCGGGAACCGTGCTCCACGCGTCCGGTACGAACCGCTCGGCTGTGGCGGCCGCGTCGCCCCAGTACCCCCAGGCGAGCCCCGGGCCGCCGATGCATATCTCGCCGGCGACTCCGACAGGGACTAGACGACCAATCGAGTCGAGCAGTCGCACGCTGCTTCCGGTGAGCGCTGATCCCAATTGCCGGCGGCTGTTGCGTCGCATCCGGTGCGTGGTCGTGTCGACCGTGGCCTCTGTCGGGCCGTAGAAGTTATAGGCCGCGGCCGACAGCCCTGACAGATATGACCATAGGAACTCATTGACGTCCTCTCCACCCACGATCACAACCTGCATGTCAGGGCCCTCGAGCGCGCGAGGCGGAACGAGGTGCGCGGCCACCGATGGAGTCACGTTGACGACGTGCATTCGGTGCGTCGTGATGTAGGCCGCCAGGGCGTCCATGTCACGGCGGATGTCCTCTGACGCGATATACAACTGCCGACCGGCGATGAGCCAGAGCAGGTGGTCCATCGCCACGTCGAACCCGAAGGAGGCCGAGTGTAGGACGCGGATCGCCGTGGGGTGGGCTCGCATAATGCCTGCTTCATGTGCTGCAGCGAGGTTCGCCAGCGACGCATGGGACACGATGACGGGTTTCGGCACTCCCGTGCTTCCCGAGGTGAGGATGATGTAGGCGGCATCCGGCGTAGCGCCGCCTGGCTCTCCCGGTGGGAGGTGTCGGACGAAGAGCCGGCTCCAGCCGTCGGAGGGCGAGTGATGAGCTGTGACGACGGCGACCGCCTGCGATGCACCCACGGCGAGTGAAGTACGTTCCTCGGGAACGCTCAGGTCCAATGGGACCGCGACCAAGCCTTCCCGCCACGAGGCGAGGAGCAGGGCCAGGCCGGACCGATCGCGAGGCAGCCCGAGGGCGACAATGTCGCCGGGTTGGAAGCCGCTCTCGACCAGCGTGGAAGCGAAGGTCGAGACAAGTTCGTCCATGGTCGTGAAATCGACGGTTCCATGATCGTCCACGACGGCCGTGTCTCGCGAGCTCGATGCCACGGTCCGAGCCCATCGCTCCATGACGAGCGGAGGGCTGTGCTCTGCCGCACCGATGCTGTTGTTGGCAGCTGTCCGACTCCTGGGCTCGACTAAAGAGAGCAAGGCCAAGGGTGCCGATTCGTCGGCGACGACCTGGCGGATGAGATGGAGGAACGATTCGCTGAAGCGCCGGGCGATTTCTTCGTCGTAGACGTCCGTGGCGAAATAAAGCCACCCGCTGAGGCCCGTTCCTCGCCGAAAAAGGTCCAAAGACAAGTCAAACCGGGCTGTGTTGTTGAACACGTTCAGAGGTCGTACGGCGACTCCCGCAAGGGACAGCGCACCGTCGATGTCTTGCTCGAACAATTGGTACGTAACTTGGACAAGGGGGTTAGTGGACAAGCGGCGTTCCGGGGCAATCTCCCGGACGAGCGAGTCGAACGGGACCCGCTGATGGGTGAGCCCTTGCACGACCCGCCGCCTCGTGCGCGCGAGGGCGTCGAGGTACGTGTCCCTCTCGTCCTGCTCGTGCCGAATGGCCAGCGTGTTGACGTAGAAGCCAATGCCAGAGTCCTCGTGGCTCGCGGTGCGACCTGCCACGGGCATCCCCACGAGGACGGTGTCCTCACCCGACCAGCGGGCTACCGCTATATGAAAGACGGTAAGGGTAGCAATGTAGGTCGTTGTTCTAGTTCTTGCCGCAAGCGCGTCGATCGCTAGGACCAACTCGTCTTCGAGGTCGATGGTGATCCGGTCTCCGGCGGAGGATGCCCTCTCTCGGTCCTGCTCTGCTCCCAGCCTGATGTTCTGGCTCGCACCGGCCAATTCGCCCAGCCAGTAGCGCATCGATTCAGGCATGTCTGGGTCGTCGCGATCCGGGACCACGACAGGCTCGGCGAGAGACGGGCGTGGAGTACCGTCCCCTTCGTACAGCTTCGACACTTCCTCGAGGAGGACTGAGACCGACCAACCGTCAGCCACAACGTGATGGAACCCGAGGACGAGATACGCGTTACCGTGTGACGCGCCTGCCACATGCGCTCGATAGAGGTCGCCCCTCGACAGGTCATAGGGCGTGGACGACACCTCTCGAAGTAAGGCCTGCAGCCTGTCGTCGACATCGGCTGGGGCGGCGCCGTTCCAGTCGTGGTACTGCACACGAGAACGACGCCGAGTCGAGATGACCTGGACCGGAGCCGGCCCGTTGTCGTCGATCCGTCCCAGCAGTTCCGCGTGGCCGGAAAGAGCGCGTTCGACGGCTGCGATCAGCCGATCGGTGTCAATGGAGCCCTGGAGCGCGAACGCTTCCGTCATGTTGTAGGCGACGTCGCCGGGAATCTCGCTTTGGAGAAGCCACAAACGCTGTTGTGCCGAGGACAACGGGACGAACCTCTCGTCGGGCTCTGCGGGCCTCTCCGGTGCGGCCGGCTCGAGCCGTCGGCCGTCGCCCGTTAAGAGTTCGCCCAGTGCGCGGGGCGTAGAGGCATCGAATATAGACGACAGGGAGAGGTCGGTCTCGAAGCGAGCGTTAAGACGGGTCATTGCCTGAATTGCCGTAAGTGAGTGACCGCCGAGCTGGAAGAAATCGTCGTCGAGCGAGACGTTTGTTATCCGCAGAACCTCGCTCATAATGTCCCGGGCAGCCAGAGTTTGCGCGTTCGCCAGATCGTTCTCGTCATCCCTCTCGTCAGAGATGCGCGGTAGGGACTCCAGGTTGAGAAGCGCATGCTGATCGATTTTTCCCGAACTCCTAACGGGGATGCTTGTCACGGCCGTGAACGACGACGGGACCATGTGACGCGGAAGATCAGAGGAGGCCTGTTCTCGGAGTCGGTCGATCTCGACGGGGCTTGTCACGGTCACGAACGCAGCCAGGCGCACCACGTCTCCGTCCAAAGGCACGGGAAGGGCGACTGCCCGCGAAACGCCCGTGACACGCGAGAGTGCCGTCTCAATCTCACCGAGCTCGACTCGCAGACCGTTCAGTTTGATCTGGCCGTCGCGGCGTCCCAGGTATTCAACACCAGCGGCGGTCATGCGACCGAAGTCTCCGGATCGGTAGAGACGGGCACCCTCCGCGTCCGCATAGGCGTCCGGCACGAATCGCTCAGCCGTCAGGCGCGTCGAGTTTATGTAGCCCCACGCCACCTGGGCGCCACCAAGGCAGATCTCCCCAATCTCCCCGGGCTCCACCTGGAGGCCCTGGTCGTCAAGTATGCGGACATAGCAGTGCTTACTGGGCACCCCCACGACAGGTGTGTCGCCAGTTATCTCCGCGACGAGGGCGTCGACGGTGAACTCACTGGGGCCGTAAAAGTTGTAGGCCAGCAGCGCCAGTCCCGCGAGTCGGTTCCAGAGCGCCGGGGAAACAGGCTCGCCGCCGATAGCCACAAAAGTGGGGGCCCAGGCGCTGTCCGAGAGGTAGCCGGCCGCGATCATCTGCTCGAGCTGGGACGGCGTGCATTCCACGACATCAATCTGGGAGTCGTGAAGGTAGCCGACCAGACGCGCGGTATCGCGACGGACCTCGTCCGCGACGATGAACACGCTATTGCCGCCCAGCATCCAGGCGAAGGCATCCCACGACAGGTCGAAGGCCATGGAGACCATGTGAGCCACTCGCATCCGGCGACCGGCTCGCGCCATCGCTCTGGCGTGGTGGCTCTGAGAATGCGACTCGAGCAGGTTGGCCAAGGCCGCGTGCCCGACGGCCACCCCTTTGGGTCGCCCCGTGGTACCGGAGGTAAAGATGATATAAGCCGCCTCGTCGAGATGAACCCGTGACGACGATAGGGGCGTATTTGGAGAGGACAGTAGGTGTTCGCCCACGAGCAGCGTGGGTCCAAGGAACTGCGCCTCGGACTGGGTGCGGACATCGGACAGGACCAGGCGTACCTCGGCCGCCTTCATGACCTCCGTCTTCCGGGCGAGCGGGTCAGCGTCATCCAGGGGAACAACGGTCATTCCCGCCTTCATAGCACCGAAAGCGGCCGCGACAAACCACCTCGACCTCGACGTCAAGAGTCCGACCCGGGAACCTGGCTGGAGCCCGAAGCTGTCGAGAGAGGCCGCCACGGCATCGACGGCCGAGAGGGTTTCAGCAAAAGTCCACCGTGATTGCTCGTCGACGAGGGCGATGTCGTCTGGACGTTCAGCGGCGACGGCGACGAATACTTCAACGATGTCTCGAGCAGGGGCTTCGCCCGGCGCTTCCTCGGTGAAGTCCGGGGCGCGATCCAAGGGTGTTCCCAGGGCCATCCAAACGTCGTCGACGGTGTCGGGTCCGTTGATCGACGTGACGCAGGCGAGGGCTGCGAGGAAAGCGGACACGACCGCCTCGGCGTCGTCGTGCTCGAACGCCGCCCGGTCGTACTCCAGAACCCCGCGGAGACCTCCCTCAGAGGCGAACAGGTCCATGGCCAGCTCGAAGGGGGTCTGGGCACTGGGGACGAATAACTCGTCGATCGTAACGCCCGGCATTTTCAGCGGAGGCTCCGCGGGCACGTCGATAAGTTGAAACGTGTTCCGCACAAGGGGATCGGAGCCCGGGTGCCGCTCCGGCCGGGCCCGCTCCACGATGGACTCGTAATTGACGGTCTCGTGTTGATAGCACGAGACCAAGGTCGCGTGCACGTCGTGCAGAGTGTCCGTCAGGTGCCGTCTCCCGAGGAGCCTCGTCGGAACCGGCAGGAGGTTCGCGAAGAAGCCAACAACGTCGGAGAGCTCGGGCAGATATCTGCCCGATGTCACGACGCCTGTGACTACACGTTCCCGGCCGAGCAAACCTGCCACGGAGATCTGGTGGGCACAGAAGAGCACGGCGAATCGAGTGATCCCGAGCTCCCGTGCGAGCTCATCCACCCGCCTCGACGTCTGGGCATCAATATCGAACTGGATCGCGCTGCTGAGCGACGGCCCGGCTCCCCGTCCAGCCTGGGTTGCGAGCGACGACACGTCTCGAAAATCGTCGAGCGCGTCGTCCCAGAATTCGAGGCTCTTTCGGTCGTAGTTCTTCTCGGTGTCCGACAGCTTCCAGTGCGCGAAGTCCGAGAATTGGAGCGGGGCTTCCGAAGTCAGCACCCGGCCGGCTATCAACGCGGTGTAGATGTCTCCGACTTCTCTCGCGATGATCCGGTTTGACACCGCGTCGGAGGCGAGATGGTGCAGGGTGATGACGAGCGACCAGCTCAGCTCGCTTCGCCTCGCCAGTACGAATCGCACGGGGGCTTGCTCGTCGACGGAGAAGGGTCGAGAGGCCTCCCGTACGGCAACGGATTCGGCCGGTGCAGACGCGGGCTCGCCGTCGAGGACCACTAGGCCGGGCTCGTCGGCCGTTTCCTCAGGGGCCGGAAGGCCGTTCACGTCCGCAGGAATAACCGTTCTTAGGACGTCGTACTTTCGGACGACAAGTGATATGGCTTTCGTCAGCGCGTCAACGTCGAGCTGGCCCGTGAGCGTGAACGCTTGAGTTGAGTTGTACTCGGTGGACATCGGGTGGAGCATCTGCAACGCCCAAAGACGTCGTTGGTTGGGGGCGACCAAGGGCGCGTCGCCCCGCCCGCCCCGGGTGACGATCGTGAGCGGATGGTCGTCGCGGGGCGCGATTAGGGCAGACAGACCTCGTGGCGTGCTGTTCTGCAAGACTGCCCGCAGGTCGAGGGTCACCCCCGTAGCCTCGGACAGGGCAGCGATGAGGTCCATCAAGGCCAAGGAATGGCCACCGGCTGTGAAAAAGTCGGTGTCAGGGTCTGGGTCTGTGATTTGCAGCGCTGAGGAGAACGCCGATAAGACGAGGGTGAGACGTCGATCGGAGTCCGGGGTTATATCGGCGTCTCCGGCGGCGGTGAGATCTGCACCCTGCGCCAGAATGTGATGCCGTGATGCCGTGACATCGAGCCTCGCGTTCGCAGGCCCGCCCGCGTCGAGATTCGCGAGAAGGTCGTCGAGTATTGACCGCGCCGTGGCCTCGTCGACAAATGCCGTGTCGACGAGAAGCAGAACGACCGCCCGCTCGCCGTCGTCGTGGACGCACAGCTCCAAGGCAAGCGGGTCGTTGCCGCTGAGTACTTCCAAAGGGCGCGCATCGATGCCGGCTGCCGTGCGAATGGTGTGGAAAGCCGGGCCCATGTATTGAAAGGCGATCTGCGCCATGACGCCAGAGGGGCGGCGGGCGCCGGCATACTGATCCTGAGCGAGGATATCCTCGATGGTGGCGCCCTGGTGCTCCTCGGCGTCGAAAATGAGGTCGGCAGCGACTTGAAGCGCGTCCTCGGGCAGCGGGAGTTGCTCCCGCCGGTCCTGTGCGACGACGACGGGCCGGACGAAGTACCCGACAAGATCGGAAAGTGTGGGGTCGAGGCGCCCGCTGGCGGGGATGACGATCGGGAAGTCGTCCCGGCCCAACTGCACCCGCAGCGCTCCCAGGAGCGCCGCAAGGTACGGGCTTCCCGCTGGCGACGAATTGTCGGCCGCCAGGTCGGCGAGTCGCAAACGGTCACGCGCCGAAAGCGTTGCCTGAAGCGTTATGCGGGTCGACGGCTGCTCAAGGCCGTGAAACGGAAACACAAGGTTTTCGAGGTCGCCCTGGAGCCGACCCAGTGCCCACTTGACGTCTCGCGCTCGGCGGGTACGAGACTTCTCGCTTGACTCGGACTGGACGAAGTCGGCGAACGTCGCCGGCAGGGGGGCGAGTGAAGACTCGGCCCCCTTCCGGAAGTCGTCGACAATCGTCGCAATCTCGTCCCAAAGGACTTTGACCGACCATCCGTCGCAGGCGATGTGGTGAACGACAGTTGCGACGACGATCTCAGTAGGCGAAACACGAGCAATAAGTGCTCGGAATGGGGGCTTCGATGCGAGTTGGAAGGGCTCGTGTGAGGACCTCATGACTAGGTCCATAAGCGCATCAAGCGTCACGGTTGCGTCGTGACTGTCGAGGCCGACGTTACGGATTTGAGGGTCGTCATCAGTTTCGTAGGCCCACAACCGTCCGTGACGTTCCCGGTACACGGTGCGCAGCGGGGCATGCCGTTGGACGACTACGCATAAGGCGTACTCGAGAGCCTCTACGGTGACGTCGCCCGACCATGTGACGGCAGAAGTCACGTTGTAGTGAGTACTAAATGGGTTTGCCTCTTGAGCGAACCAAAGAGCTTTCTGGCCTTTGGTCGGCTCGTACTTAGGTGAAATCAATGAGCTCTCCTCATGTGATCGACGGCGGCCCTGCAGACGATGCCTTCTAGGAGCGGAGTGAGGCTAAAGCGCGACGGGTCAGTCAATGCCGAGGACGAATGTCTGTCCAGACACTTTCAATGTGGTCGAGGGCTTCTTGACGCGTCCCGACGAACCCTTCTGGCGACCATCCCGGCGCTTGTTCGCGACCTTCTGGCCAGATGGACATCTGACCGAGATGGTTGACCACCACCTGGTACGGCCCGGTTTCGTCGTCGAACATTGTCGCTTGCCCCCCGTCAGATCGTCCGAATCGAATAAACCGGACAGACAAGACTGTAACTTAATCGCCCACACTAATTGAAGTGCTTACTCGGGAGGCCTGCCTTGCGGATAGCCAATCCTCCGGCTGCGTGGTTCGTACCGGTCGAGGACCCCGCCCCCTGATGGTCTCTTTAGACCCCGCTTAGGCTCGCCGGGGTGCTCCACTTGAAGCTAGCGCAGCGGCCCCCACGAGAAGGAGGCACGCGGCACCCATAATCGTGTACGACGTGGTCACAGACGCCTGCTGAATCACAAAACCGGCCGCGGCGCTGCCCACGGAACCGCCCACGTTGTGACTTGTGTTAACCCATGTGGTCGCCTGGGTCTTCTGGTCCTTTCCTCCAAAGTCGTTCGCGGCGAAGTAGGCCACGATCATCACGGGTGAAAAGAAGAGCCCCGCCACTGCGATGGCCACGCAGATCAGCAAGCTGTTGCTGAAAAGGGCTGTCGCGCTCGAAAGCAAGACGAGCCCGATGGTGACCAGCGCGAGTTGAGTCGGGGCTTTCAGCCGAAGCGTGAGTGTGCCAAAAATAAGCCCCCCGATGGCACTCCCGCCAGCAAAAAGGCCCAGGGCGATGCCTGCTGCTGCTGCACCCTGGGTTCCCGGGAAAGCCGCCGGAATTGCGATCGTGTAATGACCTGAAATGAGGCCGGCGACAAGGGCCGGCAGAAGGACGCCTACAAACCGGCGATCGCGCAGAAGAAAGCGTTTCGCAGGACGGGTTTGAGCGACATCGCCCTCGAACGAAGCTGGCGCGGCCCGAAGCGCCGACGTTGACACGAATAAGGCGGTACCGACGACCACCAGGATCGCCGGGGCCAGAAGCGCCACACCGGGGTCGATTAGCGCGAGAGCAAAGCCAGCCACGGCCGGCCCAGCCAGGTACAGGAGCTCTTCGGCGACCGCATCTAGGCTGAGGGCTTTCTTAAACGATGCCGGTTCGCGAACAAGTTCCGCCCAAACGACGCGCATGGTAGGTCCGAGGGGTGGAGCGAAGGAGCCCGCCGCTGCCGCGAGAATCACCATCAGGGTGCCAGAGGCATTGGCGAACGAAGCGGATGCAAGGGCGGCGAGGATTAGCCCAAAGATCGACGACAGCGTCATCAGCACGCGTCGCCTGCCGAAAGTATCAATCAGGTGAGCTCGAACGGGGGCCAGGAAGGCGGCTGTCAGGCCGTAGAACGCGACGGCCAGACCCGCCGTTGCAACGGAGCCCGTGCTGCGTTGCACAGCAAACAAGAGCGGCAAGATGACGAGCGCGTACGCAGCTCGTCCGACTAGCGCGCTGCCGAAAGTGAGAGGAACCCGGGGCAGCCTAAGGACGTCAATATAGCGAACATGGTTAGTGGTTTGCATTTAGACACTCCAAATGGGCACACGTGAGCATGCCGAGAGAACGATTGTCGGCGGGGACAACAAGCGTTCAATCATGTGAGGAGAGCACACAGGAATCATAGCCCAGGCCAGCGGGGCACCCCCTCACGATCACAAATTCTCTAGTGGACAAGACCGTCAAGAACGAGGATGCGAACTGCTCAGCCGTTCGGGACCGGGGCTGCGATAGCGTCAGCGTATGGCATGGCTTGTTCCCTCAAGCCCGTGCCATGATCAGCGCTTGGGGCTACTGAATCGCATCCTGGCCCGGCGAAGCGACGATGAGCAGCCGGACGACACGGGCCCGGACGGCCTCTTTCCCCACTCCGGCACCCCCACCGTCGGCCGCGAAGCCATCACCTCCCTCGCCGCGCGTCACGGCATCGCCGATGGCGGCTACCTAGAACTCCCCGGCTCCCTCCAGCGCGAGCCCGACAACAAAGCTGACCCCAACGCCGTAGCGGTCATCGTCGAGGGCGAACGCATCGGGTACCTCCCGGGCTACTCCGTCGACGTGGCGCAGATCTCGAAGGTCGGCGCTCGAGCTGTCCGAGTGCAGATTTTCACCGAGATGCTGCCGAAGGGGCTGCGCGCGGAGGCGTGGGCGTGGCTGGGGAGCAAGGCACCGCAGTGGGAGTGGTCGGAGAAGAAGCGGCCCCCGATGTCGTCGAAGGCAAAGGCGAAGGCGAGCCACGACGGCTCAAGCCAGATGGTCCGAGAAGCCCTCGCGGGCGGTGGGTCTCGCGCCGCTAAATTCCGAGCCGGGATGGTCAACGGCGTCCACTACCTGGAGCTGGTAGAGCCGATCAAACAGCTCAAGCGCGAAGGCAGCCTCGAGGAAGCCCTCGCCCTTTCCCTTGCTGCCATCGAAGGCGCCGAGGGAGGCCGCGACGGGCGGGAGCCGGCGCCGTTCTACACGGAGCAGGCGGCGATCATCTACCGGAAGCTTGGGCGTCGGGACGACGAGATCGCGGTGCTGGAGCGGTGGCTGGCGCTGTGCCCAGCGCAGTACCGCGACGGTAGCCGGATTGGTGAGCGGTTGAGCAAGCTTGTCGGTGGGTAGAGGCGGACCACAAGCAGGAGGCCAGCGGGACAAGGGAGCTGCTAGGGCTCGACGGCATGCCTCATTCTTTCCCGAATCGGTTCCGTTCGCCGGTCGCGGCCCGTGCCCATCACGCCTCGGAAACTTGTTGAAGTACCACGCCAAGCACTGCCAGAACTATGGGGATGACAACGCTCAAGATCCAAGGATTTTCTAGCCAAGCTAGCCGCCCGGACGAGGTCAACTCCGCGCGGCATCGCGCTAGGACGCGAGCGAGAAAAAATGTGTAGGCGATAGTTCCTAGAATTCCCCCAACCATGGAAGAGATGCTTACCGCGTCGAGCAGCCTCACCTGCTGGTTCCCCATCGCCGTCGAGAGAGAGCTAATAACGACGCCCGTCAGGAAACCGAGGGCGGTTCCGCGGCCAACGTGATCCGCTAGCTGCGTCAAAAGTGACGCTCGGTAGCGGGAGAAGCCGTTGGCACGCGCCTTGTGGGAGGTCTCCCGCTTCATTGTCTTGAGAACGGCTTTCTGGGCTTCGCGCAATTCAGTCACTGATGCCGCTGAGTCGACCTCCCCCTTGTGGCGCTCCACGAATTCTTTCGCCTGCGCCTCGATCACTGTGTGAAGAGTCGGCATGGCCTGTGGCCCTGACACGCGATTGAGGGCTTCGCAAGTGGCGTGCCGGTCAGCAGCGCCTGACTCTTTCTCCTTCGATTTCTTGAGGCCAACCTGCCAGTCGTAGTCGTCTTGTCCTCTGATCACGTTGGCGTTGTCGTCGGTGGTCTTGGCAGTGTTGTTGATGAAATGCCCAAAGCTTTTACCGAGGGATGGTGCGCTGAGGAAGCGAAGAGACGCCTCGTAGAAAACGGTCGCCAAGAGGGCCTTATACGCGTCGCGCCCTCTGGCGCTAGACAACAAATCGCAGGCCAAAAGCACAGCTATGACTATGACTATAGGCAGGTAAAAGGAGAGGAACGTGAGGAAGATTTGCTGCACAGTCCATAGTCCCGTCACTCTCGTTTCCACTCAAGCAAGGTCGCGCTGAAGGCGATTCGATGAGCGTGTTGAATTCCCGACACGGTCGACGCCCCTCCGGTCCACCAGCCCGCCGTCAGCGATCAGCGACTTGCTCAACGACGATGTGTTGACATTCCTTCGCCGGGCAACCCCGTTCCCTCTCCGAGACGCACCCCTGCCCGCGGTCCGCCAGAATGTCTTCGACGCTATCGTCGGAGCTGGCCATTCCATCACCGCGGAAGCCCTTGACGAGATGACGATAGCCACCGGTGGCTATCCGTTCATGATTCAAAGCCTCGCCGTGCGCCCCGAGAGTGGCACCCGGGACGTACGGCGTGTGGGCGTGGCGCCCGGAGCTAGTTCTGCTGCATCGCCGACGGGCTCAGTGAGGCGGGCCACAAGGCCCAATCTCGGACGGACCGCCCCTCGACGAATTGCCACGACTCCCGGCACCGATCGCACAGCAGTCGGACGTCGTGCTCTCGGAAGCCGGGGATGTTGTCGTGCTCCTCAGTGACCGTCCCTTCTCCGCAGGGGCACGAGAAGTCGTAGCGCTCAATGGTGCCAGCACCCGCCCCGTGGCCTTCGACGTCGTCGGAGCTGCCCCCGATCCGGTCGGTTCGAATGGCGCCTGCGTTCCACTCCCGAGCCGCTCGCTTCCCGCCCTCGTGGAACTCGCTGGCCGCGCCAAGGGTGTCGAGGATGTCGAGGAGGTCTTGGGGCTGGCGAGCGAGCCGGTGATCGCTGTCTTTGACGCCGGCGGCATAGTCGAAGGCCACTCGACCGACCGAGTCCTGTCGACCAAGCTGCAGGAGCAACCAGTCATGGAACGGCGCCGGCTCAACCTCAGGGACCGTTTCGCTCCAGCGCCCGACCAGAAGCGTTCCAGTGGATGCCTGGGTCAGGGCGTCCCAAAGGTGAGCCAACCCGGCCGGGCGGTAGTGGTGGCCTTGCGGGTCTGTTTGCCCCTTCTCTACCGTGCGCCTGACGTAGTCGTGCTGCCGGTCATCAATCTCGACGACGAGGTTGGGGTTTTTGTAGGCCTCCCCAGATAGGAAAAGCCCAAGGGTTGCGGCGACCCAGATGAGTCGGCCGTTGGAGACGTAAGAGCAGTGCGGTGCCAAGAAGAGCTCAGCGGTGTGTTTCAGGGTGTAGCTCCCCACGCCGGGCTCCGGCGCTGCATCCTGGGGCGAGAACAGCCGAAGGAAGTCGGCGATCAGTGCGAGTTCGATGAAGTCGGAGTCTCGGGCGGAGGTCCACACCGGTTCGGAGTTGAACCCGTTTTCGCCAAGGCGGGCGTCGCCACCTTGGGACCCGACCACGGGATGGTCGGTCAGGGTGGCGATTAGCTGCCGGGCACTCAGGCGGTCGCCCAGGAGCCCCTGAGCAAGCGGACTCTGCATCTGTCGCAGGGCGGCTGTGTAGTTGGTGCCGGTGAAGTTCGACCAAGCGCGAGCATCTTTCTGGATGTCGCGGTTGTCGAGGTGGTTGGAGGAGGGCATCTCAATCTCAGTTCCGGGCCCTGCATCTCACGCCTGCAAGCCCTGTTGTGAGAGAGATCTCAATCCAAAGGCGCTGCTTCTGAATCGGCCACCGTTGTCCTCGACGCCTGAATTGCGTGAGAACGCAGGCTTGGAGATTGGCAGTTCAGTCTGCCCACGAAGAGACTAGCGAGTGTCCGCGGATTTGAGAAGAGGTCATTTGTGAGGCGCATGTCGTCGGCATGACCAGCCGGGCAAGCCTCACCGAGTACCGTCCCGAACTCTTAGTCCTTTTTGCACCGCTGCGCGAGAGTCGGCGCGCTCTCCACGAGAGGACGAACAGTACCGTCGCCCGGGCCGATCGCACAGAGCGCGCTGGCGAGGTCGTACTGGGTGCCGAGGAGGCTCTGATGGGGCCCATCGTGGAGGCCACGTTCGAGGCGTCGCAGCAGGGTGTCCTCCGCAGAGACCGTGGAGACGCGAGAGTCGTCCAGGTCAGCGATCTCCCGCCACAAGACCACGGCTGCGGCTCTCGCACTCTCCAGGCATCGCTGTGCTGGCCCGCCTTGCGCTATCCAACTTGGGCCTTGGTTCTGCCATCCTGCGCCTGGAGAAATCAGTGAGCCTGTACGAGAGCGCCCCAGAAAAAAGCCGGCTAGGACCGGCCCCTACCCATGGCGGCGGGCCGCAAATCCTCAACCTGACACGAGGGCCGAGGCACCTCACACGACCCCGTCACAGCCTTGCGAGCCGGCAGTGCCTGCCCGCCACGGGGTTGGCCGCAGCTACGAGGAACGCATTGCCAGTGCCGCCTTTGACTCCGAAGAAATGCCCCGACCAACTACCTGCCCCAGCGATGGGTCCATCTATGTCAGCCATGGCAGCCAACTTAAAGAACGCTTAGACGATGCGCGGATCACCGTCTTCGTCGGGCTCGACCCGGCGATCGCCGCGCTCGAGTTCATCGAGCGTGAAGTCAATGTCGTGCGCGGCCATGTCCGCCAGCTTGGCCGGCCCCTTGATGACAACCTGATCAGGTCCTCCGACAAGTGCGACGTACTCGGGGTTGGCAGCAGCCAGGAATCGCAGCCGCCACCCGATCTTGGCGCCGACTTCCTGGGCGCGGGCGTCGAGGTCGGCTACTTGCTCTGGGGTCATGGCCATAGATTGAAGCTACCGGCTGAGCCCTAGCAATAGGTCGGTGGGTGGTGTCCCCGTACCCCTGGTGCGACACCAATTGCGTCAAAGAAATCCCGCCATAATCTCCGGAAGATGCACGCTCGGGGCTGCTGAGGGTTTGGTTTGCAGTTGAGTGTTGCTGGTTTTAGGCCACCTCAGTGGCTGTCGTTCCTAGTATCTCGAACTCGATGGGGGTGAGCCGGCCGAGGACACGTTGGCGGCGTTTGCGGTGGTAAGTCCGCTCGATCCAGGTCACGATCGCGAGCCGCAGCTCTTCTTTTGTCGCCCACCGTTTCCGGTCGAGAACGTTCTTCTGCAGCAGCGAGAAGAACGACTCCATCGCAGCGTTGTCACCACACGCACCGACCCTTCCCATGGACCCGGTCAGCCCGTTGCTCTTCAACGTCCGGACGAAGACCTTCGACCGGAACTGCGAGCCCCGATCCGAGTGCAGGATCGTGTCGACTGGGCCGCGGAGCCGGACCGCGTTCCGCACGGCCGAGACCGCAAGGGTCGACGTCATCCGGTCGCTGATCGAGTAGCCCACGATGCGACGCGAGTACATGTCCTTGATCGCGCAGAGATATAGCTTGCCTTCGTCGGTGCGATGCTCGGTGATATCGGTGAGCCAAAGCTGGTTCGCCTGGGCGGCTGTGAACTGGCGGAGCACGAGATCGTCGTGCACCGGCGGGCCGGCCTTCCTCGTCAGACCGCGTTTCTTTGCATGCAACGACCAGAGGCGCTGCTCAGAGCACAGCCGCCACACTCGCCGCTCCGAGGCAACAGTGCCGCGCTCAGAAATTTCGTCGGACACGAACCGATACCCGAACTCGGGGTCATCGAGATGGATATCGCGGGCGAGGTCCGTCAGGTGAGCGTCGTCCCAGTCCCGCTGCGAGACGGGGTCTCGGCGCCACTTGTTGTATCCCTGAGTCGAGAACCCCAACACCCGGCAGGCCACCGTGACGGCAATCCCGTCAGCGGCAAGGTCACGGACCAGCGGGTAGATCATTTTGGGGGCAGCTCCCGGGCGAAGAACGCAGCCGCCCGCCGCAGGATCTCGTTCTCCTGCTCGAGCAGCCGGTTGCGTTTTTTCAGCTCGCGAAGCTCCGCAGCATCGGCTTGCTTGAGCCCAGGTCGCACACCGTCTTCCATCTCGGCACGCTTGAGCCAGTTGGCCAGCGTTCCCTCGCTGATCCCGAAATCCTTCGCGATCTGGGCAAGGGGCGCTTCATGCTTCCGCGCGACAGCGACGACGTCGCGGCGGAACTCTTCCGGATAGGGCTGGGGCACGATAGCCATCCTTCCAGGAGGACAAAATCCTCACAGGCTAGATGGAAACCAAACCCTCAGCAGCCCCCAAGATCACCCGCCTGACCGCTGACCGCGGCTACAACGGCGGTATGAAGAAGGAGAACTTCCACCTCCCCATGAAGGAACGCGGCATCCCCCTCGTCGTCGACTACAAGAGCACTCAGCGCGGAATCATGGGCCAAACTGCCGGCGCCATTCAGGTCGAAGGTGCGCACTACTGCCCGGCAATGCCCAAGAACCTCATACAGGCGACCGTTGATGTCGAAGCGCCCAAGTCGGCTGCGAACAACATCGATCCCGAGACCTACTACAAGCGCATCGACGAACGAGTGCACTACAAGCTCCGCCGGAAGGAGAAGCCCGATGCGGACGGGAACGTCCCCATGATGTGCCCGGCCGTCGGTCCGAACGCCACCGTCGAGTGCCCCCTCAAGGAGCTCCACAACAAAGCCCCCGACAAGCCGCGCCCCGTCGTCCTGAAGCGCAACCTTCCTGCCGTTCCGGACAAAATCTGCACCCAGACGTCCGTCAAGTTCGCTCGCGAGGACGGCATCGAGACTGAGCAGGCGCTGCACTATGGCAGCCGTGAATGGCACGAGATCTACGAGCACGACCGCAACAGCATCGAGAGCATCAACGCTTACCTCAAGACCGGACCCGAGCGCATGGACGAGTCCGCCGGCCGACGCGTTCGCGGTCTCGCCGCCCAGTCCTACATCTTCACGATCATGATGGTCACTACCAACCTGCGACGCATCGCCAAGTTCATGAACACCCGCCGGAAGGCGCAGCCCAAGACGCCGCCCATCCAGCGAAGCCGCGACCGGAACAAGCTCACGAACTACAGACGCTGGTACGACCGGGTCGACGGCGTCTTCGAAGAAGACCTACCCCCAGCGGAACCCGCTCCCGCGCTCCGGACTTAGCGAGTCCGCCGCCTTCTGACACTTCACCTAGCAAGACCGGACAATCCGCCGCGCCCGAAAAGCGCGGCTTTCGTCATTTCGGGCTCGGGAGCGAACGGTCACAGCTCAAGGGACCAGGGTCGCAGGGGTCGAAGTTGCGACCACAAGCCCCCAAGACGAGAAAAACCCCCGGAAATCCGGGGGTTTTCTCTTTGAGGCTAGTTACGCAAACGGATTTCGCCAGTTCCGTAATCAGCCCTGTGGCGGTACCGGTGGGATTTGAACCCACGGTGGAGTTGCCCCCACACATGTTTTCGAGACATGATCCTTCGGCCGCTCGGACACGGTACCGAGAGCGAGTGTAGACCATGTGACCAGATCGGGCCAA
>Ga0265797_10002256_pt1 | contig 32724 bp, 26 predicted proteins | sample P2T30metagenome_FD_192433 | JGI IMG/M metagenome (GOLD analysis project Ga0265797, IMG submission 192433) | Plant litter microbial communities from East Loma Ridge, Irvine, California - P2 T30 | ecosystem: Environmental > Terrestrial > Plant litter > Unclassified | place: USA: California... | reverse complement strand
GCTGTGGGGCGAGGTCAAGGATAAGCTGAACAAGAGCGGCCTGTCGCTGTCGGGCGGCCAGCAGCAGCGCCTGTGCATCGCGCGCGGCGTCGCCGTCAAGCCGGACGTGCTGCTGCTGGACGAGCCGACGTCGGCGCTTGACCCGATCTCGACCGCCAAGATCGAGGAACTGATCAGCGAGCTGAAGGGCGACTACACGATCGCCATCGTGACCCACAACATGCAGCAGGCCGCGCGCTGCTCGGACTACACCGCCTATATGTACCTGGGCGAGCTGGTCGAGTTTGGTGAGACGGATCAGCTCTTCATGAATCCTGCCCGTAAGGAGACTCAGGATTACATAACGGGTCGTTTCGGCTGATAAAATAACTATACAGAACAGGAATCAAGATTATGGTAGGCGATCACTCATCCAAGCAGTACGACCACGAACTCGAAGGCATCCGCTCCAAGGTGCTGCTGATGGGCGGCATGGTGGAAACCCAGTTCGACGAGGCGCTGAACTGCTTCCGCGTCGACAACCAGGAACTGGCCGACAAGGTGATCGCCGACGACCACGCGGTGAACCAGCTCGAAGTGCAGCTGGACGACGCCTGCAGCCACCTCATCGTGAAGCGTCAGCCGACCGCCAACGATCTGCGCACGGTGATGGCGACCATCAAGGTGATCACCGACCTGGAACGCGTCGGCGACGAAGCGACCAAGATCGCGCGCACCGCGAAAAGCCTGCACGAGCGCGGCATGGTCGGCTTCAACCACTACGACATCGTGCGCACCATTTCGCGCGCCACCGCCGACATGCTGCACGACGCGCTGGACGCGTTTGCGCGCCTGGACGGCAAGGCGGCGCTGCAGATCATCGCCCAGGACGACGAGATCGACTACGAATTCCGCACCATCCTGCGCAACATGATCACCTTCATGATGGAAGACCCGCGCACGATCTCGTCGGCGCTGGACACGCTGTGGGTGGCCAAGGCCATCGAGCGCATCGGCGACCATGCCAAGAACATCGCCGAATACGTGATCTACGTGGTCGAGGGCAGGGATATCCGCCACAGCAAAGTCACTATGCCAGCGACGGCAGATCGTGGAGAAGGCTGATCGATGGCGTCCAACACGAGCGTCCTGATCGTCGAAGATGAACCGGCCATCGTCGAGCTGGTGAGCTATTCGCTGCGCGAGACCGGCTGGGAAGTGCGCACGGCGTCGAGCGTGGCGGCGGCCTGGGAGTCGATCGTGCAGGGGCGTCCCGACCTGCTGCTGCTCGACTGGATGCTGCCCGACCAGAGCGGCCTGCGCCTGCTGGCGCGCCTGCGTGCCGACCGCGATTTCCAGGACATCCCGGTGATCATGCTGACCGCGAAGAGCCAGGAAGAAGACAAGATCGCGGGCCTGAACAACGGCGCCGACGATTACGTCACCAAGCCGTTCTCGCCGCGCGAACTGCTGGCGCGCTCGAAGGCGCTGTTGCGGCGCAAGAGCCCGCACCTGGCCGAGGCGCCGCTGTCGGCGGGGCCGGTCACGCTGGATCCGGGCAGCTGCACCGTCACGCTGGAAGGGCGCCAGCTCGACATGGGCAATGCCGAGTACCGCCTGCTGAAATTCCTGATGGCGCACCGCGAGCGCGTGTTCTCGCGCAGCCAGTTGCTGGACAAAGTCTGGGGCGATGCCTCGGCGGTCGAGGAACGCACCGTCGACGTCCACGTCCTGCGCCTGCGCAAGGGGCTGAAGGAAGCCGAAAAGCTGATCAAGACCGTGCGCAGCGTCGGCTACATGCTGACCGAGAAAGAGCTCTGATTTGAATCCGAAACTGCTGTTCTGGGTACCGGCGGCGCTGCGCCTGGCCCTGCTGCTGGTGGGCGCCGGCGTGGTCTGGTGGATGGCGGGGCCGGTGGCCGGCCTGTCGCTGGCGCTGGCCACCACGATCGTGCTGCTGTTCGTGCAGTTGTCCTACCTGTACAAACTCGGCGAATGGCTGGACCATCCGCACAGCAGCCGCCTGCCCGACGGCTGGGGCGCCTGGACCGACGTGTTCGCGCGCCTGTACCGCCTGCGGCGTGACGACGAGCGTAACAAGGACGAGCTGACCGAATGGCTGGCGCGCTTCCGCCAGGCCATGCAGCTGCTGCCGGAAGGCGTGGCCATCATGGACGACGTGCTGCTGCTGGAGTGGTGCAACCCGGCCACCGAGCGCCACCTCGGCCTGACCCTGGAAAAGGACAAGGGCCGGCGCGTGACCAACCTGGTGCGCCATCCGGAATTCATCGACTACATCATCCTCGGCCGCTACGAGCAGCCGCTGACGCTGTCGCTGCGCGGCCGCAAGCTGGTGGTGCAGATCATCCCGTTCGAGAACCGGCGCCAGATCCTGGTGACGCATGATGCCACCGAGAGTGAGCGCATCGAAGCGATGCGGCGCGACTTCATCGCCAACGCCTCGCACGAACTGCGCACGCCGCTGACCGTGATCGTCGGCTTCCTGGAAATCGCGCTGGCCGACCCCGGCCTGGACGAGCGCACCCGCACCGCCCACCTGAACCTGATGACGGAGCAGGCCGAGCGCATGCAGCGCCTGATCGAAGACATGCTGACGCTGTCGCGCCTGGAATCCGACGAGTATCCGCTCAAGCGCGAGCGGGTCGACGTGGCCTGGCTGGTCGAGGGCATCGCCAACGATGCGCGCGCGCTGTCCGGCGGACGCCACCAGATCGAGGTGACGGTGGACGGCCCCGACATCATGGGCAGCCCGGACGAATTGCGCAGCGCCTTCGGCAATCTGGCCAGCAACGCGGTGCGCTACACCCCGGCCGGCGGCACCATCCGCCTGAACTGGCAGCGCGGCCCGAACGATCTGCGCTTCGAGGTCTGCGATACCGGCATCGGCATCGACGAGCAGCATATCTCGCGCCTGACCGAGCGCTTTTACCGCGTCGACAAGAGCCGTTCGCGCGAGACCCAGGGCACCGGCCTGGGACTGGCGATCGTCAAGCACGTGCTGCTGCGGCACGGAGGCAAGTTGAGCATCCGCTCGACGCCGGGGAAGGGGAGTGTGTTTACGGTGTCTTTGCCGAATACGACTTTGCCGGGTTGATTTTCGGCTGTTCGTGCAACTTGGGTCCCCGCGAAGGCGGGGACCCAAGTTCGGCGCGTACCTTTAGCTTGACCGAGAACCGGGTACAATCAACTTTTTACCCGCTCATCATCCCGCGCATGACCTGCTCGACGTCCCCCCGCCGCCGCTTCACGCTCTCCGCCCTGGCTGGTTTCAGCATGACAGCGATCCTGCTGGCCGGCTGCGGCTCCACCCCAACCGCCCCCACGCCCACCGCCGCCGTCCCGGCCCCGCAGCCAATCGCCCGCAAGGTGAAAATCGGCCTCGCCCTCGGCGGCGGCGCCGCACGCGGCTTTGCCCACATCGGCGTGATCAAGGCCCTGGAAGCCCAGGGCATCGTTCCCGACATCGTGGTCGGCACCAGTGCCGGTTCGGTGGTCGGGGCGATGTACGCGTCCGGCTACAACGGCTTCCAGCTGCAGAAAATGGCGCTGGAGATGGACGAGGCGAGCATCTCCGACTGGGCGATCCCCTTCTTCAGCAAGGCCCCGGGCGTGCTGAAAGGCGAGGCGCTGCAGCTGTACGTCAACAAGACGGTCAAGAACCAGCCGATCGAAAAGCTGAGGATCCCGTTCGGCGCCGTCGCCACCGACCTCAAGACCGGCCAGCCGATCCTGTTCAGGCGCGGCAATACCGGCATGGCGGTGCGCGCCTCGTCGAGCGTGCCGGGCGTGTTCCAGCCGGTGGTCATCGGCGGCCGCACCTATGTCGACGGTGGCCTGGTGGCGCCGGTGCCGGTGCGCTTCGCGAAGGAAATGGGCGCCGAATTCATCATCGCCGTCAACATCTCGAGCGCCACCGAGGCCCAGGCCACGGCCAGTTCGGTGGATGTGCTGATGCAGACCTTCACCATCATGGGTCAGCGCATCAACCAGCTCGAGCTGAAGGATGCCGACATCGTCATCACGCCCTCGCTCGGCACCATGGGCAGCGCCGATTTCAACGGCCGCAACCTGGCGGTACTGGCCGGCGAGCAGGCCGCGGCCGCGGTCATGCCCCAGATAAAGGCGCGCTTGAAAGCGAAGCAGCTCAGTCCAGCCCGCTGATTCACCCCTGACAATAAAGGAAGCACACACGATGCAAAGCAAACCCGTCCTGACCCTGGAAGACGTCAAGAAGATCGCCGCCGGCGCCGAAGCCGAAGCGACCAAGAATGGCTGGAAAGTCGTGATCGCGATCTGCGACGACGGCGGCCACCTGCTGTGGCTGCAGCGCCTGGATGGCGTCGCGCCGATTTCCTCCCACATTGCCCCGCAAAAGGCCAAGACCGCCGCGCTGGGCTGCCGCGAATCGAAGATCTACGAAGATATGATCAACAACGGCCGCGTTTCCTTCCTGCGCGCACCGGAACTGGGCGGCATGCTCGAAGGCGGCGTGCCGATCGTGGTCGATGGCCATACCGTCGGCGCGGTCGGCGTTTCGGGTGTGAAGTCGGCCGAGGATGCGCAGATCGCCAAGGCCGGTATTGCCGCGCTGGGTCTGTAAGCAAGCTTTTCCTCGCGGCACGAAGACCAGGGTGGGGCGGCGCCCGATTGCCGGGTGGGTGAATTTGCGTTATAATTCGGAAGTTTATCCACACATTTATCGCCGTAGCGACGACCCACCCATTCCTTCTTCAAACGTCCTGTAACACGGTGAAATCCCAGTCGTTCAGGCCGGTCTGACGTGGCGCAGCTACGGCAACTTTAACGGGAGTTGCCCTTGCCGCCATTTTTTTCAGGCCCAGCCGTTCCGGCCATCCTGGCCCTCGCTGACGGAACCATCTTCAAAGGCTATTCGATCGGCGCCGCCGGCCACACGATCGGTGAAGTGGTGTTCAATACTGCCATCACCGGTTACCAGGAAATCCTGACCGACCCCAGCTACTCGCGCCAGATCGTCACCCTTACCTACCCGCACATCGGCAACCAGGGCGTGAACCCGGCCGACGTCGAAGCGTCCAAAGTGCACGCCGCCGGCCTGATCATCCGCGACCTGCCGCTGCTCGCTTCCAACTTCCGCTCGAACCAGTCGCTGTCGGATTACCTGAAGGCCGAGGGCACGGTGGCGATCGCCGGCATCGACACGCGCAAACTGACCCGCATCCTGCGCGAGAAGGGCGCCCAGAACGGCGCCATCCTGACCGGCACCCTCGGCAACGAGCCGTCGGAAGCGCAGGCGCTCGACCTGGCGCGCTCGTTCCCGGGCCTGAACGGCATGGACCTGGCCAAGGTCGTGTCGGTGAAGGAAGCGTACTCGTTTAACGAGACCGAATGGAAGCTGGGCGAAGGCTTCGGCAAGCAGGACAACCCGCAATTCCACGTGGTCGCCTTCGACTACGGCGTCAAGCGCAACATCCTGCGCATGCTGGCCGAACGCGGCTGCAAGGTGACGGTGCTGCCGGCCCAGGCTACCGCCGCCGACGCGCTCGCGCTCAACCCGGACGGCATCTTCCTGGCCAATGGCCCCGGCGATCCGGCCGCCTGCGACTACGCGATCGAAGCCACCCGCGACGTCATCGAAACCGGCATCCCGACCTTCGGCATCTGCCTCGGCCACCAGATCATGGCACTGGCCTCGGGCGCGAAGACCGTCAAGATGAAGTTCGGCCACCACGGCGCCAACCACCCGGTGCAGGACCTGGACTCGCGCAAGGTGCTGATCACCTCGCAGAACCACGGCTTTGCCGTCGATCCGGAAACCCTGCCGGCCAACTGCCGCGTGACCCACGTGTCGCTGTTCGACGGTTCGCTGCAAGGTTTCGAGCGCACCGACAAGCCGGCATTCTGTTTCCAGGGCCACCCGGAAGCCTCGCCGGGACCGACCGACGTGTCTTACCTGTTCGACCGTTTCATTAGCAACATGAGCAAGCACGCAAGTGCGGCCCGCGGAGAAAAATAAATGCCAAAACGTAGTGACATCAAAAGCATCCTGATCATCGGCGCGGGTCCGATCGTGATCGGCCAGGCAGTCGAATTCGATTACTCGGGCGCCCAGGCCTGCAAGGCCCTCCGTGAAGAAGGCTACAAGGTCATCCTGGTCAATTCGAACCCGGCGACCATCATGACCGACCCGGAAACGGCCGACGTGACTTACATCGAGCCGATCACCTGGAAGGTGGTCGAGCGCATCATCGCCAAGGAACGTCCGGACGCGATCCTGCCGACCATGGGCGGCCAGACCGCGCTGAACTGCGCGCTCGATCTGCACCGCCACGGCATCCTCGACAAGTACAAGGTCGAGCTGATCGGCGCTTCGCCGGAAGCCATCGACAAGGCCGAGGACCGCTCCAAGTTCAAGGATGCGATGACCAAGATCGGCCTCGGTTCGGCCAAATCCGGCGTGGCGCACACCATGGACGAATCGCGCGCCGTGCAGCGCGGACTGGGCTTCCCGGTCATCATCCGTCCGTCGTTCACGATGGGCGGGTCGGGTGGCGGCATCGCCTACAACGAAGAGGAATTCGAAGCGATCTGCAAGCGCGGCCTGGAAGCCTCGCCGACCTCGGAACTCCTGATCGAAGAGTCGCTGCTGGGCTGGAAAGAGTACGAGATGGAAGTGGTGCGCGACAAGGCGGACAACTGCATCATCATCTGCTCGATCGAAAACCTGGATCCGATGGGTGTCCACACCGGCGATTCGATCACCGTGGCGCCGGCGCAGACGCTGACCGACAAGGAATACCAGATCATGCGCAACGCCTCGATCGCGGTGCTGCGCGAGATCGGCGTCGACACCGGCGGTTCGAACGTGCAGTTCGCGATCAACCCGCAGGACGGCCGCATGATCGTCATCGAGATGAATCCGCGCGTGTCGCGTTCGTCGGCGCTGGCATCGAAAGCCACCGGCTTCCCGATTGCGAAAATCGCGGCCAAGCTGGCGGTCGGCTTCACGCTGGACGAGCTGCGCAACGACATCACCGGCGGCGCGACCCCGGCCTCGTTCGAGCCGACGATCGACTACGTCGTCGTCAAGATCCCGCGCTTCGCCTTCGAAAAATTCCCGACCGCGGACAAGCACCTGACCACCCAGATGAAATCGGTGGGCGAGGTGATGGCGATCGGCCGCACCTTCCAGGAATCCTTCCAGAAGGCGCTGCGCGGCCTGGAAGTGGGCGTGGACGGCCTCAACGAAAAGACGCGCGACCGCGAAGTCATCGAGGAAGAACTGGGCGAGCCGGGTCCGGAACGCATCTGGTACGTGGGCGACGCCTTTGCCCAGGGCTTCACGCTGGAAGAAGTGCACGGGCTCACCAAGATCGATCCGTGGTTCCTCATCCAGATCAAGGAGATCGTCGACATCGAACTGTGGCTGGATCACCAGACCCTGGAATCGCTCGACAAGCCGACCCTGTATAAACTGAAGCAGAAGGGCTTCTCGGACCGCCGCCTCGCCTTCCTGATGCACACGACGCAGGCTGCGGTGCGCGAGCGCCGCCACGCGCTGGGCATCCGCCCGGTATACAAGCGAGTCGACACCTGCGCCGCCGAATTCTCGACCAGCACCGCCTACATGTACTCGACCTACGACGAGGAATGCGAGGCGCAGCCGACCGACAAGAAGAAGATCATGGTGCTGGGCGGTGGCCCGAACCGCATCGGCCAGGGCATCGAGTTCGACTACTGCTGCGTGCACGCCGCCCTCGCCATGCGCGAAGACGGCTACGAAACCATCATGGTCAACTGCAATCCGGAGACCGTGTCGACCGACTACGATACCTCGGACCGCCTGTACTTCGAATCGCTGACGCTGGAAGACGTGCTGGAAATCGTCGACCTCGAAAAGCCGGCCGGCGTGATCGTGCAGTACGGCGGCCAGACCCCGCTGAAACTGGCGCTGGACCTCGAAGCCAACGGCGTGCCGATCGTCGGCACCTCGCCGGACATGATCGACGCCGCCGAAGACCGCGAGCGTTTCCAGAAGCTGCTGCAGGACCTGGAACTGCGCCAGCCGCCGAACCGCACCGCGCGCACCGAAGCCGACGCCCTGGCGCTGGCCACCGAGATCGGCTACCCGCTGGTGGTGCGTCCATCGTACGTGCTGGGCGGCCGCGCGATGGAAATCGTGCACGAGCAGCGCGACCTGGAACGCTACATGCGCGAAGCGGTAAAGGTGTCGAACGATTCGCCGGTGCTGCTGGACCGCTTCCTGAACGACGCGATCGAAGTCGATGTCGACTGCATCTCCGACGGCGAGACCACCTTCATCGGCGGCGTGATGGAGCACATCGAACAGGCCGGCGTGCACTCGGGCGACTCGGCCTGCTCGCTGCCGCCTTACTCGCTGTCGCAAGAGACCATCGATGAACTGAAGCGCCAGACTTCGCTGATGGCCAAGGGCCTGAACGTGGTCGGCCTGATGAACGTGCAGTTCGCGATCCAGCAGCAGGAAGTGCATGGCCAGAAGGTCGATACCGTGTTCGTGCTGGAAGTGAATCCGCGTGCCTCGCGTACCGTGCCCTTCGTCTCGAAAGCGACCGGCCTGCAGCTTGCAAAAATAGCCGCGCGCTGCATGGTCGGCCAGACCCTGGCCGCGCAGGGCATCACGAAGGAAGTGGTGCCGCCGTTCTACAGCGTCAAGGAAGCCGTGTTCCCGTTCGCGAAATTCCCGGGCGTGGACACCATCCTCGGACCGGAAATGAAATCGACCGGTGAAGTCATGGGCGTGGGCACCACCTTCGGCGAAGCCTTCGTGAAATCGCAACTGGCGGCCAGCATCAACCTGCCGTCCTCGGGCCGCGTGTTCCTGTCGGTGAAGGCGTCCGACAAGCCGCGTACCATCAAGGTGGCGCGCGACCTGGTCGAGCTGGGCTTCTCGCTGGTGGCGACCAAGGGCACCGCTGCCGTGATTTCGGCCGCCGGCATCCCTGTATCGCCGGTCAACAAGGTGGTGGAAGGGCGTCCGCACATCGTCGACATGATCAAGAATCACGAGATCGCGATGGTGGTGAACACGGTCGAGGAAAAGCGCAATGCGATCGTCGACTCGCGCACGATCCGCACTTCGGCGCTGCAGGCGCGCGTGGTGACCTACACCACGATCGCCGGCGCCGAGGCGGCGGTGCAGGGCATGCGCCATCTGGATGAGTTGAACGTCTATGATTTACAAGGGCTGCATAAGGCACTAAACTAAGCACAGAAGCAGCACAGTAAGTAGTCAGTAGTACGTATCAAGTAAGACGACAAACCACAGAGTCGGCGTGGCCATCCACGCAGACTCTGTGGTTTTCACTTTTTTTGTCGTGCAAGGCACGGCTGCACATCTATAAGCAGAGAACGATGAACACTCCATTGACCAAATTTGGCGCCGAACTCCTGAAGGAAGAACTGCACCAGCTCAAGACCAAGGAGCGCCGCAACGTGATCGACGCGATCGCCGAAGCGCGTTCGCATGGTGACCTGTCCGAAAACGCCGAATACGATGCCGCCAAGGAGCGCCAGGCCTTCGTCGAAGGCCGTATCGCGGAACTGGAATCGAAGCTGAGCACCTGCCAGGTTATCGATCCGGCCACGCTGGACGCCGAAGGCCGCGTGGTATTCGCCGCCACCGTCGACCTCGAAGACCTGGAAAGCGGCCAGAAGGTCACCTACCAGATCGTCGGCATGGACGAAGCCGACATCAAGGTGAACAAGGTCTCGGTGACCTCGCCGATCGCGCGCGCCCTGATCGGCAAGTACGCCGGCGACGTGGTCGAAGTGCAGGCCCCGTCGGGTCCGCGCGAGTACGAAATCCTGGAAGTCCGCTACGTTTAAGCGCGCTTCCAGCATATGAACCTGAGCCGCATCGGGCCGCGCTGGGTGCCGCATTTGCGCCTGCTGCTGGCCGCCTTGTGGGCCGGCAGCGTCTGGGGCGTCAGCTACCTGGCCGCGCCCAGCGCCTTCGCGGTGCTGGACAGCACCCGGGCCGGCGCCGTGGTCGGCACCATGCTCACGCGCGAAGCCTGGCTGGCGATCGTGCTGGCCGTGCTGCTGTGGGTGCTGGTGGCGCGGTCGAGCGACCTGGATGCCGGACGGCGGCGCTGGCTGCACTGGAGCGTGGCCGGGATGCTGGCCTGCAGCCTGGTCGTGTACCTGGGCCTGCAGCCGGTGATGGCGGCGATTCGCGAGTCGGCCGGACCGGCCGGGGTGCGGGCGTCGCCGCAGTGGGGGACCTTCATGGCGCTGCATGGGGTGTCGCAGCTGCTGTATTTAATAGAGAGCGTGCTGGGCGCCGTGCTCGTAATCAAGAGTCGGTAAATCTCGAACGCCAACGTTGGGCATAAAAAAACCGGGGCACTGGCCCCGGTTGTTTTTTGCGGCATCGCCTCGATTACTTGAGGGCGCCTTTCTTGCTACTGGTCTGGCGCGGCTTGGCGCGCTTGATGTTGCCGCCCTGGGTCACGCGCTCGTTACCTTTCAGCAGGACCTTGGTGACGGACGGCTTTTTGGTGCCGCTCGGGCTCGGTTTGACGATCGTGACTTCACGCATGCCCTTGCCGGCGCGGGTCGAACGTTCCTTGACTTCTTCCGCCTTCGGGCGGTAGAGCACCAGCAGTTTGCCGATATGCTGCACGGGGGCGGCTTCGAGCTCTTCGCAGATCTGTTCGTAGATCGCGATGCGGGCTTCGCGGTCGTCGCCGAACACGCGGACCTTGATCAGGCCGTGCGCATCCAGGCTGGACGCGATTTCTTTCATGACGGATTCGGTGAGGCCGGCTTCGCCGATCATGACGACGGGGTTGAGCCCGTGAGCTTCCGCGCGCAGTGCGGAACGTTCGGCCGGTGTAAGTTTGATCATAATAATTCTTTTTGACGTACCAATTAAAAGTAGTATTTTACGCGAATGGCCAAGAACAAATTCAATAAAAACTGGATTCACGACCACATTAACGACCCTTATGTCAAATTGGCACAAAAAGAGGGCTATCGGGCGCGTGCGGCCTACAAACTGAAAGAGATCGACGAGGCGGAAAAGCTGATCAAGCCGGGTCAGGTCATCGTCGACCTCGGTTGCACCCCGGGCAGCTGGGGACAGTACACGCGGCGGAAGCTGGGTGGCGGCGAGGAAGGTGTTGTCAACGGCACCATCATCGGTCTCGACATGCTGCCGATGGAACCGATCGCCGACATGCATTTCATTCAAGGCGACTTCCGCGAAGAGAGCGTGCTGGGCGAGCTGGGCGAGATTCTGGAGGGGCGCATGGCCGACCTGGTCCTGTCCGACATGGCGCCGAATCTGTCCGGTATCCCGACCGCGGATGCTGCGCGCATGGAGCATTTGATCGATCTCGCTATTGAGTTTTCGCAAATGCACCTCAAGCCGACCGGCGCATTGTTAGTGAAGTGCTTTAAGGATATGGGCTTTACGCAAAACCTGGAGCGCTTCCGCGAGGAGTTCAAGGTGGTCAAACAGATCAAGCCGAAGGCCAGCCGCGACAAATCTTCGGAAATCTTTTTGCTGGGACGTGGTCTGAAGAATCCAGCACAGTAAAAAAAGACCATGAAAACATAGGGAAATACGGCTTTCCGCCCTTGATATTCCGGTGTGACACCACACATCAGCAAAGGGTGGTGGGCCAAAGCAGCCCACCCTGAGGCGCCAGGAGCTTGTTGGCGCTTATTCGTGCGCGAGTGAAAGTAAAACCCGCTATAGTGTCGGTCAGGCATCATAAGCGGGTGTGCGTGGCACGGCCCGCTTTTGCGGTAAAATCCGCCTTTGAAAAAATGGGAAAAGATGCATCCGCATCAGAGGAGTCTTCGTGAATAATATGTTTTCCAAATCCGCCATCTGGGTGGTGGTCGCGCTGCTGTTGTTCATGCTGTTCAAGCAGTTCGATAACCACAGCACCGCGGGCGGCAGCAAGACCATTGCTTATTCCGAGCTGCTCGATGACGTGAAGGCGAAAAAGATCAAGGACGTGGTGATCGAAGGATCGAGCATCACGGCAACTCGCCAGGATGACAGCAAGGTCCGCACCACCGCGACCATGCTCGACCGCGGCCTGATCGGCGACCTGCGCGACAATGGCGTGCGCTTCGACGTCAAACCGCCGGAAGAACCGTCGTTCCTGCAGCAAGTGTTCATTTCGTGGTTCCCGATGCTGTTGCTGATCGGCGTCTGGGTGTTCTTCATGCGCCAGATGCAAGGCGGCGGCAAGGGCGGCGCATTCTCGTTCGGCAAGTCGAAGGCGCGCATGATGGACGAGACCAATAACACGGTCACCTTCTCGGACGTCGCCGGCTGCGACGAAGCCAAGGAAGAAGTCGGCGAGATCGTCGACTTCCTGAAAGACCCGACCAAGTTCCAGAAACTGGGCGGCCGCATTCCGCGCGGCGTGCTGATGGTCGGTCCTCCGGGTACCGGTAAGACCCTGCTGGCGCGCGCCATCGCCGGCGAAGCGAAAGTGCCGTTCTTCTCGATCTCGGGTTCCGACTTCGTCGAGATGTTCGTCGGCGTGGGTGCATCCCGCGTGCGTGACATGTTCGAGAATGCCAAGAAGCATTCGCCCTGCATCATCTTCATCGACGAGATCGACGCCGTCGGCCGCCATCGTGGCGCCGGCATGGGCGGCGGCAACGACGAGCGCGAACAGACCCTGAACCAGCTGCTGGTCGAGATGGACGGTTTCGAAGCGTCCTCGGGCGTGATCGTGATCGCCGCCACCAACCGCGCTGACGTGCTGGACAAGGCGCTGCTGCGTCCGGGCCGTTTCGACCGCCAGGTGATGGTCGGCCTGCCGGACATCCGCGGCCGCGAACAGATCCTGAACGTGCACATGCGTAAAGTGCCGATCGGCACCGACGTGAAGGCCGACATCCTGGCCCGCGGTACCCCGGGCTTCTCCGGCGCCGACCTGGCCAACCTGGTCAACGAAGCTGCCCTGTTCGCCGCGCGCCGCAGCAAGCGCGTGGTCGAGATGATCGACTTCGAAGACGCCAAGGACAAGATCTACATGGGTCCGGAGCGCAAGTCGATGGTGATGCGCGAGGAAGAGCGCCGCAACACGGCTTACCATGAGTCCGGCCACGCGGTCATCGCCAAGCTGTTGCCGAAGGCCGATCCGGTGCACAAGGTCACGATCATGCCGCGCGGCTATGCCCTCGGCCTGACCTGGCAGTTGCCGGAACACGACAGCCTGTCCGGTTACAAGGACAAGATGCTGGAAGAGATTTCGATCCTGTTCGGCGGCCGTATCGCCGAGGAAATCTTCGTCGGCCAGATGTCGACCGGCGCGTCGAACGACTTTGCCCGTGCCACCAAGCTGGCCCGTTCGATGGTGACCCGTTTCGGCATGTCCGACAGCATGGGTGTGATGGTCTACGAAGATGACCCGAACGAAGGCTTCTTCGGCGGTTCGGTGAAAACCATCTCCGAAGCGACCCAGCAAAAAGTCGATGCCGAGATCCGCAACATCCTCGACACCCAGTACGCACTGTCGCGTCGCCTGCTGGAAGAGAACCGCGACAAGGTCGAAATCATGACCAAGGCGCTGCTGGAATGGGAAACCATCGATGCCGACCAGATCAACGACATCATGGCCGGCCGCCAGCCGACCCCGCCGAAGTCGGTGCAACTGACCAAGCGTAACCCGCCGGGCGACACCGGTTCGGGCGGCGTGCCGACCAACGCCCCGGCACCGGCCTGATTTGTTTGTAGATGTAAATAAGGCACCCCTGAGGGGGTGCCTTTTTTTATGATGGCGTATTCGCTTTTTCCTCGGTTTTCTTATGTCACGTGAGTATCTGCAGTGCGGCCGTTTCGGCTTCGACCTGGCCAAGCGCCCCCTGGTCATGGGCATCCTGAATGTCACCCCCGATTCCTTTTCCGACGGCGGGCGCCACCACGCGCTCGAGTTCGCGGTAGAGGGTGCCGAGCAGATGATCCGGGATGGCGTCGACATCATCGATATCGGCGGCGAATCCACACGGCCGGGCTCGCCCAGCGTCCCGATCGATGAGGAGTTGCGCCGGGTGATGCCGGTGATTTATGCACTGCGCGAACTGGGTGTGCCGCTGTCGATCGACACCTGCAAGCCGGAAGTGATGCGCGAAGCCATCATTGCCGGTGCCGACATGATCAACGACATCAACGGTTTCCGTGCCCCCGGCGCGCTGGAAGCGGTGCGCGACAGCGATTGTGGCCTGTGCGTGATGCACATGCAGGGCACGCCGCAGGACATGCAGGCCCAGCCCGATTACGCCGACGTGGTGGGCGAAGTGACCGCCTTCCTGCGCGCGCGCTGCGATGCGCTGATCGCCGATGGTGTGGCGCGCGAGCGCATCACCATCGACCCCGGATTTGGTTTTGGCAAGACTGTCGCGCATAATGTCGCTTTGCTTCGAAGCATTTCCAGTATGCAACGCGAACTCGGCCTGCCAGTGCTGGCCGGCTTGTCGCGCAAGTCGATGATCGGCGCCATCACCGGACGGCCGCTGGACGAACGCCTGGCAGGCAGCCTTGGCGGCGCACTGGCTGCGGTAGCGCAGGGCGCGCGCATCGTGCGGGTTCATGATGTGGCGGAGACGGTCGATGCATTGAAGGTCTGGCAGGCGGGCACAGAGAAAAATTGAAAAGAGAGAATCGAATGGCACGTAAATATTTCGGCACGGACGGCGTCCGCGGCCTGGTGGGCGTGGCGCCCATCACCCCCGACTTCGTGATGCGCCTGGGCTATGCCGCCGGCAAGGTATTGGCCAAGAGCGGCGCCGGCCAGAGCGGCCGCTCGACAGTCCTGATCGGCAAGGACACGCGCATCTCCGGCTACATGCTGGAAGCGGCGCTGGAAGCCGGCTTCTCGGCGGCCGGCGTCGACGTCATGCTGGCCGGCCCGATGCCGACCCCGGCCATCGCCTACCTGACCCGCGCGCTGCGCCTGCAGGCCGGCGTCGTGATCTCGGCCTCGCACAATCCCTTCCAGGACAACGGCATCAAGTTCTTCTCGGGCCACGGCACCAAGCTGCCGGACGCGGTCGAACTGGAAATCGAAGATGCCCTCGACCAGCCGATGGGCTGCGTCGCCTCCGACAAGCTGGGGCGCGCGAGCCGCCTGCGCGACGCCCAGGGCCGCTACATCGAATTCTGCAAGAGCACCTTCCCGAACGAGCTCGACCTGCGTGGCCTGAAGATCGTGGTCGACTGCGCCCATGGCGCCGCCTACGACATCGCACCGCACGTGTTCCACGAGCTGGGCGCCGAGATCATCGAGCTCGGCACCAAGCCGGACGGTTTCAACATCAACGACGGCGTCGGCGCCACCGCGCCGCAAGCCATGGCCCGCGCCGTGGTCGAACACGGTGCCGACCTCGGCATCGCGCTGGACGGCGACGCCGACCGCCTGATCATGTGCGACGCCAGCGGCCGCCTGTACAACGGCGACGAACTGCTGTACGTGATGGTGCGCGCCCGCATGGCGACCGGCAAGGTCGAGGGCGCGGTCGGCACCCTGATGACCAACATGGCGCTCGAAGTCGCGTTCAAGGACATGGGCGTCGGCTTCGCCCGTGCCAAGGTCGGCGACCGCTACGTGCTGGAAATGATGAAGGAAAAGGGCTGGCTGTTCGGCGGCGAAGGGTCCGGGCACCTGCTGGCGCTGGACCGCCACACCACCGGCGACGGCATCGTCTCGGCGCTGCAGGTGCTGGAAGCGCTGATGCGCGGCAAGAAGAGCCTGGCCGAATGCTGCAGCGACCTCACCCTCTATCCACAGACCCTGATCAACGTGCGCGTGGCGCCGGGCTTCAAGTGGACCGACAACGCCGCCATGGTGGCCGAGAAGGAAGCCGTCGAGCGCGAACTCGGCGACAGCGGTCGCGTGCTGATCCGCGCGTCGGGCACCGAACCGCTGGTGCGCGTGATGGTCGAGGCCAAGGAAGCGGAACTGGCCGAGCGCATGGCGCGGCGCATCGCTTCTCTGGTCGAAGCCTGAAGCCCGGCATTGGCAGGTTTGCACCGGGCGCGTTGACGCTGGCGGTCCGGCGCGGTATCATCGCCCCAATCGGAGTGTAGCGCAGCCCGGTAGCGCACCTGGTTTGGGACCAGGGGGTCCAAGGTTCGAATCCTTGTACTCCGACCACCGTTCAGAACGGGCTGTCGTCGACGGCCCGTTTTCATTTGCCGAACCGCCTCCCGGCGGCTTGGTCATACTGCCCATAGCTCAGTTGGATAGAGCATCAGCCTTCTAAGCTGAGGGTCGCTGGTTCGAACCCAGCTGGGCAGGCCATTCCCCGTTTTGACTTCAGGCAAGCGTACGCCGTCTCACCCTTCGTCGTGTTAGTGTCCATTTCGACAACAACATGCCCATCGGGCAGAACACGAGGATAAAACCATGCCGTACTACTGTTTGCTGGGGCGCGCTGCGATGTCGGCGGCGCTGGTCTGTTCGATCATCGCATGCGCGGGCGCGCATGCCCAGCAGGCGCCGTCTGCGGCGGCCACCGCCGATACCTTGACGCTGAAACTGCCGGCAGGCACGCCGGCGCCTGCCGCCGCCGAAGGCAGCGTCCAGTTCATCGGCACCGCGACCGTGCTGATCCGCTACCAGGGCCTCACCATCCTCACCGACCCGAATTTCCTGCACAAGGGTGACCACGTGCACCTCGGCTACGGCCTGACGGCGGAGCGCCTGACCAACCCGGCCATCGACCTGGACCAGCTGCCGCCGATCGACTTGGTGGTGCTGTCGCACATGCATGAAGACCACTTCGACAAGCTGGTGCAGGAGAAATTACCCAAAGACACGCCGATCGTGTCGACCAAGGAAGCGTCCGAAGCGCTCAAGAAACTTGGCTTCACGCGCACCTTCGGCCTGTCGAAATGGGGCCGGCTCGAGGTGGAAAAAGGCGACGCCAGACTGCGCATCACCGCCGCGCCGGGACGCCACGGCAAGGTCGGGATGCAGGCCCTGTTGCCGACGGTGATGGGCTCGGTGCTCGACTTCGGCCCGGATACGGCGGCGCCGAGCTACCGCATGTATATCAGCGGCGACACGCTGGTGTATGACGACCTGCAGAACATCCCGCAGCGTTTCCCGGGCATCGACCTGGCGCTGCTGCACCTGGGCGGCACCCGCATCCTGGGCGTGTTCAAGGTCACCATGGACGGCAAGGATGGGGTCCAGCTGATGCAGATCGTGCAGCCGCGGCACGCGATCCCGATCCACTACAACGACTACGACGTATTCAAGTCGCCGCTGGCGGACTTTGCGCGCGAGGTCAAGGAGGCCGGGCTCGAGCAGAAGGTGACTTACATGGTGCATGGCCAGACCTATCGGTTCGTGCCCGCGAAACGCTGATCTGCGGACATGGCCGCCGTTCGGGCGGCCTTATTCGCGCTCTTCGGTGTTCGGCGCCAGCGTCTGGCTGTCTTCGAAGGGCCAGCCGCTGTAGGGCTCGACGTGGCGCTGGAATTCGTGCGGCATCGCGATCGGCAGTTGCAGGCACACGCTTTGCGTCGGCAGCACTTCCATCCAGTCGCGCACCAGTTCCTTGTAGGCCAGGCCGACCGGCCGGATCTTGCGGTCGAGGTCGTACAGGCCGAGGGCGTTGACGTTGCCATTGTTCTCGCGCAGCGCGGTATCCCAATCGACCTGGTCGGTGAGCGAATACCACGTGAAACCGACCAGCGGCACCCCATTGTTGCGCACCCGCAGCACGTTGGCCCACTGCTTGCGCAGCCAGTTGACCGCTTCGTCGCCGCGCGTTCCCTGGCACATATTGGTCTCGGTGTGCATCACCGGCAGGCGGTAGCGGTTGTAATACTGGTGGGTGATCACGGCGTAGCCGAAGATTTCGCCGGCAGAGCGGGTCAGGCCGTCGGGCGAGACGTAGTGCTCGTTGGTCTCGTAATAATCATTGCCCATGATGCAGTGGTGCTTCAGATTATTTTGCAGGAAGAAATGGTACTCGTCGCGCGTCATGCCGTTGTCCAGCAGGTACTCATACATCTCGGAATCGACGCGCCGGCCGTAATTCAGGTCGAGCGACAGGAAGCGGCGCGAGTTGAACTTTTCGGCGGGGCCGATGGCGGTCGGGCGCTCCGCATGGAAGTACTCGCTCGACTCGCTTTGCACGAACAGCGCGTCCGGACGGACTTTCAGGATCGCATGCATGGCCAGGACGTTGGCCTTGACGATGTGTTTGAGCGCGGTCACATAGCCCTGGTCGGTGGTCGTCTGCTCGTTCCACCAGCCGTACAATGCGGAGAACAGCGCGCAGATCGACATTTCGTTGATCGGCGTGTACAGCTGGATCCACGGATAGCGGCGCGCGAAGGCACCGGCATAATCGGCGAACAGTGCGGGAAAATCCGGATTCTGGAAATTGCCGAGCCAGTCGGGCACGCCGAAGTGGCATAAATCGACGATCGACGCGATGTTCCGGTGGCGCAGGTCATTGAAGACCAGATCGGAAAATTCCCAGTCGTAGCGGCCCGGCGCGAGCCAGGTCCGGTGCAGCGGCGGGCCGTAACGCAAAACCTTGAGGCCGAGTTCCTCGACCAGGTCGAAATCGGTTTTCCAGTAACGGTAATGGCCGCATTTTTCCAGCTCGTCCATGCGCACGCGGCCGTTCTGGATGGTCGGATTGCTGTTTTCGATGCCGGTTGCAAAAATAAATCCCGGAGACATGCATACCTCTTGCTGCTGATCGTGCAAACCATTGTAGCCGCAATCTCGACAGCGCTCCGAAGCGTGCGCGCCCGCCCTTACGCCGAGAGTAGGCTATGCTTATCGTCTGACAACATTTCAAATCAAACATATCAGCATGTCGAATGCCGCCGCGGCCGCCAGGGCCTCCTCCATGGACCCGTCCCAGCGCCGCCTTGCCTGGGGACTGCTGGTATCGCTGCTGCTGCATGGCTTGCTGCTGGCGCTGCATTTCGGCGTGCCTGGCTTGCATGCCGGGGCAGGCGGGCCCTTGACGGTGCGGCTGGCGCAGGGTGTGCCTTTGCCGCCGCAGCCGATGCCGCCGCTGCCACCTGTGCCGGTGCCGGATACACCGGCGGTCTTGCCGCCTGTGCCGATGCCGGTGCAGCCGCTGCCTTCAGTGTCCGTACCGCCCTTGCCACCGGCAACCGTGCCGCCTGCCGTGGCCGCGGCCGTGCCTGCTCCTGTGCGCCATGGTTTCAGCGTGGTCGATCCGAAGCCTGCGCCGCTGCCGGTTCCAGTTCCCATGCCGGAGCCGGCGCCGCCATCGGCAGCTGTTGCCAAGCCGCGCCGTTCGCCGCGCCGCCGCCCGCGTCCCACAGCCCCGGCTGAGGGTCTGTCGGAGCGGGTGATCGCTCAGGATACCTCAGGCGACAACGATTTCAAGCTGCCGCCGCCGGCCGCCGAGGCGGCGCTCGAAGCGGACCCGATGGCGAGCGAGCAGACCCCCACCGCCAAGGTGGATGCCCCGGAGCCGGAGCTCGCGGCCGAGCCCGATCCGCGCCAGCGCGAAGAAGAACGCGAGCGCGTGGCTGCCCAGCGCGATCGCGATCGCGAGGCCCGGCGCGAGGCCGACGAACAGGCCGTGCTCGGCGCGGCCGAGACGGCGGCGCGTACCGAGGCAGAGCGCCGCCGCGCAGCGCTGGCCCGGCAGAGCGCCTCGGTCCAGGAAGAACTTGTCCGACAGCAAGAACGTGAAGAGGCGCAGCAACGCGCACTGGCCGAGCAACGCGCGGCCGACCAGCAGCGCCAGCGCGATGAAGCGCAGGCGCGCCAGGACAGCGAGCGCCGGCTTGCGCAGGAGACCGAGCAACAACGGCAGGCCCGCGAACTGGCGCGCCGGCAGGAGCTCGCCGAACAGCTTGAACAGGAACAGGCTGCGCGAGTGGCCGAACAGCGGCGCGGCGAGGATGTGGCACGCCAGCGGCTGGCGGCGGAGCAACGGGCGCGGCAATTGGCCGAACAGCAGCGGGCGCAGCAGTTGGTCGAACAGCAGCGGGCGCAGCAATTGGTTGAGCAGCAGCGCGCGCAGCAGCTGGCTGAGCAGCAGCGCGCGCAGCAGATGGCCGAACAGCAGCGTGCACAACAACTGGCTGAGCAGCAACGGGCGCAGCAACTGGCCGAACAGCAGCGTGCACAACAACTAGCCGAGCAGCAGCGGGCCCAGCAGCTGGCCGCGCAGCAACTGGCCGAGCGGGAGCGTGCGCAAGAACTGGTACGCCGGCAACTGGCGGAGCAGCAGGCGCGCCAGGTGGCCGAACAGCGCGCCGAGGAAGCGCGTGCCCGCCAGCAGCAGGCCGAGCAGCTGGCGCGCCAGCAGGCCGAAGAGAACGGACGCCGCCTTACCCAGGAAGCACAGCAGCGCACAGGTCTGGACGGCGCCGACGCAGGCCCCGGCCAAGGCGACTGGAGCGCAGCGCCCGGCAACGGCGCAGGCCGGGGCACCGGGCAGGGCAGTGCGGCCTTGCCTGGTGCCGGCCTCGGCGGCGGCGTGGTGGCGCGCGCCCGCGAGGCGCTGCGCGGTATCGACATCGGCAAGCCCTTGCCGCCGGCCCTGCGTCCGGCCGAGGAAGCGCAGCGCGACCAGCGCCGTGCGCGCGCCGATGCTGCCAGCCGCGACGTGCCGCTGCGCATGTACATCGACAGCGTGCGCCAGAAGATCGAGCGCAACGCCATCGTCGGCGAGAACCTGCTGGCCGAGGGCCTGGTGCGCACCTTCCCGATCGTCAGCGTGGCGATCCGCAGCGACGGCAGCATCGAGGACGTGACCATCCTGCGCTCCAGCGGACGCGCCGACATCGACGACATCGTGCGCCGCACCGTGGGCCTGAATGCCCGTTACGCGGCCTTTCCGCCGAACGTCGCCGCGCATTACGACGTGATCGAACTGCGCCGCGTGTGGAGTTTCGCCGGCGTCCTGAAGCTGCTCGAAGAGATGCGTTGAAGGCGTGCATGCCCCTGTTGACCTGAGCCAGCCGTTTGACTTAAACCAAAGCCTTGCCTGTTGAGCAGCTTACCCTGAGTTTGATCGCCAGAGGCTGGCAGCTCCTTATACAGGCAACACATGAACGCTTCTAACAAGAAATTTCTTACGAGGATGGGAAGCGCAGTCGGCGCTTTTGTCATGGCCCCGGCAGTGCTGCTCGCCTTCGGCATGGGGCTGGCAGGCTGCGGCGCGCCCGGCATCCATTTCCGCTCCGGCGATACGCCAGGGGCCGACGAAGCCGCGCCGCCGACGGAACTCATCACCGAAACGCTGCTCGCCAGCGAACGCCGCCAGAACCGCCAGGTGGCGAACCAGAACCTCGACCGCCTGCTGGTACCGAATCCGCCACCCTATAAAATCGGCAGCGGCGACATCCTCTCGATCGTGGTGTGGGACCATCCCGAACTGGCCGGCGGCCTGACCGCCTCGGGCAACAGCGATCCGGTCACCGCCGCCAGCGCGAGCGCGGTGCCCCAGGGTTTCGCCGTCGACCACCAGGGACGGATCCAGTTCCCGCTGGTCGGCATGCTCTCCATGGAAGGGCTGACCGAGGAACAGGCGCGCGCGCTGCTGACCAGCCGGCTGGCCAAGTACCTGGCCCATCCCAACATCACGCTGCGCGTGCAGGCCTACCGCAGCAAGCGCGTCTACATCGACGGCGAAGTCAAGTCGCCCGGCCTGCAGGCAATCAACGACATTCCGATGACCCTGGTCGAGGCGCTGAACCGCGCCGGCGGCCTGCTGCCCACCGCCGACCAGAGCCGCATCGCGCTCGAGCGCGGCCAGCAGCGCTATACCGTCAACCTGCGCGAGCTGGTGCAGAAGGGCGTCAACCCCGGCCTGGTGATGCTGGCGCCGGGCGACGTCGTGCGCGTGCACTCACGCGACGAAAGCAAGGTGTTCGTGTCGGGCGAGGTCATCACGCCCAAGGCGCTGCTGATGCACGACGGCCGCCTGACGCTCAACGAAGCGCTCGGCGAAAGCGGCGGCATCAGCCCGCTCAGCGGCGACGCGCGCCAGGTCTACGTGGTCCGCAAGACGCCGGACCGTACCCGGGTGTTCCAGCTCGACGCACGCGTGGCTGGCTCGCTGGCGATGGCCGAAGCCTTCGAGCTGCAGCCGAAGGACATCGTCTACGTCGCCGCGACGCCGCTGGCGAACTGGAACCGGCAGCTGAGCCTGCTGATCCCGGGTGCCCTGACGTCCGCCGTCACCGCCACCAACCGGCCCTGAGCACCCGGCCGGCGCGGGAGCCACGATGCGTGTGGTCCGTTGCGCCCCGTTCCGTTCCGCGCAGCCCCGATTTGCAGCGACCGATTTGCAGCGACCGATTTCCACGCACGGAGCACACGATGAGCGATGCCAGCGAGCAGCATGCACTGACCCAGGTCGCACCGAACCTGCCGATCCCCGGCGTGCCCTTCGACCCGCGCGCGGTCGACGTGCCGCACGAAGACCCGGCCTTCGACCTCAAGGGCCACCTGCACACCCTGTACGACAGCCGCTGGCTGATCGGCGGCATCACCGCCCTGATCACGCTGGTGGCGGTGCTGTACGCGCTGGTCGCCAAGCCGGTGTACGAAGCCAACCTCATGATCCACGTCGAAGAGGAAAGCCCGAACGCCTCCAAGAACATCCTGAGCGAAGCCTCGTCGCTGTTCGAGACCAAGAAGGCCGCGATCGCCGAGATGGAGCTGCTGCGTTCGCGCATGGTGGTCTCGCGCGCGGTCGACAACCTGCAGCTGACCATCGACGTGCGCCCGAAATATTTTCCGGTCGCCGGCTTCTGGTTCGCCAAGCAGAACGGCGGCGCGCTGTCGGAGCCGGGCCTGTTCGGCTACGGCGGCTATGCCTGGGGCGGCGAAAAGGCCGAAGTCTCGCTGTTCGAGGTGCCTGACGCCTGGCTGGGGCGCGAATTCACGCTGACCGCGCTGGCCGACCGGCGCTTCCGCTTTTCGGGCGGCGGCCAGCGCATCGTGTTCGACGGCGACGTCGGCCTGCGCTACCGCGTGCCGACGCCCGAAGGCGTGATCGAACTGAAGGTCGACCGCATGGCCGCCAATCCCGGCGCACGCTTCCAGCTGCGCCGCATGTCGAGCCTGGCCATGATCCAGGCCATCCAGAACACGCTGGTGATCGCCGAGAACGGCAAGCAGTCGGGCATCATCGAAGTCAAGCTGCAGGGCGAGAATGCGCGCCGCACCCATGCCGTGCTGAGCGAAATCGGACGCGAGTACATGCGCCAGAACCTGGCGCGCAAGACAGAGGAGGCCGAGAAATCGCTGGCCTTCCTGAACCAGCAGCTGCCCATCCTCAAACGCCAGCTGGAGCAGGCCGAAGACCGCTACAACCAGTTCCGCAACGCCCACGGCACCGTCGACCTGCAGGAAGAGGCGCGCATGACCCTGCAGCAGGCGGCCGCCGCGCGCGCGCGCCGCAACGAGCTGATCCAGAAAAAGACCGAGCTGCTGGCGCGCTTCACGGAAGACCATCCGGTGGTGGCCGCCGTCAACCGCCAGCGCCGCGAAGTCGAAGCCGAGATCGAGGCCGTCAACGCCCGCATCAAGGGCATGCCGGTGCTGGAACAGGACGAAGCGCGCCTGACGCGCGACATCAAGGTCAACACCGATTTGTACACGGCGCTGTCGAATACGGCCCAGCAGTTGCGCCTGATTTCCGTCGGCCGGGTCAGCAACGTGCGCATGGTGGACGCGCCGATCCCGCCGGAAAAGCCGATCAAGCCGAACCGCCCGCTGATCGTGGCGCTGGCGGTGGTCAGCGGCCTGTTCCTGGGCGCCCTGATCGCCTTCACGCGCAAGGCGATGATGGGCGGGATCGACGATCCGCAGAAGATCGAACGCCTGCTGCGCGCGCGGGTCGTGTACGCCACCATCCCGCACAGCAGCAACCAGGACCGGCTCATGCGCAAGGCCAGGGGCGACGATGGGACCTTGCCGCTGCTGGCCAGCATCATCCCGGAAGACCCGGCGGTCGAAAGCCTGCGCAGCTTCCGCGCGGCACTGCAATTCGCGATGCCGCACTTCCGCAACAATATCGTGATGTTCGCCGGGCCCACGCGCGGCATCGGCAAGTCCTTCATCAGCGCCAATTTCGCCGCCGTGATGGCGGCCAGCGGCAAGCGCGTGCTGCTGATCGACGCCGACCTGCGCAACGGCCAGCTGCACCATTATTTCGGCGTCGGCCGCGAGCGCGGGTTGTCGCGCGCCATTCTCGGCAAGGCCGACGTGAGCGACGTGATCCACCACGACGTGGTCGAAAATCTCGACTTCATCCCGACCGGCGAACTGCCGCCGAACCGCTCGGAATTCCTGCTGCAGCTGAGTTTCGGCAATCTGCTGCGCCAGGTGAGCGCGACCTACGACCTGGTGCTGCTGGATCCGCCGCCCCTGCTGGCGATCGCGGATGCCCTGATCATCGGTGCCCACGCGGGCGCGGTCTTCATCGTCGCGCGTTCCGGCCAGACCAACGAATCGGACATCAACGAGTCGATCAAGCGCATGAATCACGCGGGCATCTCGCCCCAGGGCGTACTGTTCAACGACATGGCACTCCGACTCGGCACCTATGGCGATTACCAGCGCATCGGCACCACGGGACGGATCGGCTTCAGCGGTACGTGAGCTGCGATGGCGCGGCGGCGCGGCAGCCCTGGTCTGCAAGCCACGCTCCGTGTTACGTGCAGGGTGTGCCGGGTGTGCCGTGCTGCCGGCCACGGCGCATCCGGCAACGCCGCCGGCCCTGCAGTTGGCCCGACCTGACCCCAGCCCATTGACCCGACCTCGGCCCGGCACGTCGGGCATGACAACGGCACCCGTTTTATTCGCGTACGAGGCGAACTCTAGCCGTATGCAGCATGTCTAAACAGGTATGCAAACCAATGGTGAAAACCCGGATTCGTCCTGCTACGGCACTGGCCCCGACACCGACACCGACACCGGCACCGGCACCGGCCCCGACACCGGCACCGGCGCAGCAATGCCTCACCCGGGCCGGCTGATCCATGCTCCGACGCGCCAGAATCCGGGCAATACTGCATGTACAAGGGATAGCTGGCGTGCGATGACGCCGGGCTGGCGGCCGGGCGAGGCCGCATCGCGCCAATACCCGGATCGCGCGGCCGGACCAGGCATCCGGCCGCCGGGACAGTCTTATTTAGCCGATGCCGATACCATGGTGGGGCGCCGCGTTTGCGACCGCAGCGCCGTTTTCAGCATGCGGCGGATACGGAAGGTATGCGACTCGAACAGCAGATAGGAGAGATAGGCCGATGCCATGATGGCGAGCAGCATGCCGAAGTAGATCGCGAAGTCCGCCGGCTGGTCGGCCGCCAGGCGGTTGCGGCCGAATTCCTGCAGACCCAGGTGACGCAACAGCTTGATCATCGGCACGTGGATCACGTAAAGCGTGAACGAAAATTCCGACAGCAGGTGGGCGGCGCGGGCGAGGATGCGCATGGCGCCGGCGCTGGTGTCGAGTGGGCGCTGCATCGAGGCGAGGAAGGCCAGCAGCGGCAGGCTGTACATCAGGTGCTTCACGAATAAATCCGGATTCAGGTCGTCGTTTCCTTCGCTTGCGCGCAGGTAGCCAAGGGCGCCCGCCGCCAGCACCAGCATGGCCACGCGCACGGCGCCCGTGCAATCGATGCGGATGCGCGAGAACAGGGCGCCGAGCAGCCACAAGGCGAAATACATGGTCATCGACGCCGGCAGGCCGACGGCCGTCAGCACCAGCAGGGTGGCGGCGCCGAGCTGGCGGACACGGGTTTTTCCCGTGAAGACGATCAGCAGCAGCGGAAACTGCAGGTAATACCATGTCTCGTTGGACAGGCTCCACAGTGCGTAATTGTCGGCAAAGGTCGGCACCAGCACGGTCTGCAGGCCGAGCAGGTTGCCGGCAAAGCTGGCGGCCGAGTAATCGTTCGCGGCCGAGAAGTCGGCCTGGGCCAGCGTCACGCTGCCAGTGATGGCGCCGACCGCGAGCATCAGGCACAGGGCCGGTAGCAGCACCGTCCACAGGCGGGTGGCGCGGTCGATGGCGTAGGCCGTCATGGCCCCCGGCTGGTCCAGCTTGTTGAGCAGGCTACCGCCGACCAGCCAGCCGCTGATCAGGAAGAACACGATCACTGCCTGGTGGGAAAAGGCGGTGGCGAAGGCCAATAGCTGGTAGTAGAGCGGAGGATCGGCCAGTTCGCGCAGGCCGGGGAACATTTCCGATCGCAAGTGGGCCGCCGCGACCTGCAGCGCCGCCAATCCGCGTAACAGCGAAATGAGGAAGGAATGGGCCGAGTGGGTGTCGACCTGGCTCTGTCGCTGCCACTGCAGGCGGAATGTTGGGGTAGGCATGCTACACATGGGAGTCTCCTGTCGAAAAGCGTTTGCTTCTTGTTGAAAAATGCGTTGAAGAATGGGTTGAAAAGCGGGGCGTCCCAGCCGTCACTTCGGCCTCAGCCGCAGTGATCCCACGGCACCGGCGCCGTGTTGCCGGACAGGACCAGGGCTGCCTTGATCATCCAGTAGTTCAGCGGGGCCGAACGCAGCACCCAGGCACTGGCCAGGAAGGCGAGCACGGCGCAGGCAAGAACGGCAGGTGTGGGCGCACATGCAGGCGCGGATGCCGACGCTGACGCTGACGCTGACGCACCTGCAGATCCAGGCGCCGACGCCGACGCAGGTACAGATGCAGATGTCGGCATGGCGGCCGGAGCGCCGGAAGCGCCGCCGCCCAGCCAGGCAGTAAACAGGAAAGCGCCGCTGCCGATCAGCCAGCCGGCCACGGTCTCGGCCGGCGTATGTTCGCCGGCGAGCACCAGCGCCGCCGCAACCACGGCGGCCAGCGCCAGCGCCGTGCCGGCCACCAGTGCGCGGGCGCGGGCCGCCCGTGCCGGCACCATCAGGTAGCACAGGGTCGGGAACACCGCGGCGAAACCGGTCGCATGACCGCTGACAGCCTTGAACGCCAGCGCCGGCAGGCCGGTGGCCCAGCCCATGAAGGCGATCTTGCTGGCTGCCACCAGGCCCAGCGCCAGCCCGAAGACCAGCATCCAGCCGAAGGCGGCGCGCCAGGCGCGCGCGGCGAGCAGCCAGGCAGCGATCGCGCTGCCGGCCGGCAGGGTCAGCATCGGGTCGCCCAGGTGGAACAGCTGATACCAGCTCATGTGCATGCCTTGTCTCTTACCTGAGCACGGCCGCCAGCGTGCGGAAAATGATGCGCAGGTCGAGCCAGAACGACTGCTCGCGCACATAGCGCTGGTAGTACGCGAGCTTGACCGGCAGGATGGTCTCCACGTAGGCGCGTTCGGGATCGGCCGCGCGTCCCAGGATCTCGCTTTCCTCCTTGTACAGGATCGACGCCAGGTCGGTGATGCCGGGCGCCACCGACAGCACGTCCGCGCGCACCGCCGGCGGATAGCAGTCGACGTAGCGCGGCACTTCGGGGCGCGGGCCGACCAGGCTCATCGTGCCCTGCAGCACGTTGATCAGCTGCGGCAGTTCGTCCAGCTTCCTGCTGCGCAGGAAGTGGCCGGCGCGTGTGATGCGCGGGTCGCGGCCGACCGTGATCTGGCGGCCATTATCGTCATACGGGCGCGCCACCATGGTGCGGAACTTGAGGATGTCGAAGAGCACGCCGTGGCGGCCGACGCGCTGCTGGCGGAACAGTACCGGTCCCGGCGAATCGAGCCGCACCCACAGGGCCAGCACCAGCAGCAGCGGCGCCAGCAGCAGCAGGCCGGCGCCGGCGGCGATGACGTCGAACAGCCGCTTGGCCGCGTGCGCATTGTGCTGCGGACGGTGCTGCGGCCGGCGCTGCGGCCGGCGCCGTTGGTCGGGGCGGGCCGTCATGTCAGCAGCTCGTGCAGGGCGCGGATGACGCGGTCCTGGTCGGCGTCGGTCATCTTGGTGTACAGCGGCAGCGTGAGCATGCGCTCGAAGCAGGCTTCGGCCACCGGGAACTGTGCCGGCGCCAGGCCGCAGGCATCGCGCCAGACCGGGTGGCGGTGCAGCGGGATGAAGTGCACGCTGGTGCCGATGCCGCGCTGCGACAGTGCGTTGATGAGCGCATCGCGTCCGAGCGGCGCATCGGGCGCCAGGCGCACCACGTACAGGTGCCAGGCGTGGGTGCTGGCCGCGCCGTGGCCGGCACCGGCACCGGCAGTATCGGCAGCGTCGGCACCGGCGCCAGCGGGAGACCCGGCAGCGGCTGCGGCCCCGGCGTCGCCCCAGGCCGGCAGGCGCAGCGGCAGCCCGGCCAGCCCGGCGTCGTAGCGCCGCGCCAGCTGTTCGCGGCGCTGCGCGAAGCGGTCGATCTTGCGCAGCTGCTGGATGCCGATGGCGGCGGCGATGTCGGTCAGGTTGTACTTGTAGCCGGCGGCGACGACTTCGTAGAACCAGGCCGGCGTGCGCGACACGTAGCGGTTGAAGGCGTCCTGGCTGATGCCGTGGATGCGCATCAGGCGCACGCGGCGCGCCAGTTCGGGGTCGCGTGTGACCACCATGCCGCCTTCGCCGGTGGTCATGGTCTTGTTGGCGTAGAAGCTGAACACGGTGGCATCGCTGCCGAGGGTACCGACCAGGCGTCCCTTGTAGCGCGTGGGGAAGGCGTGGGCCGCGTCCTCGACCACGCGCAGGCCGTGGCGGCGCGCCAGCGCCAGCAGGGCGTCCATGTCGCAGGCCAGGCCGGCGTAGTGGACCGGCATGATGGCGCGCGTGCGCGGCGTGATGGCGGCCTCGACCGCGGCAAGGTCGATGTTCATGTGCGCGGGATCGACGTCGACCAGCACCGGTTGCGCGCCCAGGTAGCGCACCACTTCGGCGGTGGCGGTGAAGGTCATGGTCGGGACGATCACTTCGTCGCCGGGACCGATGCCGAGTCCTTCCAGGGCCAGGTGCAGGCCGGCGGTGGCGGAATTGACGGAAATGGCCTGCAGGTCTTCCTGCCCGAAATAGGCGGCGAAATCGTGTTCGAACTGGCGCGTGGCGGGCCCGGTCGTGACCCAGCCGGAGCGCAGGCAGGCCACCACGGCGTCGATCTCGGCCTCGTCGATGTCGGGTAGCGCGAAGGGCAGGAAGGGTTCGACGGCGGATTCGGTACGGTCTTGTTCAGCCATGGCGCGCATCTCCAGCAAGAGCGGTTAAAAAGCGTTGTCCGAGCACCGGATAGGTGTGGTTGGCGAGCGCGTAGGCGCGGCCGCGCCGTCCGAGCGCCGCGCGGGCCTCGGTACCAAGCGCCAGCACGCTCAGGATGCCGTCGGCGACCGCCTGCGGATCTTCCGGGGCCACGGTCAGCCCGCAGCCGGCCTCGGCCACCGGGTCGTTGCCGGCCTCGACCGCGTGGAGCACGGGACGGGCCGCCATCATGTAATCGATCAATTTATTGGGCGAGATGCCGAAGCGGTACAGCGGCTGCCGGCGCCAGCCGATATAGGCGAGGTCGAAGCGGCGCAGCAGGGCCGGCACCATGGTCTTCGGCACCGGGTCGAAGAAGTGGACGTTGCCCAGGCCGAGATCGGCCGCCCGGCGCATCAGCGCCGGCTTGTCGGGGCCGCTGCCGACCAGGACGAAGGCGACCGGCTTGTCGCGCAGCAGTGCGGCGGCGTCGAGCAGGGTGCCGAGGGCGTTGGACAGGCCATGGGTGCCGGCATAACCGACCACGAATTTGCCGCGCACGCGCAGCGCGTCCAGTGCAGCATCCAGTACAGGTGCCAGTACAGGCGCCGACATCGCTTCCAGCGCCGGCGCACCCTCTGTATCCTGGCCCTCATCCAGCCATTCGGCCGGATCGACGCCGTTCGGCACCAGGTGCAGCTTGTGCGGCGCCATGCCGTGCGCTTCCAGGTGTTCGCGCACCCGGGGCAGGATCGAGACGATGGCATCGGCCTGGCGGCAGGCGAAATTTTCGGCGGCCTGCAGCAGCATGATGAACGGATGCCAGCGCGAATAGCCGCCCAGTTCCATCGGCGACAATGGCCACAAATCGTGCAGCTCGAACAGCAGGCGCGCGCCGGCGAGGCGGGCGATGCGTGCCGCCGGCCAGATGTCGAGCGGATAGGTGCTGGAGGCGATCACCACGTCCGGCCGCAGGCTGCGCGTCAGCATCTCGGCGTCGCGCCGCAGGCGCAGCACGAAGGCCAGCATGTTGCGCACCCGTCCGCTGCCGTTGCCGCGGTAGGGCGGGGTGGCCAGCCAGGTGTAGTGGATGCCGTCGATGGTTTCGTCCAGCTGTGCCGTTCCCTCCAGCCGCGGCGCCTGGGCGCGGATGTGCGATTCGGACGAGGCGACGATGTGCACGCGGTGCCCGAGGCGCACCCACTCGCGTGCCAGGTAATAGGGACGGTATTCCATCCCGTGGCGCACCGATCCCGCGTAGTGGTTGATCAGGAGGATGTTCATGTGTGCCACACCAGTTCCTCGGCCAGGCGCACCATGTTGCAGCGGGTGTTTTCGACCCAGTTGGTTTCCCACTGAACCGGGTGGGTCAGGAAGCAGATGCGCGCATGACGGCCCAGCGCGTCGAAGGGCGAGACCGGGTAATGGAACACCGGATACGGTCGGTCGCTGATATAGATGTCGAAGTGACGCAGCAACGCGTTGTCGTAGGACTCGCATTCGATGCCGCAACGAAGCCGCAGTTCGGGATCGCGCAGCAGTTCGTGGTTGATCACCCTGAGCCGGCGGTTGGCGAAGTCGCCGTGGCTGGCCACGGTCGCCATCTGCATGCCGAGCTCGGTGCTGATGCGCATGAAATTGCGCTCGAACTGGGCGCGGATTTCCGGAAAGCGCTCGCGCACTTCGCAGCCGCGGCGCAGCCGGTGATGCTTGGCGTAGGTGGCGACTTCCTCGTAGTGGTAGCTGGCCTCGCTGCCGGCGGCCTCGATGTCGCGCATGAAGCCGATGTCCAGCGTGCTGAGACGGAAGTAGTAGCTGGCGCGTACCCCATGCCTGACTTCGAGGTCGAACATCTTGCGCGCGGTGCGCAGGTCGCTGTCGATGTCGTGGCGGTGCACCAGCGCCCGGGCCGGTCCGCCGTCATCGCACTGCACGGCGCGATAAAAGTCGCGCACCGACAGCTGGCGGTAGCCTTCCTGGTTGGCGACTACCAGCAGCTTTTCGTATTCGGCCAGGCGCGAGGGCATCAGGTAGTCGGCGTAGAGGCGCGAATACAGGCGCTGCAGCAGCGAGCTGCGCGGCGGGGCAGGCAGCGGACGGAGCGAGGTATTCATTGCATGCTGTACTTCACGCGAAAGGGCTGGAAGCCGACGATCTGCTTGAACTGCCGCAGGCCGGGCTGGGCGCCGAAAAAGGTGTCGTACATCAGGTAGCGCACCTGCTTGCGCTGGATCAGCCGTGAGGCCACCTCGACCACCAGCAAATGCATGATGCCGTCGTTGTTGCGCAAGCCGAGCAGCTGGGAAAAGGCATCGAAGTTGCCGTAGTGGCCGACATTGGCATAGGCCACCACCTTGCCTTCGGGATTGAGGACGCCGTAATAGCTGAAGTGGCCGAGGCGCTCGAACCGGGTGACCTTGTCGAGGTAATGCTGGTCCATGCGCCGACCCTGGCGCACGTCGAGCGAGGTGTTGATGGCGTGGATATCGTCGACATGCTCGTTGCGGTCGATCTCGCGGCACACGTAGCCGCGCGCACGGGCGCGCTTGGCGTGCCAGGCACCGCGGTTCTTGCCCTGGATGGCGTCGAGATAGGCCGGCGTGTCGTCGTAGCGCCCGAGGTCGATCAGGGCCGCGCCGATCGTCTTGTTGCGGATGATCTTGTAGCGCGGATGCGGCTTGGTGAAATAGCGGTAGGTCTTGTCGATGTCGTGGGGATCGATGCGCGAATCGAAGCACAGGCTGGCTACGGGCAGCTTGAGGATCTGGCGGACGGTATCGTAATGGCGGAAGAGGGCATTCATGGTCGCGAAAGGTCTCGGGGTCGGAGGTCAGCTGCACGCCGGATGGGTGTTCGATGCGGCCGCCTGCCCGCCATGCGCACGGGCCGTCAGCAGGCCGTCGTACAGGCCGGCCAGCTTGTCGGCTTCGCTGCGCCAGTTGTAGCGGGCGTGGACCGCACGCCGGCCGTTTTCGCCCATGCGCCGGGCCGCTTGCGGATGCAGGCAGAAATGGTCGATCGCGGCGGCGATCGCGGCCGGATCGCCAGGATCGACGCAGACGCCGCACCCGTTGCCTTCGACGATGTCCTGCCACAGCGGAAAGCGCGAGGCGATCACCGGCAGTCCGGCCGCCATGTATTCGAACATCTTGACCGGCAGCGCATCGAGGTAGTTGACCACCGGGTGCAGCGTCACCAGGCCGGCCACCGCGCGCCGCATCGCCGCCTGCACGCCGGCGCGGCCCAGGTGGCCATGGGCGTCGACCCGCTTCCAGCCGGGGAAATGGGTCACCTCGCGCTCCAGCGCCGGCTCGGCGAAGCTGCCGACCAGCGACAGCCGTGCGGGCGAGCGCAGCAGTTCGCAGGCTCGCACCAGTTCGCGGATGCCGCGGATCGCCGAGATGCTGCCGACGTAGCAGACCTCGGCCACTTTGTCGTCCCAGTCCGGCGTGGCCTCGAATTCCTGCAGCATCGGGTAGTTGTTGACGTCGACGGTATTCGGATGCAGGTGACGCAGGCGCTCGCGGATGAAGGGCGTGGCCGCGACCAGGCCGTCGAAGCGGCGGTAGGCGTGCCGTTCGCAGGCGGCATAGCCGGCCGACAGCAGGCGCCGTGCCAGCGG
>Ga0265797_10002255_pt1 | contig 32732 bp, 32 predicted proteins | sample P2T30metagenome_FD_192433 | JGI IMG/M metagenome (GOLD analysis project Ga0265797, IMG submission 192433) | Plant litter microbial communities from East Loma Ridge, Irvine, California - P2 T30 | ecosystem: Environmental > Terrestrial > Plant litter > Unclassified | place: USA: California... | reverse complement strand
TTGAGTTGACGTAAATGTCAAATGCTTATATAATTCGCGTTCCTGCATCAGATTAGCGCTCCCCGCTACCCCAGAACTCTAATCGAGAAAAAGATCATCCAAGCTCTCTTCGAGTCGGCTTTTACTTGTGACAGCATCGTTCTTCGTCATCTTTCTTTCTGTTATAGCGGAGTCCAACTTCTCCACGTCAGCTCACTACCTCACATCGACTCTCCAATATGCCTACAATCCTCGACCCAGGCACCGTCCGCCTCTCCAACGCCGACGTCCTCCATTGGCTCACACAAAAGAAGGCTCAAAATGCCGCGGACGCCGCTTCCGACAAAGCTGCAGGTCGCAAGAAACAATTTCTCCCCGACAACTACCAGCGAGCTCTGCGCAAGCACGAGCGCGAACTCAATGCCCGCAAATACCCCTACGTTGACAACCCGGGCGCCTACGCGGGCGAGAACCGTGTCGCAAGTATGCGTGTCTTCGTCGAGCGCTTGGACGACAGGATACTAGGCCCGCTGGAGGACAAATACAAGGAGATGATCAAGAGCGGAGAGAAGAGCGAGAAGGATGCACTCAAGGCTCTGGAGAAGGAACAGGAGGCTAAGGGATTGAGTGAGGCGGAGTTGCTGCAGATTTACAACCTTGCTCCGCAAGCCGTGGAGATCTTACAAAACATTGTCGTGGATTGGGAGGAGAGATTCAGGGCCGAGGAGATGGATGTGATTGTACAGGTCATCACCGAGGTGTTCAGGTGTGGGGAGACACTGCCTCAGGGCGTCAGCGAAAGCAGCAGGTAAAGATTAGACGGGGATATCCAAGTGCTGCTCTCGCGAGAGCTGGAGGACGCTCCCATCATCGGGTCACTGATGCCATTTGTGGCTAAGAGCTTGCGAGCCAACTGCCCGTATTACTACTCGTTTCATTGGCCCCCGTCATAAGTTGCTTGGACACGCACGCTGACATGACCTTCTCGTTAGACCCACTCAAGCACTTTCCATCCGTACCGGCCTGGAATCGACAGACGAGACATCGCCGTCGCCATCACACCGCCCTTCAAAACCTGCAGAGGACACTGGCACCCAAAACCTCTCACCCTACAGCTTGCGCATGCTGCTCACGGTAAATCCGCCCATAAACGAGGACCGCCCTAAGGGGGGATCGGGAGAAACAGAATGGACGCGCAGGGAGAACATGGAGTGGGTTGGGTTGTTGGAGGTGACTGGTGGCAACGTAGAGCCGCTGGGTCGGACAAGAGGTCCTACCGTATTTGACCAGCCTGATATTCAAGGCGGGCAGTAAGACGGGCATCTGGGGACCGCGTCAAATGCATATACACTGCACCGCGAGAAACAACGGAAGCTGGCCCAGGAATAGATAAAAGCTTCATTGCGTCGGGAAAATACGAGCATCTCATTGGCACAACTGCCTTTTCAATTCAACAGATCTGCTGATATTGCGTCCCACGATGTCCGTTTCCGGTGAGATGCTGTTGAGAAGCGGCAGATGAAACTGACTCCATTTCTGGCACCAATTCCTCATTGATACGCCAAAGCCGCTGGTAGCACGTCCTGTGAAATCTTTTAGCGGTAGAACTCCGATACTTCCCTAACAAGATTGACAGCTGTATTACTTTCAGTATCCATTGGATCGAAAGAAGCTCTTGATCCGTCCGCGACTCTTACACGACATCACGTGGCTGCGGGCTGACCCGCGTCATACGCCACCACTCAAACACGACTTCATCGCAAACATTTTTGTCAGGCATCGTGAAGATCAGCCCTTACTCAATCCATCTCCCTCTTCCATCATTGTGTATGCGTCCCTCGTTGAGCTTTTGTCGAACCATTTCCAAAGTTTCCCTGCCGCACAACGCATCAGTCGGAAAGCTTTTCACGCCCGGATTTGCTCAAAGCCTGAGTCACGGAAGGCTTGCATGGTCACAGTCGCATCGATATAAAACACCGAGCCGTCAAATTTCATTCTCCACCTCGTCATATCACAACATCAACATGGCTGCCTCGAATGTGACCGCCGATATCACTGCTCAGCTGCAAAAGCTGGGCGTGTCTGACGTCCCTTCAGTTGGAAATGTTCAGCTCTTTCCCCACGTCAACCCGGTCGATATCTACCGTGCCCACATCATCAAGCAAGTCAGCGACATCACAGGCGCGGATCCCCAAGTAGTCGACAACGCCCTCTCATGGACTCAAGATCTCAAACATGGTGACCTGGTTCTGCCCACAGCCGCACTCCGGTTCAAGGGAAAGAAGCCCGACGAATTGGCCGCTGAAATTGCCGAAAAATTCGATTCGCCTCTCATCCAGAAGCCGTCTGGCGACAAGGGCTTCGTCCGTTTCTTCTTCGAGCCGACTGCGCTGGCGCAGTTGACTGGTTCCACCATCCTCAAACAGAAGGACCAGTATGGTTTCAACAGCTCCCTCGGTCACACCGACCCCAAGGACCCCAACAGCCCCCAAAAGCTTGTCATTGTCGAGTACTCAAGTCCCAACATCGCCAAAGAGTTCCACACTGGTCACTTGAGGAGTACCATCATCGGTGGCTTCTTGGTGAAGCTATACGAGCGCGCCGGCTGGAAGACTCTTTCGATGAACTACCTTGGTGACTGGGGCAAGCAGTACGGTGTTCTTTCGCAAGGTTTCGAGAAGTACGGCAACGAAGAGGCCCTCAAGCTGGACGCTGTGAAGCATCTCAACGAGGTCTACGTCAAGATCAACCAAGACAACTACGTCGAGCAGAAGCCTGCCAACGAGTTGAAGGCAAAGATCGATGAGCTCAAGAAGCAGAAGGTCCCACCAAAGGCTAAGAAGCCTGCCAAGGGCGAGGCGCCCCAGCCTCCACCGGAGCACAAGTGGACTGATGAGCAGGAGGCTGAGCTCGAGGAGACTATCAAGAAGCTTCAGGTCGTTCTGAAGGAGCTTGAAGACAAGCCCAGCATTGATGAGAAGGCTCGTCGCTTCTTCAGGCGCATGGTCGACGGTGAGCCGGAGGCTATTGCCAACTGGCAGAGATTCCGCGACCACTCCATCGAGAAGTACAGGGACATGTATGCTCGTCTCAACATCTTCTTCGACGACTACAGCGGTGAGTCGACCGTCAAGGAGGAGAACATGGAGCGCGCGGCCAAGGTCATGGAGTCAAAGGGCCTGAGTGAACCTAGCGAGGGCGCCGTCCTTGTTGACTTTGGCAAGCACGGCAAGCCCAAACTCGGCAAGACCCTGGTCAAGAAACGTGACGGTACTTCGCTCTACCTCACCCGTGACATCGCCGCCAACAGCGAGCGTCACGAGAAGTACCACTTCGACAAGATGATCTACGTCATTGCCTGTCAGCAGGATACCCACGTTGCGCAGTTCTTCGAGATTCTGCGTCTGATGGGCTCGCCCTACAGCGACATCGTCAGCAAGTGCGGACACGTGTCTTTCGGCATGGTCAAGGACCCCAAGGGCCAGACCATGAGCACTCGCAAGGGCACCGTCATCTCGCTCGCTGACAGCTTGGACGACGTGCACAACTTCATGCACGGTGTCATGAAGAAGAACGAGGACAAGTACAAGCAGGTTCAGGACCCCGAGGCCACCGCCGACATTCTCGGCATCTCCGCCATCATGGTGCAGGACTTCAGCGGCAAGATGGCCAACGGCTACAACTTCGACATGGAGCGCATGACTTCGTTCGAGGGTGACACTGGTCCCTACTTGCAGTACGCACACGCCCGTCTTTGCTCTATGAAGCGCAAATCCGAGCTCGGGGACTCAGAGCTTGCCAACGCCGACTTCAGCCTCATTACGGCCAAGGAGGGCATTGAGCTCGTCCGCACCCTTGCACAGTGGCCCGACGTCTTCACCAACACGCTCAAGACACAGGAGCCTGTTACCGTCCTCACCTACCTGTTCAAGATGTCCAAGGCTCTCAGCTCGTGCTACGACGCCAAGGACGTCACCAACAAGAACGCGAAGACGATGAGTGTCATGTACGCAGAGAGCCCCGAGAAGAAGGTCGCCCTCATGGGTCTGTACGAAAGCGCCAGGATTGTGTTGGCCAACGGCATGAAGTTGCTCGGCCTCACCCCTGTGGAGCGCATGTAAAAAAACAGATTGGAAAAGGGAGGGAGACAAAGAAAAAAGCCAGGTGCTGGACAGACCGGCAAATGTCAGTTCCTAGCGATTGCTATAGTCCAGGGACAGTAACGATAAGCTCCGACTGTCTCGTCTAACACATTTGCCGAGCAACGCCTAGGCAACAGCACGCGTGTAATCGATGTGGGAGGGCTGTTGCGTGCTCGACAGACAGTCGATAACCGACAGCTGGTGCTCTCCAATCGGCGGCCGGAAAAAAGCAGGACGTACCATCAAGCATCCATTGAAAAGTCTATCAACGAATCAACCAAAGAGCCAATTCCCTGACCTCGTGGCTACCGCGTGCTCTCTTCATCCATCGTCTTCACCAAAATCACACAAAATACCTCTTCTCATGCAAGCTGACCCTTCTTCTTCCCCTTATCTCTCGGAGGTCTCACCTTCTTTACCCGCTCCAAGGGAAACCAAACCCTCCACACCTCACACCTCTTGTTCTCCGCCCCGATAGCTCCATCCCATGCTATATCGCACATTCTGATATTATCGTTCTGGGTTCGCAGGTTTCGTTAGTAGCTCATGAACATTTTCTCTTTCTGGCGCTTGCGATTCCGGTTGAACTTAGAGCTCCATTATAACTGCTCGCGTATGTGGATTCGAGTGGAGATTGAGATTACGATTGAAAGCGGTGACTATTTTTTTGGTTGTGGTGAGACGGTATTGTTGTATTATACTTTTTCTTGATGTTCTGTTGAACGGATCCAAGTCCCGATCTAGAGTGTACTGGCCGCTGAGATGTTAACCAGCACGTTCAGTTACTTGCAAGAGCTCCTCCTCTTCCCTGGGCTATATCGCCCATCTCATCCCATCCCTACATACATACATGTAACTGCATGTATGTCGAAATCCACGCGTCGCACGCAACACATACATACCGTCTGGTACTCATATTCCCAGGGTATAGTTACGGTGCAGTACTTCCCCCACACACACATATCCCGGGATACACGTTCTGGAAGAGACCGGATGCCCGCTTTCTCACGCGCGCGCCCTGCCAATTGGTGCGAGCAGCTTCGGTGATCCACTCTTGAGAAGAGGAGGGAAGAGCGGTGAAGAGGTGAGGTCGGCCTTCACGGACGGGCGCCCGGCGATCTTCTTGGTTCGGACTGGCCCTCTCTACCAGACTTTCAAAATTACCACTCTACGGCGGTACTGTTCTTGTCTTTCCGGGTTTGTCGACCGCACGTGTGTCCGCGTGTTGCCCGCCAGCTACCTCACCACGCAACTCTCTCTAGTACTGCCGAGCTCCCGCGCCCGTTTCGTTTACTAATGGATGTCCTGCAGCACGCGTGCAGTCTCCGGTGAGTGCGCGCAGGTGCCAGCGTAGAGTCGCAAGCGGCAGCCAGCCAGCTGAGGTGGCGTGGCGTTTGTTTCTTTCGCTGGCGGAATTGCCTTCCGAGCTGGCAGTCACATTGCATGTATCGTTAAGGTCATGGTTGTAAGAGAATATACCAGCTGCCAGCTGTCATCCCAACAGTTTGTTACCGGCGAACTACATCACGTACATGTTCTTCAAAGACGCGAAGACGGCGGCCGAGATGCCACTGCCACTACTACTTACTTACATGCACGGTACGGACGATCGATACATGTACAAGTGTGATGCGCGTCGGGGGTCTAGAGGTAGAAGGTGGGAGAAGAGGCTAGGAGAGGTCGACAGGTCGGGTAAGATGCTGTATGATAGAGTCAGTGGCGCCATCTTCAATGTTTGATTGATGATTGATCAGACTCGGTTCCAGCGTTCTGTCTCCCACATGACACGCTGCGCAAATGGACAAGGGTACGAATGGGTTGGGCGAGGTTGGGTCGCGGATGTGGCGAAAGAGTCAGCGTCCTCTCTCTACCGCGACCAGAGATATCGACTTGGTTGTCGGAGGGTGTATGAACCGAATATTCCACCACCCACACTTTTTCGTGTCGCGCACATGCCCGTCAAGCGATACCTATCAATCGCGCTAGTAGATAATTAGTTCATCATATCATCCTTTTGCTGATGGTGGGTTGTCTGCATGCACACACGGGGGCTAATGCAAGCTCCTTCGCCTAGTCGCACTCCCACCGACCAGATGGAGGATGGCCAGTTGATAATTGCCTTGTTCGCGCCGTTTCCACCACGGTAAGGTATTCCCCAGACTTTTGGGCTTCCATCACCATTGTCACCGTGCTGCCGCACCGCACCAGCATCCTCACATCAGCATGTTTCACTTCGTCGACTAGTCCGTGTCTTGCTGCCTACGACCTGCGACCTACCACGACTCTTTCCTTTCGCCGTCCGTCGGCCCACTGCACGCTCACTCACTCACAATCACAGCGCATGCGTCGTCGTCCGTCAAGATCAGTCTGACTGATTCGGCCTTTGCCACTGCAGGCGTGCATGAAGCCAACCCGCTCTAGCGGCCTTGCAAACAGAGTCATCGTCCGTTTTTTGCCCTCTAGCTCTGACGCCCTCTTTACTGCTGCTTTGTGACGACCGCCCTCCCGAGACACAACAATGAACCAAAGAACCTCGCGCATGCTCACAAACCCCTTCTCTGTTCACGCGCGGTGACGCTGTTTTCTCCTGGAATTGGTTCCTCGCGGCTCCGAGTGCTTACGGTCTGTCGTCGCAACTTTTCGCGACCTGACCGTCCGTCGCGTGGCAGCGGAGACACAACCTTGTCAGGACATCACTCTAAATTGTTAGAGCCCTGCCACCCCACTTCAAACATGCCTGACCGTCACCTCAACCCAACCGTGGAAGACTGCTACGACAGCGATGAGAATAATGCCGCACCTGAAGCACGACGGGACCCCGGCAAACAACCTCCTTTGACCAAGCCATTGCCGCACTTTCACGGGGTTCACCGAGATGCTGCCAGCGACTCTGGGTACTCGTCGCATACCAGCAACACCGTGTCGAGCACTTCTCACTCACAGCCTGCCTCCAACTTTCGACCGCCACCGCCACCAACCACTCAACATGCGCCTTCGAAGCACAGCAAGCCTGTGATCACTCGGACTGATAGTCAACGGCACCAGTCACGAAGCTCCAGATCAGCTTCCATGTCTAGACCCCAACCACCTTGCACAGGTAAAAACTGTGATGACCCGGGTTGCATGAACAAGAGAAGCGAAGAGCGACGCTACGTTCTACCTCATCGTCCGCAATCGCAACATGGACCGCAACATCCTCAGACCACGCAGTACCCTGTCCAGGACATGGCGGCTTATACCCAAACTTCCAACTACCCCTATCCTCCGGTCCCTCATGGTCAACAAGGACCCGGCTATGGCCAACAGCCCCAACCGCGTCAACACGCGTCGTCAATATCGCGAAGCCGGCCTACTAGCTTGGCTCAAGCTCCTGGCGTCCCTATACCTTATCAGCCTGGTATGACTCCCCAGGGAAGCTATAACGTCCAACATTCTGGTCTTCAGCCTTCGCCCTCTGGTTACAATCAGTCTTATCTAGCTCATCATCCATCAGGAAGTGGTGACTGGTCAGGCATGGCACCACCGATGGCATCAGGTTCTCCGCATGACCCTTACGGATCGTATATGCAAGGCCGTGGCGTACCCATACCGTATCGACCCGGCATGCCACACGCGTACTCGGCTCGGCAGAACGTGCCGACAATGTCCAGCCATGACTCGCTGACTCCTTCGACTGAGCATGCGCAGCCTAGTCAGCCTGTTATCTCGGCAAGGCGCAGGTCTGGCATGCCAGGCTCCTTCCCCGTAGAGGCTCTTCAATCCGAATCATCCTCTGAATCAAGCTCAGAGTCCAGTGACTCGGAGGAAGAAGAACGATACCGCCGCTATGAGCGAAAGCAGCATCGGCGCGACAAAGAGATAGTCCGGACTCGTCGGGCCTTGGAAGATAGAGAAGAGAGAGACAGAAGAGATATGCCACCACCGACTTTCACTCGTCGACCAACTCTGTCGCATGCACGCACCACTCCAGCCGACGCAAGGCGCCCTCAATCCCGCGGACCTCCTCAGAGATCGAGATACTCCGAACCTCGCTCGTTGTCTGAATACGTGGACTCGGACCGCCAGGCTAGACCTGCCGCCGAGAAACGTCACACACCTTCTTACGAGCGTGTTGATCGTCAAGCTTCCGTCTCATCTGGACGACGCAAGTCAGGCTCAGTCTCTCAGGAGTCACGGATAGGCAAGCAGTACGTCGTCGAAGACGCCAATGGTCGAAAGCAGGTCTACAACACCCGCGAGGAAGCGGAAGCAAAAGCGCGACGCCTGAAGGAACAGCAACACATTGAAGAAGCTGAGGCTTACCAAGCGACCAACCGAGGAAATCCGCACCCGGCCACTCCTACAGTGGAGTCGGTCAAGCGTGCGCAGACTCATCGGGAGCGAGGACCCGCAAGTCACGTGTCCGGAGGCAGCAGGAAGAGCACTACGTCCTCCGCCAGAACCACCTCAGATTCTATCCAAATTACGCGCAATGGCACCACTTTCAGCATCCCCACCAATACCCATCTGGAGGTTCGTCAAACAGAGGAAGGCGAAACTTGGGTCATCGGCTCAAGCTCGCCACCTCGCGAACACAGCTACCACGGCGGCTCATCCAAGAGCTCGGGCAGCCGTGTCAGTAGACGCCACGGTAGCGAATACAGCGGGAGGCGAAGAGACACCAAAACCGAAGGCGACGGATACGAGCCCGGCTTGTGATGATATCGCACTGAGTGTACGACTTTCGTCGTTGCTGGCAATAACTCGACATGACGAGTGTCGCGAAACAACCCTTGATCTATTTCAGCGATGGCGTTCAAAAGGCAGCACATTCACGACTTGTCGTGATATTTTTTCTCTCCATTCTTTTTTCCTTCCCACGGCCTGGATCGACCGCGAAAGGTCCGATTGATGATGACAATCCTCCTTTGGCCTACGAAATTTTCTACTTCATTTCTTCACGAGCCACAGCTTTCACTGCCTTTCCACGAAGCTTCGCCTTCACAGGAAAAGCCAAGAGCCTCGTTCCATTTGCTTTTTATTCCAACATCTGTTGTTCGACGTACTGGCTTCGCTTCCTTGCTTCATTGCAAGAGGAAGACCACGACGTGTACACTTCACGCCCGCCACACACGTGGCTTGGTTCCGGGAGCGCGAGCGTTTGCTTGCTTGCCTGTTTTTGCGATCAAGCCGAGCGCTATCTATCCGGGAATCAGCACGAAGCCAAAAAGGACAGAACAGACCTTGTCATCTGGCGTTTGGATATTGCCTCTTGTTCTTGTTCTTCTTCTTCTTCTTCTTCTTCTTCTTTTGCCCCCCGTCCTGCTCATCAGCGGGACCTGGCTCTCAACGCTTTCACTAAACCTGCCGAGTTGAACGAAATGACATTTTGCGCAATTGTACGATTTTCTGTCGAGACTCGAGTCTCTGAATTTTTGTGCATGGAGCAAGATTTAATGACGATGATGATGGCAATTTTTCTTCTTCTTACGAGATGCGAAAACTGGGAGGGAGCTGTATCCTGGTAATCGAAGGGGTAAAAAAATTTGGACGGGAACATCATTTTTTGTGTTGTCTTCTTTACTTCTTCAGTCTCGAGATATCCACCCATCCATACTCTTTGCTGGAAGCAGAATAAAACTCGAACGAGATGGGATTCTGCTTGAACGACTTCCCATGCTTGAAATTTCCTCCCTCTCCCGTCGCTTCCTCACGATACGTTCCTGCCCAGGCTGCTTCGTTTGGACATGGTACGTTGGAATGAGAGTTCGGGACATACATGTACTTCATGAGGATGTAGGCCCATAAGAGCAGCCAGCCATGAGTACATCGGAGAGCACGTGGGCGACAAGCATGTTCACTACAGATGGACGGCGAGATCAAGATCAAAAAGAAGTAGAAGCATTGTCAATTCGAGCAGGTACAGACAGCACAGCAGAACGCAAGCCAAAATCAATCAGAGAAGCAACAAAACCAAAACCAGCCCAGCAAAACCCGAACGCGCCAGGATGAACCATTCAAAGTCAGAAACCACCACAGGAAAAGCGAAGAAAGCAACATGGAAAAGGGAAGTTGTCAGGGGGAAAAATTGCGAGGCCAGCTGGAGGGCCATCGACGTCGGAAAGGGTTAGAGCTGTGAGGTGAGCAACCTCTCGATCACTTCAATTCTTCAACCACTGCTCGGCCTGAGATGTGTTAGCGATTGGCGGTCAAGCAAGGTATTGGAGGACATGGAAGCATAAACGTACCCTCAGCTTCATGGCCATGCAAGTGCTGCCACCCTTGGTGAGTGGGATGAGTTTCTCGTTAGAGTCAATGTATCTGAGCTCGCCGCCGTCGTGGCTGCCCGTTGCCCGGAGCACATCAAGGAAGTTCTCCTTGTTCTCTTTGTTCTTCTCCTTGTTCGGAGTATCCTCGGTCAACTTCGTGAATGCTTCAATTTTTTCTTTGGAAGTGCACCAGAAGAAGTTGCCCTTGATGTCCTTGTCCTTCACAGAGTACTCGGTACTCGGGTCAGCGTCCCTGACAAGCTGCCAGCTCTTCTTGGCGAGGAGCTTTGCGTTGTGCTCCTTGTTGTACTTGTTCTTGCTGGGATTGGTGGTCAAAACAGTGCGGTAGACTTTTCCTCCGTGGAATTGCGAGGTATCCTTCAGGTCCTTGTCCTCGAAAAGACGGAGGTAAAGTGTATCGTCGACGGGGGCAGAGTCGCGGGAACGGGTCTCCAGGCGGTTGTCGGCAAGGTTCCAGCGCGGTTGGTGGAAATTGGAGTTCAGCTTCTCGAGCTCGGCTCTCTCAGAAGGTGGCGTCGCCTTGATAATTTCGCTGAGGTTCGTGCCCATCTCTTTCAACGCGTCGTCCAGCGCCGAAGGGAACAATTTGATGTTCCAGATGTCCTTGCGGCCTTCGTGTTCCCTGACGTGGACTGCGAAGCGCATTGGAAAATGCGGAAGCCCCTCGGGCTCAGCGAACAACTTGAAGCCGTTGTGGTGCTTGAGAGTATCGTTCAGAACTGCGTGCTGCGCCCATTGAGGGTCGTACTCGCTCGGGTGAGGGCATTCGGGGCAGGTCGATGTGAAAAGCTCGGGGTATTTGGGCAAGGTCGAAGTGGCAGCCTCGGTGGGTTTCGCGGAGAGCTCTCTGAGACGAGCAACGTCGTGATGATCGATGTCGCCATCTCCGTCATAGTCGAGATTGTCAAGATCCTGTTGAGTAGGATGGACATAGTCGGATGGGCTGGCGGCGGCCGGTCCAACACCAGCACAAGTGGGACCATAGCCTCTGACCTCGGTGGTGTAGACAATGGTGGTCGAAGGCGGGTTTTGGATGACGGCAGCCAAGGAAGAGCCAGCCATGGCCATGGCGACGGCGATGTTGTGGGCGTGCATGGTTGGGGGAGGTGAGGAGGATGGGGTGGAGCTGTGCGGGTGGCTGAGGGTCGGATGGGTGAATGTGAGATGCAACGCTGAGATAAAGTGATGAGATGCAGTTCCAATTGATGGATGGTTTGGGGTAAAGGAAGAAGAAAGACGAAAGGAAGAGAAGAGAAGATAAAGGGCGGGCAGGTAGGCAGCAGTAGCATCGTTGTCCAGTGAGCGCGGTAAGAGCATGCAATGAGAGGAAGGCGTGGTTGTCGTGTGGCAAGAGCTAGAGGAGGTCGAAACGGCAAGACCGCTGGACGACAGCGATTTGAGTGTGAGGTGATAATCCCTGCGGTCAACGTCATACGAATCATTTCGAGGTATGAAGAAGATCGCACATCACTATCTCTTACCTGGTACAAGGATCGTAGAAGGACCGGACATGTCTCCCCGAAGCACTGAGGTCGTATCACGTCGAGACTCCAAGTCGATCTGGTCCTGAAATGCAACCGAGAGTGATTTTCATGCGTGGCTAAGAACGGGAGTGAAATGCAGTATACGCCATGCTTTGAATTAGCCAAATTTCATCGTACCATCTTTTTCTGCAGGCCGCATTTTAACGCGCTCCCATGCACCAAGGTAGGACATCTTCAAACGGTTCAGCCAAAGCGATCGTTACACCACTCAACGAAGCTCATCCCGAATCTCAGCAACAAGTGCCTGAGTATCCTGTCTCTGAGCCGCGGGCTTCGCGCCTGCCAGGTGCAGCGTACCAGAGATGCCCATCTTCATCTTCTGCCTGAACTCGCCACCCAGAGTGATTAACGTGCCTAGAGCCGCCAGAGCGCGATGAAGGACGTCGCCGTCAGCAGCGTGTGGGTTGTCAGACTCGAGCATGAAAGCGATGTCGCGCATGAGGACTTCCGCGCGGGCTTCACGGCTCTGTGAACTGCTTGAAGGGGCTTGGGACAGGAGCTGGACGGCGTAATTGAGGTACAGGGTGGAGAGGGCCTTTGCCTGTGGGGCAGACTCGGGCTCGGACGCGAATGGACGAACGAGCTGTAGGGTTTGGTCGAAGGTACCGTCAACGATCAGACGGCCGGATTCGGTCTTGAAGAGGTTGACTAAAAGGCGGATGCCGTGAACGACGTTGTTCGCGGTCTCTTGCTTAGGCGCGAGGATGCCCGCCTCGGACAGCAAGTTGGTGATGTCCTTATCTCCAGAGCTTGTGGCAGATACAAACGAGGGTGCGACAGCAAGCACCGCGAGCACGCCGATAGCCGGTACGCGGGCCTTCTGCTGCCATGTCGTCGCGACTTTCAGAAGCGCAGAGGTTTGCTCAGATGTCGGGTGCGGGTCGTTCTTGTTTTGGAGCTGATCGGGGAGTTTCTGCAGGGATGTAATCTCATCGGGTGTGAGATCGTTGCTCGACTGAGCTTTCTCCACGATGATCTTGATGGCATTTGCTGGGTTGCCTTCAATGATGGTAACAAAGCCGCGCTGGGGTAACTTGCGAGTTCCAGCCGCTCCTGGGGCCGCATCGCCGGGACGATATCTGCGCCCAGTACCCCATGGATCCGCTCCTTGTGTCTCCTGGCTAGGTCCGGAACTTTGCCCAAAGCTGGCGCCCTTAGTGTTGTCCGAGATCCAATTGGACACTTGTTCGTAATAGGTCATGGGCAATTTGTTCTTCTCGAGGAACTTTCGCGCAGCATCCCAAGGCGATTCGGTCAAGTTGTAAGGCAGCTTGAGGGGCGGCTTGCCTTCTTCGATGTCGATGTCAAACACGTAGTCGTACTCCTTGCCATCATGCTCCTTCTTCGCCGAGCCGGAGCCTTCGCCTGAGACGACTGTGCCGATCTTTTGAATCTGTGTCAGTGGGCATGTACGAGAGTAGAGTCCGCTGAAGTTGTGCTATACGTACCAGATCCCACTGTCCTCTCGAGCTCGACCAAAGATGTGCGGTCACACTGTTATCGTGCTCACGGATGAACAATTGCTGGCCGTCTCTCTCGCCGTTCTGTGTTTGTAGAGCCTCTGTGATCGCAGGGTTGTTAGTTTGATATTAATTCGAAAAGCAAAGGCATCCTCGTTCGCCATGTTGCGGCAACGGAAGGAAAGCAACAGAAACGACAACTCACCAGGTCCGGGGAGATCCTCCTTCTTAAAGGGCATGTTCTGGCTGGCGGTTTCGGCTGGAATGGCATACATCCTGATGCTTTCTTCGAAAGACTTGATAGTCTGCGAAGTTTGAGTCAGCAAAGCGATCATATCAAGCATTCATCCACCAAGGCAATCATGGCGTGACATCATTTTGGCATACCTCGGCATCCGCCTGCCTCTCCGGGTCTCGACTGAAGACTCTGATGGTCTTGTCTGAAGCGCCACTGACGATATCGCCAGTCTCTTCGCATACTGCAACACTCCAGATACTGATGGCCGGGTGTGTGATCGTCTGGATGCACTTTCCATCGCGGAAAACTCGAACAGTCCTGTCCTCGCCTGCACTGACGATGTCGCCGTTGGGCGAGATGGCAATACTATAGATGTATGCTTCATGTCCGTGCAGCTCGCCCATAGGCGCACCGTCTAGCGACCAAAGACGGATGACCTCATCGTTTCCAGCCGAAGCGAACGCCGCGCCGGACCAGTGACCCTCAGGGATTTTGCAGAAGCATCGAGGGACGTCGGTGTGGCCTTCGATAGTGCGCAGAAGTTTGCCGTTGATGTCGAACATTCGGATGTTCTTGTCGGCGCACGCGGTGAAGACGAACTTCTGGTCGTAGATCAAGATACCCCAGACGGTCATGGTGTGGCCAAGGAGCTCAGCAACAACCTCGCCCGCCTCAACATCCCATACGAAAACCTGACTGTCCCAGCCTCCCGAGATGAGCCTGCTGCCATCTTCACTGAAAGCCAAGCAGCTGATCGTGTGTGCGTGTCTCGGTAGAATTCTGTACGGATCCGAGTCTGACGTAGTTCCGGGTTGCTTGACGTAGACGATGGTCTCTTTGCCACCAGCCGCGATCAAACCATTCGGGTGTTTCTCAGATGGCTTAGCAATAGCGAGTGCGTTGAACCAGTCAGATGCTTGCACCGAAATGGTGTCGTCGTAGGAAGGCGGTTGTGGTGAGGTCAAGGTCCACTGTCGTACTGTGCTGTCTCGGGATGCTGAAAGGATGGTCTGCTTGGAAGGGAAAGCGACCGCGCGGACCTGTAAGTGATCATTAGAATGTGAATTCAATCCTGTCACCGAAAACCTCGTAGAGCAGTGAACGCCCAAGATGGAGAATGGACAAGTCACATGACGAGGTAGAGATACTCACATCTTCCTCGTGGCCACGCAACGTTGCCGAGAGCTTGAAATCGGTAGCCATGGCAATATTGGTATGTGAGGGAGCGAAATGTGTTGATTGTAATTCTTTATCGTGCGAGCTGACGCAAATGCAAATTCAGATGGTGGTGGATGTTATTATATTGCAGTCAAGAGGCGAGTGTCGTCTTCCTGCTTCGATCTGGTTGGACAGCACTGACTGGCAACAGCGCAAACGGTCACGTCACGTCACGGCTGTTCTTTCCCCACTTGATGGCCTGAGGCTTTCCTTTTAAAGCACAACCGCGAATAAAGTGTACAATGAAAACACATGTAGCAATTTTAGACTCGTCCTACTCAGGTGCCTCGGATTACCTCAATCAGGGAGTGTAGACTCGTGTATGCCTTATCCTTATGGATTCAGAAGACGCTACCTTACAAAGGAGATCGAGTTGACGCTACAATCGCTATGAAACAGTGAACACAATTCAAAGCTCCTCTCGCGCTCTATGCATAAAGTAAAGAGAAAGACCACCAACCAACCATCTATCCAATCGATCAACCTCCTAATCCAACCATAAACCCCAGTCAATCATCCTTCCCACCCTTGGCAAAATAATCAGCTTTGTTACTCCTCTCCCTCTTCCCGGCGCCCGTCACCATAGCATTAGAAGCCGCTCCCAGGTTGAAATATGCCGAAGAAGAACTACTGCCAGCACCCTCGCCACCGCCAAAGCTGGCAGAACTAGCCACTTTCGAATTAATGACAGAACCCCTCCGACCCCTCTCGTCCTCGCCCTCACCCTCGACATCCTCATCCACGCCAATTTCAAACTCGTCCGTCATCTCGATCAAGTCTCCCACGCCTCTGACGCCTCTATAAGGAGCTCCAACACTGGCGCGACCCGCTTTGGCGCGCTCAGTCGGCTCAAGGGCGTCTTTGGCTTTTGAGGCAACGCGACGCATCCAGCTCTCAATGGCGCCGCCAACGTTTTCAATATTGATGTTGCCGTTGTTCAGGGCCATGGAGCCGGGCGTCGTAGCACCGGAGGTGTCGTCGGAGTACAAGGGCATCTCTGGTTGATAGAGGGATTGCTGGTTTTTCGGCGGTGCTACGTCTGGTAAGTGGCGAGCGAAAAACTTGTTCAGGCCGTCTTGGCCAGGGCCTGGAGATGAGACGTTCTTGTTCATAGTACCTACGCCACCGGGTCCGGCGAGGTAGGATGGGAAGTAGCCGGATGTTGCGTTCGAAGTGCGTCGGGAGCGGCGAGGGCGTTGGGGCGCGTCTTGACGGAGAGGAGATAGGACTGGATTGTCGGATGTGGAAGTGCGAGCCAGATCCAGCGACGTCGAGGGAGTGTCGAGATCGGAGTAAGAAGCGCTTTTTCGCCGGGCAGGTGGAAAGTAGCCCATGGTGTTTCGCGAAAGACGTGCGATTTGTGTTGGTTTCGAGGCACCGGGGAACAGGATCCAGGAGTCGTGATGCCAAGGTGGCTCTGTTTCGTTGCTCGATACGGCTGCCAAAGAAGAGCGTTGATTGCTTGTGTTTGTCGAGGCGGAGTTGGTTCGATTTCGCATCAGGTCGTTGCCGTTTATTGTTGGAGCCGAGGCTTTTGGAGTTTGAACCTCCTCAGCCGTGCCAGCTGACAAGGCATCCTTTTCATCACCTAGCAAATCCATTGCTTCTAGCTCAGAAAGAGGTTTTCCTTTCACTCCGCAAGCTTCCACGGGTAAGATCAGCACCGTACGACTCTGTACAGTATCGTTCGGCCACATCCTGTTCGCTTTCCTGAGCGCATTCGCAGAACAGTTATACCGGATCGTGATCCCAGCAAGCGTGTCCTCCTTCCGTACAGTGTGCAAGTATACCAAAGCATCTCTCCGCTCATGATCGCCCGGAGGAGCAGAAGACGCAATTCCTCCTCGATCCTCGTCCGATGTCCTCCTCTTGAACCGCCCCATGGAGTCCGCATAGCTCTCGCCCCGTGTGAGCAAATCCTTTCTCTTCTGCGCCCTCACCGCATTCTCGACCTCCTCCCTCGAGCCCATGCCGATGCTCCCCGCGCCTGGAGCCGAAGTAGGCGCCTGTGGTCCCCAGTCGCCAGAGGGAGCAGAAGTGGTGCCACGAGAGACATTCAGCCGACCCATCGGCTTTCGCGTCCGTTGCTCAGCTGCACCTCCATCGCTTCCCAGTAGATCGTTCGCGAATCCTTGCAGAGTGCTCCATGAATTGCCCCAAAGGCCTGCTATGGGGCTCTCATTCCTTCCGCGGCCACCCGTGGCAGTCGCATTCCCTCGAGAGCTAACAGGTCTGCTCAGCCGCTCGCGTGGTACTGGGCTCCCCCCTCTGCTATCGAATGGGCTCGGAAGCGGGCTCGCGGCCCTGGTAGTCGGAGCGGTGTTGGTGTTCAGCAAGGCGTCATCGTTGTTCCCATCCAGATCGCTCAGGCCCGAGATTAGACGGCGGTTGCGCGGGCGCAGAGTGGACGACGAGGCCGGCGTGGAGCTGGTTCGGACATCGCTAGTGTGCATATCCGGCGACCTTGTCTATGCAGAGCGAGTGGGCAGGCGGGCTATGATAAAGCGGCTGCATTGATCGATTGCTTGGTTGGAGGTATTTGGGAGCCGAGGGCGGATGTTCATGTAGTAGCGTCAGGCATAATCTACAGGTAGCGAGGCTGCCAGGTATGTCGCGGGTAGTATAGTTTGGGCGGTATAGCGGCGAGTGGTATAGTCAATATGGAACTGGCGGGTTACAGCTGTTGTCTCTCGCTCAACCCGATCCTCCACTCCTTCTTCCTCCTGCGGCGTCATTGCTCGGCTTAAACACTTGGCTATCGCCGACGATGACACAGGATATGCTAACTACAACCCTTGTAAATACATTTGTCACAACTAGATAGGTTCGCTCCAACGATACTGTGCGTCTAAGTCGACTCGTAGCCCCAAAGTAGTAAGATCATGACCTTGACGCTGTGGTGAGACTTTCAAGCCGTTTCTACCATACGACATGGTAACAACAAAGCGCGCGTGCATTATTCTAAGTTGTAGTGACAATACTGCCGAGCAAGATGAACATTTGGTCATAGCACAGTACGTTACAAATTAAACCCGTACGAAAAGCAGTTGGTATCTAACATCAGTCAAAGCAAAGCAACCGAGACGCCAGGCTGGCCGTTGTCCAATGGCAACGACTGCATTCCATCGTCCAATTGTGAATCCCAATGAAATGATCCGCATACGAAACTTCATCCGAAAATCGACACACCCAATGCTGAAACCAGCGAAAGCAAGCGACATTACTCTTCCTCGACCATGATCCTCTTCATCATGCTCTCCAGCATCTTGTGGTAGAACTTGAGCGCTTGGTGTCTGGGGAACTCGATATCCTCAGTAAGGTAATCGGGCAGGATCTCAATGAGCTCGTTGTCTCGGCTCTCATCCAGCAAGGGCTCGTATGTGAATTCTGCTTCCTCGTAGGCCGAGCCAGACGGAGTCTTAGGGGCAGATGAAGTCGTGTCGTTGGCGACTGTGAGATGGAAGTGTAAGGCTGTTGCAGCGATTAGTACATGTCCATTGTCAAGAAGCTCTGATATATACTTACTGCCGTTGCGACCTGTTTGGAGGCAGTCAAACTCGTCTTCGCCATCTTTGCGCTTCACATTCCGGATGATCAATCCAGTCAGATCGGAATACAGGTTCTCCCTCATCTTGGCCTCCTTCTGTGCTTCGGATGTGTTGACTGGCACGTTGCGAGCGGCAGCCGCTCCTTTAGCCTTCGCTTCCTGTGCAGTGACCTCTGCGCGAGCAGCAGCCAATTTGGCCTCCATCGACTTGACCTCGTTCTGAGCGGCCTTGATATCGCTCTGTGCAGTCTGAGCCTTGGTCATGAGCTCCTTGTTCTCGGACGCCAATTTCTCATTACTCGCTGTGAGGCTGGTGACTTGTTTCTGCAGGGCAGTGCTCTCTGTAGTGTCGACTTTTGTTGATTTGCGTGCCTCTGCGAGTTCTTTTTTGAGAGACGCGATTAGATCGGCAGCGGACTTTGCCTTCTCATCTGTGGCGCGCTTGAGCTTATCGAAGTTCGCCTTCGCACTCTTCTCGCCGACTTCTTGTAGGTTCTCATACTTGAGACTCAAGTTCTCGTGCTTGCGTGTCATGTCATTCAGCTTCCTGCGAAGCTCAGGGTCTCCGCCTCGCCTCTCCCGCTCTGTGCCACTGACACTGCCGCTGCGCTCTCTTGGTGCTGGGCGTCCTGGCTGAGCAGAAACTGAGCGTGCGCTAGCGCGAGGCTGTGGTGGCTGAACTGATGTTGAGCGCTGGCGCGATGAATGACCATTGGGCTGCCGGGCTACAGGTGCTGGCTCAACTACCATCTCGTCGGGTTCTTCGATCGTGTGCGACACGTCCTCCATCTGCTCGGGGTCTTGCTGTGTCTCAGGGATAACGCGGGGTGGTTCGGGAGAAGGTGCGCGCTTCTTTGCTCGAGTCTTCTTCGCGACAGGAGCAGGTTCCGCTTCCTCAACAGCCCCAGCCTCGGTCGCTGCACGCGTAGCCGCTTTCTTTTTGGTCGCGGCGGTTGTCCTCGCGCGCTTGGCCTTGGGTTTGGGCTCTTCGTGTTCCATTTCGGCGCCGTCTGCGTTGTCCTGGTCCTCGTTGTCGCTTTCAGGGTGGTTTGTGCGATCCTTGAGAGCCTGTCGTGATTGTTTCGCGGCGGGTGCCTTGCGCTTAGTCGGAGCTTTCGTAGTGCTATTACGGCGCGTTGCCTTGCCGAACTTGGTTGCGGTGAGGGTGTTTTGCGCAGCGCGCCTGTTCTCGACGGAAGAAATGGCAGCGGCAGCCGCGAGGTCGTCTTCACTTTCCGACTCTGCCGCGCGGTGGCTCGCAGCAGTGCGCGGAGCCATATGTATGTTGATAGCGGGTAACAAGCGGGCCGGAAGATATGCAGTGGTATAAGCAGTTTTGTCGCGTGATGTTTGCTGGGATACCTTATGCAATATTATTGTTACTGTGAAGAGTCCCTGCGCGCGGCGCGTGCACGTTCGCGTGTTTTGGCGGGCTTCGCTCAAGTGTAAACATTGAGAGGCGAGCCCCACACTTGCCGTCTAAGCTGAGTCTGAGTCTGAATTCACCGCCACGCCGCGCCACTTAAAACGCCACCTTTGCCTTTACAAGCCCGTACAAGTATATAGCAAGCCCAGACATGGCCTATCGCCGTGTTTCTCGCTGGACTTATTTGCTCAATCCATATGGAATTCGCTGGTAGTATGGTTGGAGCTGGTCCAGAAGGCGGAAGCAACATCGTCCAACGCAGCCAGCTTCTTCAACTTCCAAAGGAGCTCTTGTTGACCATCTGGGAATTCGCACTCGCCGAAAGCAATCCAGTACCTTTCTTCGAGACACACTCGTCTAGTAGCGAGAACGAGCCGGCCGGAGGCAGTAATCGTACAAGATCACGGTGGCGATGGCACATTCCACCGCTACTTCAAGCCTGCCAAACTTGTCGAGTTGAAGGGCTTCCGGTCTTCTACGCCAACAACACCTTCATTCTTCGACATGAGCCCATCTTCGATGACTACCAGCAAGCGTACGCACTGTTTAAGAACTACTGGTCGTACTTCTTGCTCGTCACAGACTTTGGCATCGAGTACAAGCTCCCCAGCTCGAACGTCTTCCTCCTGCGAGGCCAGAGAGAGAAAATCAGCAACGAATACGGCTTCCATTTTACCTCAGACGCTGCGCCTCCTCACCAACGACCGTTGACGGCTCTGGAAGACTCGGAGACTGACAACTGCCTGTGCATGATCGGTTCGATAATCGGGAAGCGTCAGTACTCGACATTGATGGGCTATACCGAGGCGATGATTGCGTTCCTCGCTTCATTCGCCGAGAAGATGAGCAAAAACGAACTGCGGGTCCTGAGGCAGTGTGAGCAATGTGGCAAGAGGATGATCGAGCAAAAACCAAGACGTCCAGGATGGGACGAAGTGCTTCCGGCGTCAATACCTATGCATGATAGTCTTGAAAGTGATGTTGACATTTAGTCGCAAAGGCATGGAAGGCATCCACGTGTCGTGCCATCTATTGTCCGAGGGATAAAAGGCACTCCCACGGAACATATTAATCGGGACATGCTGGGGGCATCGTCGCCAATAGCTGTCCCCTTCTGCCTGTTGCAAGAGAGAAGCAGCATGATCGTCGTCGTCGGATAGACGCGTCTTTGTCCCTCCACATGCGCATCTCTCGTAATAGCCAATTTTTCCGAAGTCGCGCCTTTGCTGTGGATCACAGCCCCATTTCATACCCCGGAAGTCTCTCAAACTCACAGAACACTTGCAGGTGTAGGACGATGATACTATGACTTGGTCGAATGTGTGGAAGACACGACTCTCGTGTAGATGAACAGCAGCGATATTCCAAATTCAAACATCCCCTCCGCACATGCAACCCTAAATCAGCAGTGTCGACGAGCTGATGATAGAGATACCTCGGCGTCTCGGCACAACGAAAGAGAACCGGATGGCGTACTAATACATGTGACGGACACGACGCTCATCTGACATGGATGGAAAGCCAACATGCTCGTTAGCTAAATCTTCGCAACTATTACCTACTAAATTTGCTTCCTTACTTTCACTCTTCGCCGCCGTCCGCATCCTGTGTCATATTACCCGGACGTCGCTTCTGAGACTGCGACGCTACAGCCCTCGTCCGTTGCCGACCCTTCGTCTTGTGGATCGTCTCAAAAACAGAATACAGCTTTCTTGGGGATTGTAGGATAACTCGACGACACCGGATACCGTCTCGCTAGCGAAAAGATTCAGTCCAAGCCGCTCATCGCAGTAGTCTCTCAGTCGCTTCTACGGAAAGACCGACCCTCTTTCGACCTCTTGACGGCAGAAAGATCATCAGGATATTATCGTCTCTTCTGAGAACAGGCCAGACTTCACCCTTGAACATTTCCCCGGTCGGCCCCCCCACGAACGATCGATTCATTACAATAATAGACGCCCACCCCGCGCTTCCCACGACTCACCTGTAATCCAAATGTCAGCATCATCGGACAACAAAAACTCCACGCTCGACAATTCTGCGCAGCGACTTCGCCAACTTAACCAACAACTCGACATGTCTTCAAACCCATCGCAGAGCGCCTTTGGCGCCGTGCAACAGGCACCTGAAGATCCGCTGTTTGGTCTGATGGCCGCATACCGCGCCGACAAGGACCCCAAGAAGGTCGACTTGGGAATTGGTGCATACCGCGACAACAACGCTGTGCCATGGATTCTTCCCGTAGTCAAGAAGGTGCGATATACCTGATCAGCGACGTCGTGCTTTGCTACGTGACGTTCCAATGCTAATACATACCTTCATGATAGGCCGACGACATCCTCCACGCCGACCCCGACCTCAACCACGAGTACCTCCCCATCGCTGGTCTTGCAGACTTTACCTCCGCCTCCCAAAAACTCATCCTCGGCGCCGATTCACCCGCCATCTCAGAGAAGCGTGTCACATCCCTCCAGACCATCTCCGGTACTGGCGCCAACCACCTCGGTGGCCTCTTCCTCCAAAAGTTCTACAACCCTTCCACATCCGAGGCCAAGACTATTTACCTCAGCTCGCCAACATGGGCAAACCACAACCAGATTTTCTCAAATGTCCACCTCCCGATCAAGAACTACCCATACTTCAGCAAGGAGACTAAGGGTCTTGACTTTGATGGCATGCTTAGCACTCTCAAGTCGGCGCCCGAGGGCAGCATTGTCCTACTCCACGCCTGCGCACACAATCCTACCGGTGTCGACCCGACTCAAGGCCAGTGGAAAGAAATCGCTCAAGTCATGAAGCAGAGGCAGCAATTTCCCTTCTTCGACTGCGCATACCAGGGGTTCGCATCCGGTTCTCTGAGCACTGACAACTGGGCCATCCGCCACTTCGTCGAGCAAGGATTCGAGCTCCTGGTCGCACAATCATACGCAAAGAACTTCGGTCTCTACGGCGAGCGCGCCGGCTGCTTCCACTTTGTCACCTCTCCTGGCTCGCACGCCCAGGACACTACCAAGCGCGTGGCCTCCCAGCTCGCCATCCTCCAGCGCTCCGAGATCTCGAACCCGCCCGCGTACGGTGCCCGTGTCGCCTCGACTGTCCTCAACGACGACAAGCTGTTCGCCGAGTGGGAGGGCGATTTGCGCACCATGTCCGGCCGCATCATCGAGATGCGCAAGGCACTGCGCGACAACCTCGAGAAACTGCAGACTCCCGGCAATTGGAACCACATCACCGACCAGATCGGCATGTTCTCCTTCACCGGCCTGACCGAGGCCCAGGTCCTGGCTCTCCGCGAGAAGTACCACGTCTACATGACCAAGAACGGCCGCATCAGCATGGCTGGCTTGAACACCAACAACGTCGAGTACTTTGCCAAGGCGGTCGATGCGATTGTCAGGGAGACTTCGAGTTAGATGTCATAATAAACTTAACGCACAGGAGGGAACTCTTGGATACGGAACATTGCTAGACGCAAGCATTGGCACGGAAGCATGATAGAGAGTTGGATACATTAGCACGCATAAGCGAACCTTGCGATGTTGGCTCTCATGATATTTAGGCGCTGGGTTTCTATACACTGAATAAAAGCAACTTACCGATTTGGGTAGCTAACGAGGTGTTTACAATCACATGCATCTGCCGTCTCCCTCGTATCCATCTTCATGACTCTAATCAGCCGAGAGAGATAGTCAATCTGTATAGAGTGATCCATGCAACCCTAACCCTTCCTCGAAGCACTTCCACACACTAGCAAAGTCGAGGAAGTCACGAGCAACGTCTCTTTCCGTCTGGCCCTCTGACAACAGAAGAGAAACCTGTTCCAACCATTTTCAAGGCTAAGCCGTTGTTTCAATCTGAAGATGGAGGACGACGATGGCCCACCTATGTTGGTTGACAGCAACGGCGTTGACAATGAAGATGCGAATTTGAACGCCGAAATGGAAGACGTCAAAGTGACCAAAGTTCCCATTTCGATCATAACTGGTCAGTCGACGACCTTCTCTTCTACCGATCCCTACCCTTGCGGATTGATGCACGCAAGAGACTTTTCGTCCCATATGCCGGACCGGTCAAAGGATCTTGTCCTCGCCACAACGGGTGTGCTCCAGAGGACGCCGTTGCGGCGATTGCATAACTAGAACGACGTTGTCAACGAGTTGTCAATCATGCTGCAAACGTCTAACACAAAGTCCTAGGCTATCTCGGAGCCGGCAAGTCAACACTCCTCAACTACATCCTCACAGCGCGCCACGGCAAGAAAATCGCCGTCATCCTAAACGGTGAGTCTACCACAAAGATTCCAACATCCATCCATCCCCACGCATACATGTTCAAATCTAACTCTCCGACCCAGAATTTGGCAACACGACCGACTTGGAAAAACCACTGACCGTCTCATCCGGCTCCAGCACCGCGACCGAATGGCTCAACCTCGCCAACGGCTGCATCTGCTGCTCGGTCAAAGACTCGGGCGTCAACGCCCTCGAGTCGCTAATGGAACGCAACGGAGCCTTCGACTACATCCTACTAGAAACAACCGGCCTCGCGGACCCTGGCAACATCGCACCCGTCTTCTGGGTCGACGAAGGCCTCGGGAGCACGATCTACCTAGACGGCATTGTGACGTTAGTCGATGCTGCGAATTTGATCAAATGTTTGGAGGAGCCGGTCGGGGAGGAAGCTGTGAAGGACGAAGACGACGCTGGCGAATCTCACTCGCACTCGCACTCCCACTCAACCCCCCAACTCTCCATCGCGCACCTCCAAATCTCCCACGCCGACGTCATCATCCTCAACAAAACCGACCTCGTCACTCCCTCGCAACTCGCCGCAGTCGAGGCTCGCGTCCGCTCGATCAACAGCCTCGCCACGATCCAGAAGACAACGCAAAGCGCCGTGCCCGCTCTCGAAGGCTCGGTGCTGGATTTGCACGCTTACGATCGCGTGCAAGCGCAAGACTTGGACGCTGCTTTCGCGAGTAAAGGGCACAGTCATCTCGATAGCGCGATTGGGACTTTGACGGTTAGGATCGGGGAGGCGCTTGGAGAGGCTGGTTTGAGGGGTTTGGATGGGTGGTTGAGGAGTGTGTTGTGGGATTCGAAGGTTCCTGGGCGGGAAGAAGAGATTGTGGGATGGGAGATTCATAGGGCTAAGGGGAGGGTGAGGTTGATAGGCGGTGGGGTGAAGATGTTGCAGGGTGTGAGGGAGATTTTCGAGTTGATTGATGGCGTTGGTGGTGATGAAGATGCTGCTGGTGAGGAGGATGTTGAGCAGGAACAGCAGGGTGGTAGGATTGTGTTTATTGGGCGGGACGTCAGTGCTGATGCAACGGCGGCTGCTTTCCAGCAGAGTCTGGATGTCGCCTTGGCCGTGGGTACTGGTGGGAAGTGAAGTATTGAGTGGTTCGTTCAATTACTTTTTTGGACACCACAAGATACGTAAATCAACGGTCAGTCACTAAGTCGTGAGTGAAATGACCATTGATGCATGATATGAGCCTGCTCGCTGGGCATAAAATTTGTCGATATTACTGGAATTATTCCATGATAAGGAGGATGTACCACAAGCAACCTCGTCATCCTCTCCTGAAAACAACCATCATACCCTGATCACCAACTGCGACCAACCACTTACCATCCGGACTCCAACTCACTTGTGACGAAGCATAATGCGTATCCTTGTTCGGCAGAGTGGTCGGCGGAAGCACTTGGTACTGCGGAAGCAAAGGTCTCATGGGGTCGTCAGTGGCGGAGCGCAGATTTGGCGCGCCAAGTCCGATGGATGGCGACGGGTCGTGGACGGCAGATGCAGAGGCCGAGGTGCTTGAATTGTTGGTGGCGTTGAGGGCTGCGTGGATCAAATTAGCAGTGGGAAGAAAGAAGGGGTGTCAAAAGAGAAGGAAGATCGACTTACCGCTGGCTGCATCGCTGCCGACGCTGACGTCCCTGTTTTTGAGACCGCCGAGTCGGTTCAAACTTTCGACACTCAGACCGGCGGTTTTGCCTGACTTCTTCCTGCCACCTTTGCTGCCTTTCTTGGTGATTTCTTCGCCTTCTTCGCACTTTTGTAGGTCCCAGAAATAGAATCTGGACGCCTCGTTACCCATGACCAAGATCGGACGCATGCCTTGTCTGTGCAGTAGACCGAAGCGAAGATAGAATCTCGCTGTGTACTTCGCGTCAAAGGTGAGAAGACGGTCAAAGCCGCGAGAACGAGCCGGGTGCGGGAAGGCGGAGTGAGTGAAAGTTCCAGGGTAAGGAATCGGAGGCTGAAGAGGATGTGACATGGTAGAGTCAAACCCGTCGATCTTCCAGAGCAGAATTTCGTTCTTCTCCATCTTCTTGTCGCCACCATCGGCAGGGCTGCGAGCAGCACGTGACAGAATGCTGTCGCCGTACCATTTTACGCAGTCGACATAATTGGAATGGATTTCTTGTGAGTAGAAGCATGGGTAGGGCAAGACGCGAGGCTCCACGTCTTTTGTGATGGTCTGATCGAGTTCCGACAGTTCGGGTACCGCCCAGAGAGCGATTGCGGTATCCATGGCGCCTGAGAGTAGCCATCGACCGTTCGGATGGAAGTCTAGCGCGAGTAGAGGCTGCTTATGGCCTTGACCGCCTAAGATCGCTCTGCAAGGCTGTCCCACGTGCTCCACATTGAGATTCCACAATCGTATTGTGTAGTCTTCCGCAGCTGACGCCAGGATGTCAGACGACAGAGGCGAGATTTGTAGGTCATTGATTGCTCGCCCGTGGCCTGGAAGTGAGCGAATCGGTTGGTCCGATTCGAGGTCGAATATCAAGATCGCTCTCGGACTGCTACCTGCCGCGCACAGCAAAGGTCGGCCATCGTCACTTCTCGTCCAACAGATGCTGTTCAGACTAGTCGCATCGTCGAGATGCCACACTTTGAGATATTCAAATGGTTGGGTCAAGTCGTGTTTCGTACTACAAACCGCCAACTAGATCGACAGGGTTAGCGCTTTAAATCATAGGCACTGTTCCGTGATGTACGTACAAGTTGTCCTCCCGCAAAGGCGAAGATTGATTCTTCAGCGCCTTCTTCTGGCCATGGCCAGAATTTGACGTCGTACAATGTGGATTCTGTTTGCTTGTCAATGGACGTGTCTAGCAATACGTTGGAATTGGTGGGCTTACTAGCAAATTCGCCCGGCACCTAGAAGAATAGGTAAGAAAAGGACGTAAGACGACACGGTTCAAGATCACTCTCGAGTCTCGAGCTTGTACTCACACTGGGCCTCGCGCACCAGACCACAGCCGGGAAAACGTCGGAAGGCCCGGGCATAGTGTCGTGATGTTTGTGAAGTGAGGTGCTCAAGCAGCACGTGACGGTACGGGCCCTACCTTCCTTTTCCTTTGGCGCATGGATTGACGACAGGGAAGATGCACGAGTGAGTCTAGGCCACACTCGGCCCGGTGATTCAACGGTCGTGGCGTGGGAGTGAAGCTCTGCACACTGCACCTAGTGGGGTGCTCGGCGCAGTACACCTTCCACCGGTGACCAGCAGCGAGATGAAGTCGGTGGTGCAAGGCAACAAGACAGCGATGCCGACGTATCTCAGAGTTGCAAACAGGCCGAACCTTTGAAAGAGCTAGCCGGCTCGCCCAGCAGTCGGCAGAGAGGTCTGTCGGCTAAAGCAGAAGGGACCGGGGGCGGAACGGCTTCCGAATGGTCAGATGGACGTCGTTGTCGGGGCGGGTGTTCGGCGTGGCTGCTCTCAGTATGCAACGACATCGACGATGGGCATGGATGTGTCTGCTCGGGCATGGGCTCGGCGAGCAGCTGGAGCGGAGTCGGCGCATATGGGAGTCAGCCTGTGGCACTTTGGGTCATGTCTTGGGGGAGCATGTTTGTGTTCTGGCTTCTGACGAGGCTAAGCAGTTGTGCTGGCGAAAGATTTGCAGGGCATGCTGTACGGGTATGTCGGGCTCGTCGGGTACGGGCAGCACCGGGGAAATCATTTTGATGAGTACTACTGTATGTACCAACACTATCACGTTGGCATCAAGAAAGTCGACCGACGACCTGCATGATGTTAGGGAAAATGCTAGTAAGCGAAATTAGCGACAAACCCAGCCGGCGCGTAGGGCAAGCTGCATGGGGTTCAACGGCAAGTTCTGCGACAAAGCAGTCGTACAAATAGCAATATGCAAGTCCTACATGAGGGGAGCACGTGGAGAGGTGAAAGCAACGGAGTACATGTGTCGAGGCACACTCGAGACACATGTAACGTTGTGCCAGTTACTGCGACGTTCATCCCATCCACCACCATGTCGGTTCTTGTGAGCTGTCTGCGGTTACAGTACGGTACGGCATGAAGACGGTCGATGCCGGCATCCATGCACTTCCGGCCATGCAGGTGCAGGATACTTTTATGAGAAATGTGGTGCGGCGTGACGTGGTTATTCTATCGCTAGCTAAGGTACCACGACCGGGGTGTTGCTAGTAGTAGCAACTGCTACCACGCGAGTAGTATGCATCATTGCACGCCGGTCACAACTCACGACGAGCTCCATGGATTCTTTACCAATCAAGTGCCATGTAAGCCGTATGTAAATTGAAGGCAACAAAAGCGTGGGGGATATGGAGGCTGGGCTTGCTACATTTAGTCACTGCATTGTTGACCACGCTTTGTGCTTTGTAAAGATGTATCGTTTGAGTTCGATGGCTTGGAAATGAGTTGCGGGGCGCAAGAAGAACGTGTTACAGGACGGGAATCATCGACGATCAGTTATACTGTACGATGCATAGAAGTGTTACTACCACTACTCGGAGGTATACAGTAGGTAGTATATGCTGATACGATTGTTGTTACGACTCATGAAAGTCAGCGAGAAACATGACTCCAACATCACCTTAATAATCCTCATGCGTTTCCGCAAAGGAATATTGATTATCTATTGCCCCCACGTCCGCCGATGTCACTTTACCAGGATTGACGAATTGACTCCACCTGCATGGCTTACGAAATGGTTGTTTCCAGCAGGGTTTGACGAGAAATTGCTTCGACAATGCTGGCAATCATCGATGAAGCGTGTGGCACAAGGCAGCTATACACGCACTTGTGCAAGAGAGGCATGGAATCACCGTAGGCCTGTAGCTACATGTACTTTGAAGTTGTATTATTTCTGCACTCGTGACGTAACACAGGGACCCTGTCGAGCTGACTACCGCATGTCTTGGGTCGAATGCCTTGCACACGGTGGCGCGCGGAGGACTGCCGTGACACCACCACCACCTCCTACTGTCCGACCGCGCACACCTAATTGGCTCGCCGACCGACGAGAGACGAGAGAGAGAAACTACCACCAGCAGCAGCCTTCAGAACATTCCTCATCCCTCGCTGCTCTGCATTCACACCCACGCGATCCGGCTCAGTCATCCCGAAACCACAGCGCCCTGATACCTTCGACACCGACACCGACCCGACCACCGACCTTCAGCAACGACCACCTCTTCCAATTCCACCCTTCCAACCACCTGCCTCCACTTCCACTTCCACTCGCCTCCCCACCCGCCCAGACGGCCCGTTCAGCAAGCCTCGCTACGAACCTCGCCTTCTTCAGGGGATCGCTCTGGAATAGTGCGTGCGTGCGTGCGTGCGTGAGCTAGACCTCGCCTCGCATTGCAGATACGACAAGGGCCTTGCTAGTCACAGCCCTATTTAAGAGACGAGAGGAGGGGCATCCTTTGAACTGGTCGCGTCTGGTATTGAGGGAAACATCGGCTTTCAGTACGGCAAGCCTCAACGGCACCCGCGACTGATACTGACTGGCTTCTACTGTTCAATGCCCACGGTCAATCGCATCACTCTTTAACAGTCCCCCAACGCACAACCATCCAACATGGAGACTACCTTCATCTCAATCCACGGTATGCGGTATCTCAAGTTTCACCCAAGCTCATTTACTCATCACCTGTCTAGATCTCACACCAGAGGCGCATATCCTCTACTCGTCTGACTCGGTCATCGATATTCTCGGCTACACACCAGATGAGATCGTCAATCGTTCCGCATGGGACTTCTTCGACAAGCAAGAATTACCCTATGCCCAAGAGTTCCATCAGAGGAAGGTGGTCATGGATAAGGCGGCAGTGCTGGCCTATTGCAATGTACTGAGTAAGGATGGCCAGTGGGTGGGCTGCGAGTGCTGTTTCACCATCGTCTACGATGTCATGATCGTTTGCACCAGTATTTATAAAAGAGGAGGCAAATCCGACAGTAAGTTATGGAATTCACACAAGACTTTGCCAAAGCTGACGGTTCGCTACCAGGCCGCGCGCTCGCAGCGCCCATCGTCAGACGCATCTTCTCCGCATCACCCAAGGATCCTCGATACCACATGTTGACGCACATTTCCGCCAAGTTCACGCAACCCACAAAGCTTCTCCAGCACGAGCCACGGGCGGCTCTTTTCCTCAACCGATTCACACGCACATTGACGATCATGTACGCCACGAGCGCTCTGGAAGAAGTCATTGGCATCCCGGCCGACGCCATGCGTGGGCGTAGTTTCTACTACTGTATCGCACAAAATTGTCTGCAAGATTCTATCAACTGCTTGGAAAACGCAAAGGGAAACGACTCGATAGCATACCTTCGCTTTTGGTTCCGGGACCCTAGAGCAGACGACCCGGCACCTGCTCCTGACGATGACAGCGACGAGGAAATGACTACCGAGATGAGTGAAGATACGAGTGAAGGTGGCGTTCAGCTTCGAAGTCATGGCACATCATCATCACGAAGCAATGCTTCGACTGGCGTGCAACCCACTTCGACAGCTTCAGGCAGCATGGACATTGACGATTTCGGTGGCGCGGTTGCGGATCCGCATTCACGAACTTCTTCGGGAGAAAGTGGCAACGAGAATGAAACACACGAGGCCATCTTCGGTGAATCCAGGGAAATACACTCGTCCGCTTCGTCCACACCTTCAACTCCAGACACCCCACGTAGGGTACCAGCCCGCGCTACCAACGAACCGATTGAGCTGGAAGCCGTTATTTCTTGCACCTCCGATGGTCTTGTTGTCTGTCTACGAAAAGCTCGCCCAATGGTACCGCACCCGACTCACCGCCCCTCTCAACCAACGCACCCGAACGGTCTCTTCGCAGCACCATGGGCAACCCAACCAATGGTGCCACCCATCGAAGCAAGATCCGGAAACGGTTACACGACACCGTTTGCGCCTTCGCTGGGCCCTCAAGCTGCAAGACACGACTCTGCGTCGCCTCCACGTTCTCGTGGTCCGGAGACTCACGACTTCCTGGCCAGTATTCGCGAACAGGCCGTCTTCGCATGGGGTCTCACCGGTATCAACGGCTCTCTCGCCGACCACGCGAGAGGCAAACCATCTGGAGAAGCCGCTCCGCCCGCAGGCTTTGAGGTGTGGGCAAACAATGCGAATGCGAACCAGGCTACCCCGGGCGGGACGGACCCGTCACCTGATCAGGAGCGGCGTGTGGCATCACAGATGTTTGGTGACCCTGGGCTTGGCCGCAATTGATCAGCAAGGTCATCATGGGTACCGGAGATGACTTTTGCAGCCTCCACATGCAGTCTCGCCGGATTACTTACCTGGGAACTACGCTGTGATCTCTGACTGTGGCAGGGCTGCACCACAGCGTAAACCCTACATCTCGACAATTACTCCGGAGTGTTTCCATGATCGCCACATATCACTACAACTGTCCCTCGGGGACTCATAGGTTGGGACAAACTTTGGCAACGATGACAGTAGTCTGTCCCAGTTGATATCCCTTGAGAGACTGCCATGAGGCGTGCAGCATGGATTAGGCCGCGGCCCTTGCGAGCACCGATCAACGGATTATGTCGAGCGTGCCTCGGCTGCGAGGCACCAATGAGGCGATTACTGCATGGCTCCGTCTTCATCACATGTAACGACACGACACACGAATCCTTTTGTTTTTTTCGAATGCTAGTACACAAAATTCCCAAAGCGAAAGGGCGCAAGCATGCAAATGTCACGGGGAAAAGCTTTTTGCCTTTTCTTTTATTTTTTCCTATTGATTCCAAATTTGCTATCCGCGACTTGATGTGATGGGCCAACGATTTTCATGGCATGGGCTACGCACGTATGGGTAATGAATCAACTATACTGGAGTTCTTGTTTGGTTTGCCGTCCCTTGTCTTTCTTGTCAGACACCTGTACCAAATGTTACACTCCGCAGTTGCGTGTAATAATGGACTTATGTATGCTTCAACCGTTTCATCTCTCTCGTCATGTCATCATATCGTTACTTATGCCTACCACAATCACCCGGTCTGACTCACCAGGCCCCTACATTTACCATCGCACCTCAGTTGGGTTCAGACTGCTAATTAACTTGCCCACTGACTTGCCCGCGAAATTGACTGGAGTCTTCCATCTCTGAGACCAAACTCGTACGAACCTATTGCCATCACGTATCGTCGGCGTGTGTATGGAGTCGACCACCGAGAAGCCCGTCACCATTTGTCTTCCAATTGGAGTGTTTGTCGTCGATTGCGAATTGATAGGAATGACATGCCGAGTGGCCCAGATGTGCACAATAACGTCCAACGAGACCGTCCAACCGACCGGCCGGCCCAGCAACAATCTGAAACCTCAAACCTGAGAAAAACCCATTCACCGCCTAAATATCCCCTCCTCCCCAATCCGCGCCATGAACTCCACCCGCCGCTTGCTAATCCTCCAATGCCCACTCGCACCCGTCAGAACCGCCTCCCCTCCTCCTCCAGTGGGAGTCTCTCCTGTCAAAGGCAACAAAATCAACTCATCCACGTACTTGCCATAAGCGGTACAAGTCTGCCCGGCCCATTCGTCTTGGCCGAAGTGCACCCCGGAGAAGTAGGTTGTGGCGTGGGCTGCGTCGCCGGAGTGCAAG
>Ga0265797_10002254_pt1 | contig 32746 bp, 34 predicted proteins | sample P2T30metagenome_FD_192433 | JGI IMG/M metagenome (GOLD analysis project Ga0265797, IMG submission 192433) | Plant litter microbial communities from East Loma Ridge, Irvine, California - P2 T30 | ecosystem: Environmental > Terrestrial > Plant litter > Unclassified | place: USA: California... | reverse complement strand
CCCATCTTGCTACCTCTAGTCTACTATAGTAGCCTCGGCGGCTCCACTATCACACTATCACCAGCGCATCAAGGCACACCGTTTTACTCGCTGCCATTTAAGCTTTTGTGCTGAGACATAATCGTGGTTGGTATGTATGCCTGTGAGATCCCGAAAGTGCTTCTACATACACGTAACCTGTTGAAAAGCGTTGCGGACTGTGATTTGTTCGTGTTTTGTCGAAACACCATCCAATGGTCATTGCGGCGATGAATCCGTCATCCGGATAGCGAAGAAATACATATGCATGGCTCAGAGTGCTCAGCACAAGAGCATACATGTGATCAAATGCTTTATGGAACGTGTGGACTGGTGGCGCAGCACATATATATCTCTCTCGTTCATCAGCCAAGGAACAGGACACGTAATAAATCAGTACGGTCAATGCCAAAGAGAAAGGCTAGGCCACAGACCTATGTATTGATTCTATCTGATAGCATCCCGAATCGCTATCATACTATTCTCACCATTGAGATGGATACTTGTCCACAAAACGAGGGAGTCAATCAACATAATCCACATAGCTGCATAGCTAACTTCTTCTTCCAATCACTTATTTTCGCCAAGCACGATTGCTTCTTCTCTCCCTCTATCTAAAATTAGCTTCATACATCTGAGCCAAAACTCGTGTTGGAAGCATACCCTACTCGGTTGATCGGTGGTATGTTTCTCCGGAACGCAGCATACCTCTTCGTCGACCCTACATGTACCTCACCGAGATTTACTATTTTAGCCATCAACATTGTAACCATTCGAATCGCCGGAGGACTCCCTCCCGCGCCACACACGGTGCCATACCATCGTAATCGCGTAGATCTCTGCAGACTTCAGAACCCTCGAAACCAAAAATACCTACTCGTCCTTATGGCAAGTCTTAACGAAATCTCGTAGGCGACGGTCGTCGTAACGATAGTCCCACCAGACTATCGATCGATAAACCTCGGAGTTTGTTCCTCGCGATTGGGCGGAATAATGCACAAGTGGCTCTCTGGAGCAGGAGTTTCCGCACGCGTGATAGCCCCGGCATAATCATGCGAGATTCGCGGCATGTATTTTGGGATGCCACGTGGATTCGGTAGATTCAAGAGCAGATGAATGGGTCTGCGTGGTGATTACATCGCGCATTTGTTATAGTGGTATAGTGGAGATGGAGGTGTACATAAGAATTGTGTAATCCGGAGTAGAGTGGAGTCTGGGTCACAAGATTGTGCAACACTGGATCGAAGGGAACTATATTAGGAAACAAGACTATGAAGAGATTCAGCCGCAAGGAATTTCGCAAGTTCCGAATTGGGTATACTGATAAAAACGCCACCAACACCAACATGCCTGCAGAAACGTGGCAGCCACAATATAGAGCCTGTTGCTTGTCATCCGGGATAATGTCCAAAAACTTCAACAGTCTGGATGCCCACGTGGAGACGTGCTTGCGTTAGGTGCATACATGTCATGCATGCAGGTCATTGTGCCTTACGCCGGGCACTCCTCCGCTTGACCGGCGCTTGCTCGGCTTGATCATTTCCTTCGTCAGCGACACCACGTGAGCGACTCTTCTCCGGTATCGCTGCAGTGTCGTCTGCACCATCTGCAGTAGTGCCCTCATCATCACCACCACTAGCCGCGTCGTCCCGTTCCGGCTCGGACTCAGATCCAGACTCTTGACGTTCTTTATTCAGGCCATCAAGAGCACCACGTGCTGCTTTCTGTGCACGCTCTTCGAGACGGTGCTTGTGCGCCTCGTCCTGCAGATCTTCGAAGATGGAGGCGGTGTCTTTGCAACTGGTACCGAGGACGAAATCCAGGATGCCCCAGTGACCGAAGTTGCAGGATTGTGAGCCCGAAGCCGCTGTCACGAAATGGGCATCCGTACGTCGAGCCATGCCTGCTAGGACAATGCTGGACGGAAGAACTGCATATCCAGAATAGATGAACAGTGTCTCCAGGCTTGTGATGGCCACGAAGATGTGCCAAGTCAATACGTGGAAGCGGAAGAGGTACGCTGGAAGGAAGTCTGGAAGCCAGTTCACGAGAAGGTGACAGACGGGATGGTCGTACGCCGCAGCCAGACTGAATGGGAGCTGGATACTGTGCTGCCACTGGAGGTGCCAGGTCTTCAAAGACGACTCGTAGCCATGCAGGAGGTATCGATGGATATAGTAATGCAGAACTCCACGCAGAGCCAGGCCTTTGACAACGTCTTTCGCGATACTCCAAGGAAGAGGTACGAAGCTTGTAACTTTCAGAATACTCCGAACATGAAACACCTCAGTGAAGAGTACCTCCGAGACTGCCTGCAATGCCACAGACAAGAGTACGTTGAATACTGCAACTGAGGCGCTCTGCACGAGTCGATCGCTTCCCACTCTGGACGGCAAGTTCTTCTCGCCATAGGCTTTGACGTTCTTGCTGAGACTTGGAGTCAGGCAATCAAAAGCCAGAAAGGCGATCGACGGCAGGAGAAAGAACAGCACACGCACAGCCAGTGTGCCATAGATCTCAAGGCTCAGCGGGTCGTGAGCGAAGACCAAAGAGCTCCATGTGAGATAGACGAACACCAGGCTGAAGCTCGTCGAAGTCCCGCCAAATACAGGCAAAGCCAGGAATGATAGTAGAGGCAGCGGCAACGCGACAAAGCTGGTGGCCTTCGATACCACCATACCGTACAGGTCCGAGAAATTCCGTGGGAATAGGCTACTTTTGCCCTGAAAGTAGCCGTAGCTCCAGAGAACGTTATCGCGCAGCGTCTGCTGCCATTCGGATAATACCGATGCCATGTTACTGTATCACACCGCTGCGAGACTCGAGACTGGAGGCTGTCGTATGTCGTTTGTCAGCTGATACTACCTCACCTTCCCAACGCTTTCGACCGGATAAAGCGGCGCGCCTGGGCTCTGCTGCCAGATCGCGGTCGTGCGATGTACTGTGGTTGTCGCTAATCAAATGTTTCGTGGCTTGGATTACTAAACGCGTTGTTTGGCGTTGTTGGCAAGCGCGTGGTGTGAGAGCTGGGCAGGAAGCTTCGACTGCCCATGACGTAATCTCTACGAAATCACGCTACGCCGTAATTGTGCAGATAGCCAAACGCCGTCTGAGCTCGTGGCCAGAAGTATGTTGCTTCCACGCCGAAAACCTGATCAAGCTCGAAGACACAAACTTTCAGCAGAATGTCTGTATAATCCTGAGATTGACGCTATACCGCGAGATACCTCCGCACCGAAATGCTTTCCGCGCGCCGCCCGGTTGTAGCTCCCGAGAATACTTACTCCTCTTGTCTGTCTGTCAGCGTCGTTTCTCTTGGACGGAGGATGCTCATCTGACAATCGGTTCCTACGTGCGATCGTTGGTATGCGTAGCGATCGTACGGCGTTGTTGCTCGGCATCATACCATCGTACACACCACAATTCGCCGATGTTGACTTCGAAGCGACGACTGTCAAGCCACACCCATACACGTGGATCTAGTCACGCCTTCGTGCAGTTTGGGGACCCGGAAATAGTACGCATCCAGTACTATGTGACCGGGTTCGGTTGCCTGCCGAACACGAGGCCCATTGCGGCATCTCCCAAACCTGGCATACGCCGCATACCAAAGATCTCGTGAACAATGGTCTATTGTTCGTTCTGCGACCCGCTATCGCACCGTCTTGGCGCAGGGCTGAAGGAGTGCAGCCGACCCATTCGGCAGCCGACCCAGACCTTCTGGTTAGTTCATGCACGCCCTGGTGTTGGTAAGTCAGCAATTTGGCATCCGCCATCTCAAATCAGCCTAGGCTCATGCCATCACGCTTGTCGGCACGATGTCATTTTGCTGCCATTGAGACGCATTCAGTTAGTGCGTTCCCAAGTGTGCATGCATGCTTAGTCTGCCTCCTGACGTTTTGTCCTGCAGCGGTCGTGTACCACCACCTTATTCCTACTTCATCCGTCTAGAGAGCACGCTAAGCAAATACTTTGCTGGGAAGAGGTGGTGAACATGCCGCTACATCGTACTTGGACGACCAGATACGGAGTGAAGGGCACAGCGAGGTGTGATACTGATGAGTCAGATGAAGGTTCTCTCTTGGACCTGCCAGCCGCTTCCACCACGATGACATACTCATGTCACGTCTTGCTGTAAGCATGGATAGGAGGGTATGGTATGCACACTACGGTGGCATTAGCGAACCCCAAGCACCATCATTCGGGCACAGAGAGTGTTTCTATACTTATGCATACCCTTCGTACAGGCCAGGCCAGTCATATATTATTCATGCGAAGCAAGGTTAGACTTTTTGCATCTTCCCCGTCGCCACCACATCTCACTGGCCTGCACCACTGTTGCTTATTGAACGCATCATATTACCAAACCACATCGAAATCGCATCCTTCCTGATCGAGCGTCACAAACATGCCTCAAAAATCAACACAGCTGAGGGCGCCAGTGATGACTGATCCGGGTATTCGCATTACGACTACCAACGAGAACTGGCGCGGTAAGAATGACCCTGCAGAGCGCCGGCGCATTCAAAACCGTCTCAATCAGCGTGCTTTCCGCGAACGGCAGCGAACGGGCGAGGCCACAAAGTCGGCATCACCTCAGAATAAAACACAATCCGACGAGGAAGGCAAAGACGACGATGACGAGAAGAAAGGCAGCGACGGTGACGATGATGATGATGAGGACGACGATGATGAAGAAGAAGATTCATCTTCTGAAGATGAAGAAGACGACGATGACGACGACGACGATGCAGAGCAGAGCAACCCTGGCTCGCCTCCTCCGGGTCCTGCTGCACGACCTCACTTCACGGGCCAGGTTCCCCGAGCTGCATGCACACCGGCGACCACAGTTCCCTCGTCAGATAACCCCTGGGACGAGCTCGCCCAGCTGATCAATCGGAACTTCATGCAAGCAGTCAGTGCCAACGCGCAACGCCTAGGCCTCAATACCACAGCCCTCCGTGCAGGCACTGCAACAAGCACCCCCCGTCTTCGAAACGCAGCCAATTTGCCACCGACTCTCAAGCCAGTCGAAGTCCAGCACCAACTGCCACACGACCCCCTGATCGACACGATCCCACACTCTCGTTTGCGCTTCAACATCCTGCGAGCTATCGCCACGGGAAACCTGGACGCATCGCGCTTTTCAGCGTCCTTACGCAGGTCAGGCGCAGTTATCAACGTGCAAGGCGAAGCACGCCGCAGCGGCTTGATCGTGTGGAACTTCCCCGAGCAACTTGCCAGCTGGGAGCTCAGTGAAGGCTTTGTAATGGTCTTCGGCTTCTTGCTCGAAGGATGCGAGGATTTCATTGCAGCGACGAACGTCTGGCGTAGCCGTCGAGGCGAGCGCAGTCTGGTCGTCGGATCTCGACCTGCTGGACGCTAAATGAGTGTTTATTTCTACTCTTACGAACTTGCAATGCATGCACGACTTTCGCTACCAATGGCATTTGGCCTGTTCTTTTCTGCTGGGTTTCTCTTTTTGCATCGCATGATATCCCTTTCATTTTTGCTCCTTCCATCGCTCGCTCATGATTTCAGGTTTTTGTCGACCTGAATCTCTTTGAAGGACTCGGATTCAACCAGTTTGTTGTTTTTAGTACATATCCAACATTTGAATTGTGGAAATTAAGCATAGCATAGCATAGCTAGTACGGTCGCTACATCTTAGATCTAGAATATATGATTTTGAGTATACTTTGCTGAGCAGTCTCCCTGCAGAGAACTTGTGGTTGGAATCGTGAGTTGCTCATGTCTGCGCTTCAATTCACAATTAAATCAGAAATATTGCTTAGAGTGACCGTCAAGATTAGACGGTCTAGATTGCTATAACGCAAAGGAGCCCTCTAAAGTCATTTTAATCATCACAAAGCAGGTGTAGTAGAAAGATGTAAACAGTAAAGAGAAGCTAGCATAAAGCTGCTATGCTCGGATGCAGAGTTCCGGCGTCGTGCCAAGGCCAATGAACCTCTGCTCGTCGCTCATACAGCTGCTAGCCAACGTCGCTGCGCCCGACGGCAATCGCATACCAGACGACCAAACACCTCACCACCCTCTCCACTCACACAAGGAGAACACATTAACCACCATGTCTCTACTTCGCACATCTCGCATCCTCAGCTCCGCGCGCGGACAGCTCCAGATCGTCCCCCGTCTCGCTGCGCCCTCATTACAGCAGCAGCGCCAGATCTCTTCTACGCCTTCGCGCAAGGGCGGCGACGCACACGGCGACCCATACGACCCGCCTACCGGATGGCTCTTCGGCGTCAAGCCTGGTGAGAAGGCGGAGAAGGAGGGCTGGGAGAACGTCTTCTACTACGGCTTCTTTGGCTCCATTGCTTTCGGCATTGTTGGCTACTGGTTCAAGCCGGACACCAGGTAGGTTATGACGCACCATGACTGTGCTCCAGGTATAGTGATGAGTATAGAGACTGACAGACTGCGCAGCATTCAGACTTGGGCACTTGAGGAGGCACGAAGGCGCCTTGAAGCCGAGGGCATTTTGGAGGACCCCGAGAAGAAGCAATAGATGGTGTACACGAGCAGAACAGGGCAGAGCAGCGGGGAGGATGATATTTGCGCGGGGATACAAGCTTGAGGAGGCTGTCAGTATCGACTATTGGCTGCATTGTACATATCCACATGTTCAGTGATAGACGCGGCCGGCCTTGCGCGTGGCGTTTTTGGCTTACAATGACATTTTCTGAACAATGCCTCTTTCCTTCGTGGCATAGAAAAGCGTTTGAGCTTTCCTACGGTTTTTGTACGACAGGAAGACTTGTGCATAGGCCATTGCTGGGTATGGTGTTGGCCAAAGGCAGAACGCAGTGTTCAATACAGCGCTACTGCAGGTCGTGGGTACACAACAGCAGGCAATGAACGATCAAACCTTTACTGAGGAGCGAAAAACTATAACAAAAGTGAATACATGCATTTTGCGGTGACTAATTCACAATAGCCGCAGGCAGGTAGGCAGCCGCTTGCCTCTTGTACCTGCCTTCAGCGAAGCTTGCGACAACAATCGCACGCTCTCACAAGACAAACCATCCGCCAACCACAAACCACCTTGCTTTCACGAGTCATCGCCACACCATCCCTTACGCCAAATTTGACTATACGCTATTGGCTCCCTTGCTGCACTGTCACCAGACCTGGACTGGCTTCGACCCTGCTGGACGCACCACGACGCAGACTCTTAGACATGTGCTTCTTCGTGGCATCACAACACAGCTGCGGCCACCTGCATGAAAAATTTGGACGATGCTTCTTTGCGAAGCGTGATGGCAATTACGCGTGCAACAAGCCATCCTTTCCCATATGGCAACACTCTGATCCATTCCCTTGTCCGGCCTGCTTCACGGACAGGAAGACCGATACAAACGAGCTTCTGTCGGTCAAAGGCGGCCGGAAGCTTAGTGAGGCAAAGCAAGTCAAGAAAGAAACCTTGCAGCAAGACCATCGTCCTTCGCCTCAGCCCACCGGGCATAGTATCCAAGCACAACCGGCGCAGCAGTCCGTCCATGGCGAATACGCAAACATAGGGGACCAGCTACAGACTCTGGCAGACGATGCACTAAAGACGTCGCCGCCGCCGGATCAGGCTGCATCGCCACCGTGGATTCCGCCTTCACGCAGATATGCTTCTATTGTAGGCCAGCTGGGCTCCAGTCCGCCTCCGCGACTACAGACAACATTCGAGACTACGTCGCCTCTTTCCCCCGATATGCTCTCTGGCAACGACTTCTCGCGGCCCGATTCTGCGATAGCCCCTGCCTACCCTGAGCAAGTTGAGATGGATTCCACGGAGTTTGCATTGTTGTTACGGCAGGCGAAGTGATGGTCAGGGTTTCTGATGCATGGCTCAGAGTGACCATTCTTCGATAAAGCGACGGTCTCTCGGCGGCGGTCTTCGTGTGAAAGAAGTGAGTGGAGTTGGAAGGGTCTGGAAGAAGTATGGTGTTATCGAGGGAGAATTTGTGTCAGGCTCAGGCCACAAGAGCGTTCTAGCAGTGAGCGGTAAAGGAAGACAATAAAATGGCAGCACGATTAACCTGGCAAGTAATTTCCCAACATCTCATGCTCGAGTCTAGGCTCTATATTGCTAGCCGCTCCTCCACATTCCATCAATTAGCAATAATTGACCTTCGGGGATATGGTCTAGTGGTATGACATCTTCTTAGCATAGTGCTGAATAGTACCTGTTAAGTGGAGAAGGTTCTGGGTTCGATTCCCAGTTTCTCCATGTTCTCATCATCAAGATGACTTCTTCTTTTGTCAACTATACTGACATCAACATGCTTTTGCACATAAACAACCACATTGGCCTTAAAGCCACGCGGACCTCCATTTAGAGCAATTTACCACCGTCAGCCTTTGATGCTGCTCCACGACTGTCCATCCACCTCCGAATCGGCTCCCACTTCCGACACATCCGTGGCCCAGCCTTTCCAATCACTCCCGGCCATCCATCGTACGAGTACAGAGGAGATGGCGTCAGATCAGCATGGCACATGACATACTCACGAAGCCGATCGACACAGTGCTCCATGTGCAGTTCCTTGATGCCTGGCGATATCTTCGCTATCTCGTCATAGTGGCTTTGCTGTTGACGCATTCTGGGAGTCGTAATGTTGGAATACATGGACGCCGAAAGATGCGTGTAGATTGCATCCATGCAATGTAGAGCGTGGAAGACTTCCGGTCTAGCAGTGGCGTCAGCAGATCCAAATTCCAAGATTTGGACGACGGGACTCACTCAAAGATGTATCGGCCTGAATGCAACAATGACTGGAGCTGGGGCTTGAACGGCTCGACTTCCGCCGGCTTCATTTCAATGAATCGATCTAGAGGACATCAGCTTCTGAGTGACTCCTTTTCTACAGTGGGCACGACGATATCGCTTGAGACTCACCAAGCAGAAGTTCGCTCCAAGCAGCATCGGTCTCCAGACTCGGCGGACCCACGTACTTCCGGTCGCCATTGCTGGCAATCACTGCTTTTCTAGAGGCAGCATCATAATCCAATGGCTTGCTGTAGCTTCGAACCTCGTATTCGATGGCATGGGCATCAATCGCATCTTGCACGTCGCCAGCACCGGCCAGGCGAGGAATACACCCCTCGTAACTGGGGCTCGAGAGCCAGAAGGCCGTGGTAGCCAGTAGTACGACCACATTGACGACTGTCAGCGCTATGGTGATGGTGACGCGACGGGCCAGCTTGCGTCGGGTAGGGACGTAAAGCTCTTCATCCTCACTTTCTGAAGCGAGGAGACTCTCAGAGTCTTTAGAAAAACGGAGTGCGTTATCCATGATGGTTTGTTCACAACTTGAACTTTGGATCTGTCTCGTCTTTCAAGTCATCCGGATCCGAGCAGCATGTACGGAAAAGATATCATGGCTCTCGGAAATGACGGATCAAATACAGAGTCAGGTTTGCTACCAAGATAATGGGCTGCAGAGGCGTCGCTTCCTTCAGAAAGCTTACACGCAACATAGCTGCAGCCCTACATCCATTAGAGGCAATCGCATCGACCCAAAAGTCTGGCGGTGTAACTGCAGATCTGATGGCTGCCGCCACTCGGCTCCTGGACAACAAACAAGCTCATATCGTTCGATTGCTGAGGAGATCTTCAGCCAAATCCGACGACAAAGAACGAAGTTGCTCGGCGTGGCCGACACACTATCCAGATCAACACCAGTTTCCGGAGAGCTGCCGCCACACGTGCTACAGTGGCTCTCCCACCCGACAAAACGTGCTTTGTCCTGCCCAACAGACTCCCCTCAAGCTCATTACTTTCTCAAACATGTCACGCCATGTTATGGGCATACCTCGGCTCGAGGCTGGCGACGATCCGAGTCCTTAGCAGCCACATCAGATGCTTTCAAATCTTCGATAGCAGCGTAGTCGCCAAACACTGCATTCTAGCAGATACATAAACCATGTGCAGAACGCTCATATCTGGATCGTCACTTCCAGAACTACCACCCTCGCTCCACTCTGAAAACTCCGTTGCTCCAAGATGAAGACCACTGTTGCAACTATTATGTCTCTCGCTTGTGCTTTCGCAAGGGCACTTCCAATCCCGGTCAGTCAGAGTTCAAGACTGGCAAGCTGCCGCGTTGCGACAATCTAACAAATTCTTTAGGAAGATCGTGCCACAAGCGATACCGGAGTGAACAATCTATTTAGTGACGCGAACAGTTTGTTTGGTGGCCTTACGACCGATGTCAACGGCTTGCTGGGGTCGATAGAAAATCAGCTTGAAGCGAGATCCAAGAGGGGTCTATTCCTTTCCAAGACACAGCTCAACGCAGCTGGCTTGCTCACCGACTTGTCTTCTGCTGCGGACGTCAAAGCAGTGCTCGACTCTGCCGGTCTTGAAGCCGGCGATGAACGTTTGGGTTCTCTTTTAGGGGAGCTTGGGGGCAACAACGTCGACGAGGTCATCGAAGACGCTTCCAATACGGTATGTTTGCATCTGCAGTTTGGCGTGTCTGCTGTGCTGTTATCTGTCGACAATCTAACTCCACTTTCAGATCACGGCACGATCTCTTGATGAGGAGTGTGAAGACGTCACTGATTTCCCAGGCGGTGAAGGCACTACAGGTAAGTTACAACGATAGCCAAGACGTGCTACGAACAAGGCGCAAGTGCTGATTTGGAGTGCTGTCAGACCCCTCTGAGTCTGATGACAACAGTACATTAGATAGTTCCAGTGATGTGGTCAATGATACAGAGGGTGCCGTCTCTGAAGATTCCGACGATGGCAGCCTCGTCGCTGACTCTAGCCTCACAGCGAACGATGTAGAGAATGGCGTCTCCGCCGAAGGTGGAGACCAGACAGATTTGAGCAAAAGGACGATTGCACTAGGTTCTGGTAATCTCAATGCAGGTAAGCCAGTTAATGATATACCCAATTGGAGCGTCATTGAGCACTGATTCAAAGGATGTGTAAGCTCTCGCTCATCTCGAATATGACTTGACAACCAAGGGACCGGCACTGAACATCGACGTGAGCAAGATCGCGGACACTGTTGTTACCGCTTGAAGCCTAGCGGAACTCCGAAAACAGCCCCGGCCGGTCAGAACCGTCTCTGTTGCTTCTGTAATTCATGCTCGTACTATTGCTGGCACCTCGATCTGCTCTCGGTGACTATCGATACGTCAGACGGTCATTTTAGCGTGCCAATGGCAAGATATATCATCGTTGGTGTATGTGATAGCCACCACTCCACTAGCGAAGGGGAAGGGCTCGACTTGTTCAGCAAAGGGATTTGATTCGTCTTCGGCGCATTTTGAAGAGACTTTGGTCTGAGTAATGTAGTACTGTTGTATCTATATATTCTAGGGGTATCATCGTAAATCTATAATTCTATCTGGAGCCATAAGCGTCCATCCTGTAATATTTTCTGAGTCAAGTCATCGACCATTCACATATCCAACAACTCCCATCTCTTACTGGCATCAGCCGTTGCGACGCTGAGTACGTGCTGCGTACCTTCGCCTGTCCAGGCAGCATCCTCCTCGAACTTCATCTTCGTTAATTCTCCTTCAATCGTGCCAAGGCAGATCGGAATCCGGCCGATCTTGAACTCGGTCTTCTGTAACCTGGCCTCAAAGTCATCGTGCTTCATGGAGATGCGGCGTCTGCGGTCGCCTTGTGATGCCTCAAGCTTGTCCAGGAATGATGCCAGGCTGGCCCATTTGCCTTCACGCTGCTGCAGTTGCGATACTATCTTACCGCGCATCTGAGACTCGGAGGGCAAGCGGTAGGCGTAGAGCTGTGCAAGCGGTGAAGGACGCACGCGCTTCTTGTCGCGCTCGGCGAGGACGAGCATGTCTGACTGTGGTGACAACGCGAACGATGGGTGGTGCTCGTGGGCGGACGGTGTCGTCTCCCACAGACCGAAGCCAGTCTCGGCGTTCTTGAGACAATGCAAAGTGAAGTCCCAGCCAGAGAGGAAAGATTCGAGTTTGGCAAGGATGGTGACTGATGATGGCTCGACGATTGGTGCGGTTGTGTTGTGAGGTGTAGACGCACGAACGTGGCCAAGGACGTAATGGCTACTTTGGCCACCGCCGTGACGCTGCGCGGCGAAGAGGAAGCCAGATTCGAAAGGCTTCAGGAGTTGCAAGCCAGAAAGACGAGCGGACTGATCGGTGGATGTTGCAGTGTTCTCTCCGTCATCCGGGACCGTCAGAATGTGTGAGTCCAGCAGCATGTGTCTCAGCCCGCTCTTGCTCTTCCAGTGCTCAATGTCTGCTTTTGCTGTACTGTTGCGATCCTCAGCAGGAGCTCCGCAGTACAGCACTGCGCCCCTGCCACTCAGTTGCACACGCAGGGTGTGGTCGTTGTCCTCGAAGTTCAGTCCGCAGATGTAGTGACCAGATGCAGAACTGATGTACTGGTTGACCGTAAAGCTATCAGAGTCTGCAAGCAAGTCGTAAATCTGGATTGTCCGCTCCTGCGCAATTGCAAGTAATGTGCCATCTGATGACAAGGCAAGATCTGAGTTCGTGAGAGGTGAGATCTTGAGCCATGGTCCACTGCCAACCGTCTCTTTCAAGTCATTGATAGGTCGCTTGGAGATAAGTCTGAAGGGGGTGACTGTGGTATCGTATAGAGCGATTTGGCGATCATTGATTGTAACGGTCCTGGTGCCGTTGGTTGTGGCACACACGTGGGGCCCGGAGTGGTACCAGTGCCTGCAAGGAACATCCATTGTCCCTTGCTTAGCCTTCTCTTGCTTGACTTGCATGCCTAGCATGAGTGTGTGGGCGGCATCGTCGAAGAGCTTCAACAGCTCGCCGGCGTTCGACTGGCGAGCATTGGGTTGCGGGAGGATCGGGAGCTTTCGTAGTTGTCTTTCCAGAATAACCGAGTCTTGTGAGGCAAAGTGCCAGTAGCGACAGACGCTTCGGGCAGCATTGAAAGATTTAGGATCAAGGAAGGTGAAGATCTGCTGTTGGAGTTCCAGCGGGAGGCTGGTGGCAGCCATTGAGGTCTGCTTGACCGAGTGTACACGATGTAGCTCCATGGTCGAGGATGAGGAGGTGTAGTTGGCGCTCAGACAGCTTGTTGAAATGAGCGGAGAGGAAGGATAACAAAACCAAGAAGAATGTATACGTGAAAGATGCTAGAACAACAGTACTAAACCCTTCCGCAAGGGAAGAAAAATCGAAACGCCTAACGTCCCCGGACCCCGTCATCATCAAGGTGCCATGGGGTCATCGCGACATGACTTGAACCCGATCCGACGGACCTTGAGCGGTCTGACAAGATGGTGCAGGGCCAGCGATGACATGAGCCACGAGAACGCAGAAAGACGCGTTGAGCGCACGGTCATCCCAGCGAAAGTTCTGAAAGACGAGATCGAACCTTAACGATAAGGCAATTGCCGCTCCTTCGAAACGGCGGTCGCCTTGGTCGGGTCTCGCGGCCGATGAAACACCGTGGCATCTGGTTATTGGACTATGGTTGCTTTGGCCTTGATCTACCTAACGTAAGACGTAAGGTAAGAAAGATTGCGTGAGGCGAATGTCCAAGCATCATTAATCAATATTAGTATTGCTGCATTTCACCCTCGGGCTTTGACACCTCGATGACGGGAGACGTCTTTGATAGGGCTGAGTCGAAAAATCCTGACCATCAGCACGCAGGCTCAGGTACAGATGACGCGATGTACATCTTCCAGGTACAACTATTTTCTAGGTTTCCTTCGGATAATAAGGTTGCAGCGCGGGCGATTTGCGGCTCTCAGGTGCGTTCGTTCACAAACATCCTGGCTTGGTCCAAAGTGTGAGATCTACTGAGTCGTCAAACAACGAGTGTCGGCAAAGGGGAACTCTTCATTCTCCCAATGATCTTCCACATCGGAATCACGTTGGTTCGGCAAGTGTACAGTGAAAGGCGAACAGTCTGTATCTTGCTTTTAGAAGCTGATATTGTTAATACTGATGTCTAGTCATAGTCACGACACAATGAGTTGACTCGTTTACGTAGGATGGCGAGGACCGCTGGACTTGACGTTAGGTACGTCCGGTCCGGAAAAACCGATAACATAATATTTGAAGCACCATATCAAAGCACATACGACCATAGGTCAGTGAAAACTGGGCATCCCGTCCGCTCTGCCATACATAAGCACTGAACCGGGCGACTAGTACTAGAGTGGGTGACCATCTGGGAATCCCGCCTGTTGTATGTTTTTGTTTTTGCATGGCCCACATACGGGTGCAGCAATCGCCCAATCTGCAGCTGACAATATCCTTTTTCCGTACTCAGATCTGACGTTAGCATTCAGACAGTCTCACATCTTACCGGAGCGAGTCCCACTAGCTTCTTCTCGCAAACACTACCAAGCTGGTCAACACGCCCAGCATAAGACCTGTTTGGGAAGTTCAGAGGGCCTTCGATAGTTCTGACTTTGTATCCTGGAACAATAGCAATCTAGGCTGGCGAGTATGGTTCTCTCAGGTGAGCAGATCACATTTAGACGACAAGTTAATCTAGTGGACTTGCTCCTTGAGGGCTTCTAGAGATGGACCTGCTGATGAACTTGCCGCAGATCATACAGTTTGCTTTGCTGAGCTCATCGCCACAGGGCAGTCAACCAAGCAACCTACATCGACATAATGGGTTGTTCTAGGATGCACAAAGTCATGTTTGCGTTACATGTACCCACGTCGCCACGAAGACACTTTTTGGTGATATTGAAAATGAAAGGCAAATAACCCTAACCCTACTTACCACATATGTTCCAGACATGTATCACTTCGGATCCTGTTCAACGGCATTACTCAGGCGTAGTGCACGTTTACAAGGTCGTACTAACCGTAGAAACCCTCGTTCTCGTTCGACTGTTCGTTTTTGCGGTCTTGCAGTCGGTCAACAGGTGATTGTCACAATCTAACGAAAGTGAAGAAAAATGAGGTACTGATCCAAGTGAAGTGAAGTGAAAGATTGAAAGCAAGAGCACTTCAACCGATTCTTACGCGAATTGCAATCGATATTTGGACAAGAATAGTTTTGGCACGTGCAGTGACCTCCTCAGCACGCGAAGCGAACTCGTGAACGATACCCTGCATTGATGGCTGAGAAAGAAGTGGCAGTCCGGCTTCAATGACTTGCATGGACAGTTCTACAATCATGTGACAGGCCTCATTGTAATTACCTTTCCTGCACTTCACTGTTCTGACGTACTGACAATCACATGCCCCGCATGCCTTCAAGTTAAGTCGTCTTCTCAAGCGCTGGAGCTTTTTAACTTCACTCCCACCAGGATGCACGTTGAGTCTGCCACAACTGCAACCTGAACCCTTTGCCTCGCGACCTTTTGCACTTGTCTTTGCCATTTCGGACGTACGCTGACGACGTGGACCAGTTTACACCCTCGCACGGGTTGGGTGCAACCCATTACTCAGGACGTAGGCACAGCTCGCCTTCGCCTGGTTGAGCAATCAGAGCCTCTGCGACCTTTCGACCTACGACGTAACTCACATCGGACAACTTGAACAAAACCACCGCTAACTCCAACAAACAGTTCAGCATGGCGCCTGAAAATCCGGACAGCAGCAGCAAGACTCCGACTGGCTGTTTCGCCGTGTCAACGCATGTGAAGCGCTTTCTCGAGGCCAGGAACGCTCACAAACCATCTATCACCACCGAGGAAGCGAAAGTCCTCGCAGAGCGGAGGAAGAAAGACGTGCTGAACGATCTCAAAAAATTCGGAAAGCTGTTCAAACTCGGGCCTCGCGTCCAACCCTCCCAAACGCTCATAAACAACACCGGCACCACTCACTCCGCAAACCCGTCGACCGGTGTGTCCGTCGGGCGCAAGAGACCATCGGCCACTCACTCTACTCGCCTCGTCACACGCTCAGCAAACGCAGAAGCGGCTTTCCGCGGCGTTTCCGAAACGAGTGAGCTCCTCGAGAGCATCGTTTGCTACTTGCCACTGAAGCAGATCCTCAACGTCCAAAGGGTTTCGAAGCAATGGAAGAACGTCATCGCCGGCTCCCCTAGCATCCAGCAGAAGCTGTTCACGCGCCGCGAAAACAAACAGCAAGAGATCTGGATCTTGGTGAAGCGCAAGCCGGTACGTGGGTACATCTACGACAAGCCTCAGCGTGTCGAAGTCCTTCCACACCCGAGCATCAAGGCCATCACCCCAGTCACCCTGAACCCCTTGTTGCACGTATCGCGCTCCTGGCGCAACGCAAACGGCTTGATCTTTCCGATAAGCATCCTGCCAACCCGCCTTAACGTGGCCTTCTCCGCCTGGGCAAACGCTCTCCGGTACAACGAGTCTTGCATCCGCAACATGCTCGTCACAGACCCGCCCTGCACCAGAGCCTACATCAAATTCCTGATCATCTACCTCGGATTCCCGGAGTCCCGCCTGCTGCACCCGAAACCCGATTACTTCGACCACAACCACCCGAAGCAAGACGCTCTCAGCGTCAGAGTGAGCGGGATCACGGTCGAGAGCGCTTCCGGACTCACAATGCGCGACATCTTCAAAGCGGCCTTGAGCAAGCGCGGTAAAGCTAGATGCACTTTGTCGGACGGGTATTACCACGAGCGCGGCGACACGACGTTGTACGAGATCATCGACTTGCTGATGGAGACGTTCGGCTGGACCTACATGCCTGAGTCGCCTTACATGGAGTTGTGCTTGGAACTGTCGACTTTGGGTCGCACGTCGATAATGGTTGCCACAGACTCCGATCGCGAGCTTGCGAATGCGTCTTGAAACGAGAGTGACAAGCGTGTATACAAGTGATGATTGTGTTGGCATTCAAGGATTGGTGTTTGCAGTTTGCATTGAGCCTGAGGATACCGTCGACTTTGGGTTCCACGTCGATCATGGTTGCCACAGACTCAGACCGAGAGCTTGCGAATGCGTCGTGGAACGAAAGCGGCGGTGTGTGTACAAGTGGTGATTGTGTCGGCATTCAAGGATTGATGTCTGCAGTTTGAATTGATTCTGAGGATATGGACGAGGAGAGATGGCAAAATGAAGGTGGCGGGCAGTGAATTCTCTACTAAGTCTGATGATCGATTGTGGCGGTGCGGGAGATTGGGTATTGCATTTTGGACACCTTCGAAGGGTGTGGTTGAGCAAGATTGACGATGCAAAGACCACAAAGAGATGCATCGTCCATTGCACGGTTGTATGATTGGTTTTCCTGGAGCGGTTAGCTGATTTGGTGTGGCATTGTCGAGCTCATCACCAGAAACTTTGTATCAATTAGTTTGTTTCCCACGACCATCTCTCGCAGAAGCAACACCGCTATGAAACAACGTGAGGCTTGCTGAGCGTAGTCTTGCATGTGCCGAAGGTTCCTTGTACACGCCACCTTCGATAAACTTCAGATGCTGTTGATTTGCAATTTTCAAAGTGCAGCTATTCTGCTCCGGCCATTGGGTATCCAGTCTCAATGTACAGTCGTGTTATGTCAAGATTCGTGTCCAAACAATGGTATCTCCAAAAGTGGTCTCGCCACAACAAACCTACTCCTTCTGAGCCTTTCCACGCTTCTGGAATCGCTCGGTTCCGTTCGCCATCTTCGCCTCCAGGTACCTACGCTCGTAGGCACGGCCGTCCATCTTCTTGATGCAGGCCTTGGCGGCTGTGCTGTTGGCGAAGCGAACAGTGATGACACCCTCGGGCTCGGCATCGAACAAGACGACGTTCTCGACTTCGCCGAACTTGGAGCACTCCTCGCGCGTGTCTTCCTCGATGTCTTCGACAAGGTCTTCGTCTTCCTCCAGTTCCTCGAGCGTGAACATGTGCTTGAGAATGACGACTTTGTCCCAGCGATTGGAAGTGGCGGGCAAGACGGAGACGTCGTCCTCGTCCCACTCTGTCAGGCGGCTAGGGATCGATTGTTAGTGCATGGTTTATCGACGGGTTAAATGAATTTTTTTTTAGCTTACCGGTTCATCTCTTCAGCCTTCTTGATGACTTTTTGGCGATCACGGTTCGCAGCAGTGCCTTTCTTCTTTGCTTGCTCGGAGGCGGCGGGCTTGTCTTTCTGAACCTTGTAGTTCTGGTCGGCCTCCTTGACACGCATCTTGCCGTTGACGCCAGGCACACCCAAACGGAAATCGGAATCATCGAGCATGTTGATGGCCAGCTGGACCGATTCAGGGCGGAAGTAGACTATCATCAGAGTAAGTAGGACATATCGATGACTGAACGTGGCGAATCTCACCTATGAGCGCGTCTCCGTTGAACTCGCCTTCCTCGTTGTAGTACATCTTAATACGAGGCTTATTGTCATCGATGCCTTCGGCAATGACACCGAAGCGAGAGAAGCTCTTGAAGAGTTCTTCCTCATCAACATCCTTGGGAAGTGAAGTGATGTAGACTGCCGTGTTGACGCGCTCCTTCGGCTTCTCGTTCTTGGCTTTCTTTGCATTTTCCTAGCGAATCATTCAGCAGAGCTCGGATCATGAGGACAACATTTGGATTGAAAGTCAAACTCACGTTCTCAGCCTCGACAGCCTTGCGCTTTTTGCTCGGATCAAGGGCCGGCTCCTCGTCGTCGACACCCGGCATCTTGTACGCCGCGCGCTGCTGCTCTGCAAGCGCTTCATCCATCTGTATCACGAGGAAAAACAGAAAATGTTAGGATCTCGCCACAGGCCGGAGTGATTTTTGGAGCAGCTTTTGGAAGAGGGAGGATACGCAGGCCGAAAAAGCCCGCCGATCATTTTGAAATGGAGGACGGGATGCTTCAGCGTGAGTTGCGTACCATGGGGACCCATTTGGAGTGACGAGTGGACCACTCCCACTCTTCGCCGTTTTCATCTTCGAGGATGTAGTTGTTGGCGGTTTTGGAGAAGCTGATGCGCGTGTCCGAGTCGAAGTCGTCAGGATTGTTGGGGAAAGGCGCGCGGTTGGTCGCCATCTTGTTCGAGTCGATGACTAGAAGAAGACTGTTAGAAACTAGAGCGGCGGTGGCAACGAAACGCAAATGGCAGATGGCAGCTACTCGAGTTCGAGTTCGAGTTCGAGTTCGAGTTCAAAGTCTCCAGAAGTAGCTGGTAAATAGAGTGAGTGGCAGGCGCAAGGTTCCAAAATAGGAAAGGCGCGAGCTGGTCTACAACCTGCGTCATGTGCTCAGATGTACAGCTCTCCATTCCAGCCTACCAGACACCTAAGGCGTTTCACGGAAGTAGTCCAGACACGTACCAAGACGTAGAGTCATCAGTGAAGGACATCTATGTTTGTATATTGTTTTCACATTTCGCCTCAATCATACGTCGAATATCTCACCAAGACAGAAGCATGCTCGGTAGGCGTGATGCCTTCGGACCTGGGACGCGCGATCACGCATGCCAATTACCAGACACGAACGTGTCAATGTGACTGCCAGGAACATGCTTCCATGCACCTATGGTCCATATCGTTCTCAAGAGCATGACTTCTCTGACGAAATGGCTCCAACATCTCGTAACAGTGGTGATATTGACATCCATCAACCATCACATCAACATGGGATCTGCAGTTGAACGACCAGACGCTTCAACGGCTCACGTTCACGCGGCGCGTTTCGAACGGCTCTGATTTCGCCTGTGTCATCCCTGCATCTCACAAAGTCTGTTCCTGGAAACCACCCAAGTTTTGGTGAGCACAAGTGTTTGTGTCCTGGACGACACGGCTTCTCGCTCCTAAGCATTCGATGGCCTCGAGTATGATTCCTTCGACCGCGTCAGCATAAACCAAGCATGGCAGATCAATTTAGCATCTTCAACAAAACGGTTATCTGTCCACCATTCGCCCCTAGTCTGCCGAAATGCCGAGTCCGTGAGCCACGCCACTAAGCCTGCACCAGACCAATGGCATCCCAACCCCTACCAATCGTGCCTGAAATAACCATAAATACGGGTGCGAAATCAATTAAGCACGGAGAGCAGAAACCGCTGGGCCCGCAAAGAGTAAGATGGCAGCACTGCAGATCAACTGGGCTTTGGCTAACCATGCGGATGGCTGAACGGCCTGAACCCTATTTGCCTTCCCGATCGCAGACTCCTCCTGTTCCTGTCTCGTTCCTTGTCTGCTAAGGCGCTTCCTACAGATCCGCCCAACTACGCGAGCACTACACAGTCTTTACCGGATATTATTGCTTCGTGCCATAGGGCTTGCTATACCACCAACCAAGACCACTCCTTACTCACACCACCATCATGGCCCAGCAAGCCTGGAACGGCGAGGGTACGTCGTGCCCACTCTCCCACCACGCGCCCACCACAACATCACCCAACTAACACTCTCCCTCCACAGTCGGCTGCACGCCCAACTCGATCAGTCCCGCCACCTTCATCCCCGGCTTCAGCGATGCCTACAAGTCCAAGGCCGACCTGATGTGCGCCATCGCCATCACCGACGCCGACCTCATCAAGAAGATGTCCACCGGCTGCTGCAAGGGCGCCGTACAGACCGACGACTCTGGCTGCTACCACTGGTGCAAGCCGCAGGCCAAAGACCTCACCGACTGGGCCACCTGCATCTCCGACAAGGTCTACACCGACACCAACTTCGGCCAGTCGTGCAATGCGCCCGGATACCTCGCACACAAGTCGGCGCTCAGCCAGAACGAGGACCCGCCGCCAGGTGAGAATGCTGCTGCACCTGGTCTTAGTGCGAGCTGGAAGGTTGGCGTGTTTGTTGGCTTCGTTGCGTTGGTTCAGGCTATGTGCTGAGCGGGCCTGGGATATAGAGAGAAGGGGAAAGGGTTGAATAGATGGAAAGGCGTTGGCGTGGTTTCGCTTGTTGCTTGTTCGGTGGCACAGTCGCCTGTATACCCCAGAAATGTATTTCGTATGTCTACCTGTATACACAATGACTATATTGCAGTTTTAGATGCTTGTGTAGCCTTGTCAATATCCGTATGAATTCTTCGTGTCAGCATGCTACACGCACACTACAAGTTATCGACTTCTGCATTGAACTCAGCGAGCTTGAGGAATGAAATACTGTCTCCCAATCTCATTGGAAATCAGTTGGAATTATTGAGCGCTCTGAAACTAGTGGACGATCTTGATTCCAATTACTGTTCTCAACGCAAGCGAGACGCCCTGTACCTGATCGCTTACCCGGGTGGCAGCTGCAAGCATGCGTGATGACCTAATCCTTCCTACTTCCACACCGACATACCCGCGCCGAGCTGCAGCCTGCCATAACTTGCGCCGCCGTCATTCTTGCGGACCAAAACACTCAGCATACCTATCTTACAATCACCTACCTATCATACCGGTAGTGAAACAAACCACAACCTCTCCTCCCTAAACACAGCCAACACCATGGCATCCTCAGATGTACGCTCCACCTCCCACCCTCCATCTCACAACCATACTAACCCACCACCAACCACACAGCCCTACACCCTCTACGCCCTCTCAACCTCCGCCTGGGGCACCCTCCAATCCCTCCCCCTCCTCTTCGCCCCACGCCTCATCGTCTCCCTCTGCAGCACCGACACCTCCGTGACGCGCCGCACCACCGACCTCGAAACCTACCTCTGCCGTACCCTCGGCCTCACGCTGCTCGCGCTCGCAGCCTCGAACCTGATATTCACCGGCGTGATCCCCATCGGGCCCCAAGCCCAACCCTCCTCCTCCAGCACCTCTTCTCCCTCCGGGCGCAGCAGCAAAGACCGCCTGAGCAGCGGCTCCGACACCGGGTCTCCGCCGCGCCGTCCTGGAACAGCCGCTACGAATGAATTGGGCAAAGCGACTGCGACGGTGGCGGTGGCGTTCCAGGCCGTGACGGCGTTCTACTTGTACACGCAGTTGATGGGCGGGTGGAGTTTCGCTTTCACGGCGGGCTTGGTGGGTAATGCTGCGCTGTTTTGTTTCGGGACGTGGACGCTTTTGTTCGGTGGGGATGTGGGACGGGTGAGCAAGACGACGGGGGCGGATAAGAGGACGAGTGGGTTTCCGTTTGGGAATAGTGAGGCGGCGAGGGAGAAGAAGAGGGAGGCGAGGGGGAAGAAGAGTATTCTTAAGTCGAAGTGAGGGAGTGCGTGGTTGGGGCACTTACGAAAGGATGATTGGGATGAACTACTGAGGGATTGGAAGGGTTTCTCATGGCGGAGGGATATTAGAAAGATTGAGAAGCACATAAAAGAATGCATTGTAGTGTACATAATGGTAGCATATCCGGCGGCTGTCGCTCGTATCCGGAATCTACGCGCCAAAAGAATTAAAATGTCGTTAGAGCCTATTGGGCTCCTCTCAGGATGTTGTGTCTTAAAAAATATATAGTTCCAAACTTTCCCTCGATCGCACCGCTCGTGGTGTTTCACTTCATTCTCGCAGCCTGTCTCAGAAGCCGCGCTGTCCACCGCTCAATCCCATCAAGGCACCCACTGCATCTGCCTCAGCAGCGGCTTCGGTGTCCTCTGTTTTCATGGGAGTGCTTTCGGCTTGCTGGCGCTTCTCATACTGTGCCATCATGCCCTCTAGGTAGTTATCGTAGGGGTCGCCCTCGCCTTCGAAGCCGCCCGAAGCACCAGTCGCAGGAGGCGAGCCAGCTTCGTCGTCGTCATCTCCATCGTCGTCACCAGCCGTAGCGGGAGTCTGAACCGCAGATTTCGCCTCACGAGCTCGTCGAGGACCTTTGCGACGCCGCGGTACAGGGTTAGGGCCATTCCACTTCAAGCGCTGAGCGGGCTCGGTGTCTTTCTCCATTGCTTCCTCAACAGTGGCATCCATTTGTCGCAGTAGGCCTTCTTGATCTGCGCGGGAGAGTTCTGCGGCCATGACGGCTTCGAGAAGGACTTCTTTCGTCGCCCACTCTTCGCGCTTGACTTTCTCCAGCTCCTCCACCTCGCGCTTGATTACGTCGCCTTCGTTCTCGGTCCAGGCTATTTGGCGTCTGAGGATGCGCATGAGATGGTCGGCTTCGATAGCGCTCTCGAATGTGGTGAAGTGGATGTCTGGTGGGTAGTGGATCATGAAGCCTGGCTGGCCGGTGATCGGGTGGTGTGCGGGGATGTATGTGATGTTGTCGTTTGGGTGGGACGGTTCGATTGGGTTGCCGTCTTCGTCGTGGGTGGCCACGCCGCTCATGTCTTGCGGTGTGGATTTGGCGGCGCCGTTGGATAGTTTGACTTTCTGCGCTTTCTTCATGGCGGTAGGGTCGAGGAATGTGCTGCCGCGAGCTGGTTCGGGCTCGTGGACGGTGCGCATGTGCTTAGCTAGGGCATCGGAGCGTGTGAAGGACTTGTCGCATTCTGTCGCAATAGTTAGCTCGTAATCTCACAATTTCGCCGATCATGCAGTGATTGCAGCTTACCTGGTAGCGAGCAATAGTACGGCTTCTCTTTAGTGTGACTTCGCATGTGTGCTTTCAGAGCATAACCACTAGGATGATTGCTCTGCTTGCGCTGACACTCGCCCCACTCGCACGTGTACTTGGTCTTCTTGGGACCGCCCGTCGAGCAGTGCACGTTCTGCACATGGTTCACGAGCTCATCGTTGTTCTCCGCCGGGCCCCACGAGCACTCCTTCCACTGGCACTCCGTCTGCGCATCCTCCCTGACCGCGTACTCGTCGTGTGAAGGCGAGCCAGGCGCCTCGCTCCAGCCGTCGGACGACATGGATATCGCATCGTCGTCTTGCGCGTCTGGTTGTGAAGAGGGCGCGCGGTCGTAGCCGAGCAGGGAAGGGTTGGTCGGGCCTGTCTTGCGGCGTTTGGGCGGCGGCGCGAGGAGATTCTCGGTGTCTATTTGGGCTACGTCGGCGCTGCGGCGCGAGGGCGCTTCGATTGTGCTGATTTCGTCGTGGTCTTGCTCGTGGTCGTGCTCGTAGTCTTCCGAGGGAGGAGAGGAGAGATCAGAGCTGCCGCCCGGGGAGTCGGCCATAGTGGTGTGTGTGGTGGGAGTGGATTGGTGGTTTCTTGATAGTTGTTGTTGTGGTATAGGTGGTGGGAGAGATGAGAAATGTCCTGTAATTCCAGTGGATGTGGGAGCGGGTGGTGTTGATTACCTATTGCTCGCTATGCGCGTTGCGACGACGGGACATGCTTCGTAGCAGCATCGGGCGGAGAGGCATGGAGCAGCAAGGCACGTTCGCGCGGGCTTGGACCACACCAGCCGAAAGCGCGTGCTTGTCTTCAATTCTGCATTCGACTCTTCTTCCTCCAGACATCAACACCTCGCACATCATCCATCACTCGACAACAACACCACACCAGGCTATTCTCAAACGCAGGCATGCCTGGTGCCCAACCATACTGGTAAGCACGCTCTTCCTTACTCCTGCGCTCTCCCCCAGCACTTTACGTGATGACATATTAGAGTTCTGCAATGCCAATGGTTCCAGTCTACCTCTTTCGGGAGGCAGGTATGAAACCATCTGCGGATTAACTTAACACATACACTTGATCTGACCTTACACTGCTTCTACCAAACCGTTTATTCGACATGTTTTTGTATGTACATGAACTGACTTGGTTTGCAGATGTTTTTGCCGAGTTTGCATACGAACGGGTACACATGAGAGTATGAGGGTGCATATTATTGGTGGTTTCCTTCGTGATGACTTTATATAACGAACGCTATTATGATTTTATGGCTGTGTCTTTCACTAGCATCTTTATTCTCCAATTCCCACCCCTTTTCCACTACTTCTCAGGAGGGCTGTCGCCGAAGTTGAGCGCGTTGACAGGACCGTGATATCTGTCGCCGTGAATCTCAGCACTCGCCAGAATGCTGTCAATCTCCTTGATGTCGTTGTCACTCAAATCAACGTCCACCAAGTTCTCCTTTACACGCTCCACGGTAGTCGCACCCGGGATAGGAATGATAACAGGGTTGCCATCACGCTCGCTCTGTGCCTTGACCCAAGCAACACCAATTTGACCCGGTGTGCAGCCCTTCCTCTTCGCCAGCTTCTCCAGCTGATGGATAAGATCGAGGTTCTTGGGGAAGTTCTCCTCTGAGAAGCGAGGCAAGTGGCGTCTGTGGTCGTCCTCGGCGAGATCGTCGCGGCTCTTGACCTGACCAGTGAGGAAGCCACGACCAAGAGGAGAGTAGGCAACGATAGGAATTCTAAGCTCGCCACAAGCCTTGAGTACACCGTTGTCCTGGATCTCCGTAGCCCACAGCGAGTACTCGACCTCGACAGCACTGATCTTCGCCACCTTCGCTGCACGACGAATGGTGTCCGCGCTGCACTCGCTCAGACTGATACCGCCCAGCTTGCCAGCCTGCACATACTCGTCTGCCGTGCGGATGGTGATCTCGATGGGTGTCTTCGGGTCCACGCGCGCACACTCGAACAAATCCAATTTCTTCGTGCCCGCAAGCTGCGTCAAGCACTCATCAATAGACCTGCGAACATTCTCCGGAGTACCATCAGGCTTCATGCCACCCTTCTCCAAACCACCCTTGATGGAGATGACGACTTTCTTCGCATCGCCGGGGTACTTCTCAAAGTACTCGCGGAGCAGGTGCAGGGAGTTGCGCTCTGGGGTGCCGTAGAGCTCGCCGCCGTTGAAGAAGTTGGCGCCGTTGTCGAGAGCGGCTTTCATGGCTGCGAAAGCTTGGTCTTGCGAGACGGGGTTGGGGCGCCATGTGAGGCCCATCATGCCGAAGCCGGTGCTGCCGACGGGCGAGCCGGCGAGGGTGTAGGTCTTGCCATTGTGCTGGGTGAGAGCGTCTTTGGCTTTTTCGATGATGGCTGCCATTGTGGTTGTTGTTGTGGGCTCGAGGATGTTGAGATTTGTTGTTTAGGTGTTGTGCGAATTGCCTGTGGTGGTTGGTATTGCTCGAGGTCGATCTTTGGTAGTCTGTTGGCTCTTTTGTAGAGTCTGTACGCGGAATTAGGGTGTTGGTTTGGCTTGATGCCGATAGTGTCAGTATGTAATTTCTTCGGTATTACGTCCACCAAAATACCGTGTCGTAACCATTTGCGTAAGGGCACGCGGCGATATGCTCCAAAGTCCGTCTGGCAAGCTCGCGGCGATGACGATGGAAGGCGGCACACAAAAGCAAAGTCAAAGTCCACACTGCTAGGCCCACACAAGCCTGAAGCTGCCATCTGCCGGGTGTTTGGTCTTTCTGACCACCCTTTAGAGATGGCCTACTTCTTACCTCCTTGCTATTTTCAGTGTAGGGGCGACAGTTAAATAAGGTAAAGTAGCTGTGTGTGTAGATGAGGTCTGCCGGGTAGTCGCGTGGTGCCAATGCCCCCCTTGCTTTCGAGACCACGAGAGATGCAACCAAGCCGTGCCAGAGAGCGAGCTCTTCCTCCTTGAGGTTGTTGCAAGGCTAAGGGCTTCGAGAACCAAGGCGTCGAGGGCTTCACCAGCGTGACTTCGGCCTCACGCGTCCCCGAGTCTCTCTCACAGCAATCGGGCGGACTTGACTGCGATAGAGCTCCTCGTGGCTTGCTTGCCATGGCGGCAGCAAGCGATGTTAGAGAACCTTCACGACCTAGAAGGTTTGAAACGTGAGACAGCTGCCGGCGACAAGTCATAGAGCACTTCTTGCTTGTTGTTCAGCGCAGCCCACGCGGCTCGCTTTGGTCGCCGGCTTTGCCCTGCTGCTTCTGTGCACCCAGTCAAAACTTGAGGGCGTGCTGCGTGAACGTGCCGACAACCCTCTACACCCTCGTCCGCCATCACACCCAACTCACCTGGCCATCAACAGAGACTCCAACCAACGTCCAAGCATGGCAACCTGCCATGCTCTCAGTCTCCGCACTAGACACATGGCTCGGCTGCTTTTACCGGAGGTTCGGTTAAGCTCTATCCTGCCAAGCAGCTGCGCCTACCTTGAACCTCCAAGCATCCAGATCCGCCACTCCACCAACTTGTCTTGCCATGATTCGCGAGGCGCTTCATTCCCCTCTGGCCAAGGAACTATGCGGTAGCACGATTCGTCATCAGAGGCAGATCTGCAAGAAGGTGGATGTTGGATAAAACAGATATAGAGGTGGTTTCGCCGCAACCACCTGGCTCTCGCTGAGTCAACAGCTTCACAGCTCTTGCCCAATATGCATCATTATATGAACACTGCTGCTGCGGTAGCTCTGCTCGCCGCAGGTACCAAGGCTCAATCCAACTCAAGCTCCTCGTCGGGGTCTTGCTCCTCAAGCTTGACTGCATCTTATGCAGCGCCCTCCGTCGCCAGTGGATATGCAGCTCGCTTAGTTGCCACTGGACTGACCTCACCCCGAGGCATCAAATTTGACACCGCAGGTAACCTTCTCGTGATCGAGGAAGAGGTCGGCGTCACAGCTTTGAGATTCGAGGATGACGACAATGGTTGCCTCAACCTTGCTTCGCAGGATACCGTTGTCGCTGATACAAGCCTCAACCATGGCATCGAAATATCTGAGGATGGCAACACTCTATACGCCTCGAACTCTGACAAACTCTATTCTTGGAGCTACTCTTCCGACGAGCGACGAGTGACATCTAATGCTACTACTCTGGTTGAGAACATGGAGGGTACTGATCACACCTCCCGCACTTTACTGCTCACCAAATCAGCAAACGGCATGATCGTCATCAACCGCGGAAGTTTCGAGAACATTGATGTCGAAGCAAGAGATATTGGATCTGGCCACAGCCAAGTCAAAGCCTTTAACATCACCGGTGTCAGCTCCCCGCTTGACTTCCTGGATGACGGCGTCCTGCTTGGCTGGGGCCTTCGCAACGATGTCGGTATCGCCGAAGAACCCACCACCGGTGGAATCTGGGCTGTCGAGAATAGCGGCGACCAGCTAAACCGATCCGGCGAGGACATCCATCAGAACAATCCAGCCGAAGAGCTGAACTTCTTGGGGTACCTGAACGGCACTGGTAGCCAGGATCTTGGCCAGAACTTCGGATACCCAGACTGCTTCGCTGCTTGGGAGGCGGATGACCTCCCGGACTTCGATGGTGTTACCGGCAACCAGTTCGCGCCCAATGACCAGAATGACACGAACAATGACCAGCTTTGCACAGAGCGGGTCGCACCTCGTCTTGTGTTCCATGCTCATATGGCACCCTTGGACATTAAGTTCGATGCGAATGGCACGCAAGCCTGGATCAGCTTCCACGGCAGCTGGAATAGAGATGATCCCGTCGGATACAAGGTCAGCGTTGTCGACTTTGCTGATGGAGAGCCTGTGGACGTGAGCAACAGCACGACGGCCGCGACGGACATCGTCTCGAATGCGGACGACTCGGTATGCCCTGACAACTGTTTCAGACCTGTTGGCCTTGCTTGGGACGGCAGTGGTCGTCTATTCATGAGCTCCGATTCGACTGGAGAAATCTATGTGATCACTCGCGAGGAAGGTAATGTAGCACCACGTGATGCTCAGTGCAAGCACGAAAGCTAATCCAGGCAGCGGGTAGGTGCGAACGGGACGACGACGAATGCGACGGCGACGACCGGCGGCGGTAGTGGCTCTGCTACCAATTCTTCCACGCCTGTCCAGGCCTCGACTAATAGTGCTACAGGCAAGCACTTTGACAGTATGGGTGCGCTTGCTGCGATTCTTTGTGTCCTGGCTTTCTTCGCCTAGGCTTGCATGGTTTCCGAAATCTTTTGTCACCGTAGGCAAGACGTATAGCAACGGTATACGACCTTCTCCATGTACATATCAATGTCCACTGCCTTCCCTCCGACTTTGCTTCTGCTCGTGGGCCTTTGCGAGGGTATGCGTCCGTGCGTCTTCTGTCGGCTGCTGGCGGTCATTGTCTCTCTCAGGAGCGACAGTCTTGACACGTGAATGAGTGGATCGGAGATGAATAGCTTCACGTGGCAAGCATGGTCGGTGCTGATAATGAGTACAATAGGGTATTGTGAATAACACAAGCGGTGAGCAACGAAGGACGTTGCATTGCTACAGCTCTCTTGCTTACTACGACTACGGTCAAAGCTTAGGTCAGCCAGTCCTCACTTACTACTCGAACCACTACTGAGTTAGGCCAGTGCGCATAACCTTTTTCTATCGCACAGCTACAATAGCCAACCAGATCTTACCGAAGAACGATTGGCACGTGCTACCTTCACATCACTTTAGCAGCGTTGAAACGTGCTTCTCGAAAACCTACGTTGCAGCGTTTGACACGAGCACAGGGCAACAAGGGATCTGCACTGGCTCTACAGATCTTTCTTATTGTTGCATATGACAATCCCTCTGCGGCTGGGTTATAAGATATCAGCTTCTGCCTCGCTGCTTCTGCACAACAATACCACCAACCTCATCCACCAATCCTTTGGCCACTGCATTCTTTTCTTCCCTCACCGTTGGTTATCAAGCTACCGCGCAGGCAACATCACATACCACCACCGCAACACACGACCCCTCAAGCACTTCTCAACATGGCGTGGAACGGCTTTGATGCCCTCCCGATCGAGGTAAGACCTTTTCCCTTTGCCATTGCAACAGTTGACCTTCGCGCATACTGATACATCTTGCGCAGCTCAACCAGAACATCGCCTCCCACCTCGAGTCCGACAAGGACCTCGCTGTCTTCCGCCTTATCTGCAAGTCCACCCACGACGCTGTGGATGCAGACGGCTGCTCCTTCTGGCGCCGTCGCTTCAAGCAGGTCTTCGAGACCGCTAACCTCAGGCTCACTGGTCGTCGCTTTGAGGATGGCGAGCACATCCGCAACGAGTACCAGGCGCGCAAGAAGGTGCTCCACGTGATCAACACAGTCTTTCAGACTGCCGAACATATGGCCAAGCTGCAGTTCGCTTTCGGTACCACTACACTTGAGAAGGAGGCTCTTCGTGTTCTGAGGGACATGATTCTTGGTGAGTTTGAAATTCCTGGCGCCAGCACCTCGCTGCCAACACGAAGAAATGACATACCGGCTAACATGATGCAGATGCGTTCGGCGACAAGGAGAGCTCCGACCTCGACTACGAGTCCAAGAACATTGATCACATCATCGACTTTGTCTCTAAGACCAACCTCCTCCAGAACGTCGGCCGCGACGACGTCAAGGCGAGCTGGCGCATCCGTGACACCTCGTTCCTTCACGCCATTCAGGTCCTCCTCACTCCCGTGCTCCTGAGCTTCAACCCTTGGCTCGGCGTTTCTGAGAGCGGCTTCCACGGTGCGCAGATGGCTGCCTACGCCGATAACGTGACCGCTCCGATCTTCATCGGTTCCCAAGGTCTCGAGATCGACATGACCTGGCTGCTCAAGAACGTCCAGTTCTGGCGCCACCACTTCGTCTCTTATGGTGAAGTTCTGAGCCCTGCCTTTGAGGCCCTCGAGGGCAACGAGCGCCCGCAGTGGTGGTCCGAGAAGCTCTCCCACGGTACCACCCACGAGATTGGCAATCACTGGAAGGGCTGCTACGCCTTCGTTGAGCGTAAAGAGATCGCCGACATCCGCGCTGGCAGGTCTGGCCAGGGCAACGTCGACCCCATCATGGACCACCTCAACGGCGAAGACAACCCGTACGAGGCCTTCCAGAACCTCGACCTCGCCGTCTCCGACCCCACCGACGTCGACGAGTGGCGCCCCGACTTCGAGCGCATCCTCCACTCCCTCCGTTCGCCGCAGGCCATCGCGCGCACTCGTGCGCAGCACAGAGACCACCCTTCCGGCGCGCTCCGCGACTTCCGCTCTCAGGCTGTTCGCATTGAGGGCGAGGGCACCGATGTCGATGAGGAGTTCTACATCGACGGCTGGCTCAACCCTCTTCCGCGCCAGCACGGCGTTCCCGGCTGGCAGCGCTTGACGATGATGAAGTACTTCATCGAGGAGAACGAGTACGGCGAGGGCGAGATCGACACCGAGGCTCTGTGGGCTTACGAGGGCGTCATGCTCCCTGGCGGCAAGATCATCGTAAGTGTGAAGCGCGCGTTCCGACTTGATAACAAACATGACATACTGACTTGTTCTCTTCGCTAGGTCGGCCGCTGGTGGTGCCCGATCGACGGCACCGGCAACAACATGTACTCTGGCCCCTTCATCCTGTGGAACGTCGACACCCCTGAGCTGGACGCTGACGACGAGTGCACTCCCCTCACCACCGGCGCCGCCGCCACCGAAGAGAAGAAGAAATAGATGCTCGACTGAGCACAGGCTTGCGCAAGCATACGGTGTCCCCTACACCTTTGAATCGGAACTCTTTTCAGAACGAACGAACATCACGAACGAAACGCGAACCATGCTTCCACATTCAACAAAAAGCCCTCCGCTTTTGCGGCTGAAGCGGCAACACTTTCATCATTGAGCTCTGGTACTGCATTGGCACATCGAGCGAACGAAAGGCACAAAAAAATTCATGAACTCGGCGAAATACCAAAAAAAAAAAACACGGTCTGGATTCTTTTGGTTTTTCTGCGATATTGCATTGGGCATTGGGCTGTGCATGGGCTTAGCATCGGAGCGAAGGTGTTGTTGGTTTATACCGACCTTGCACACGTACCTGGTTGAGAGAGATCTTTGACAGGTCTGGCATCTTGATCAGGGAGAGTTCTTTGCGGTAGCTTTGATGATTAGTATACAATGCAATTCTTCGATTTGTACAGTTCCACTTGTACTGGCGTTGAGTCTTCGGTCAAAGAAAACTGCTCGTAATATATCATTACTCAAATGCTTGCCGCTGAGTCACGAGGCCTTGCAATACCAGGCATGCTTGAAACGTGAAGATGTCATGCAGCTTGCTTTTTTCGAGACGAGGTGAAGTCGGCATGCGTTGCCACGTACCTTCCTCATTATCCATAACCTAGTCTCAACGTCACACATCGACTCAGTGTTTCCACCAATCCAAGATGTTGCCTAATTATGACCAGGCAAGACCAATACCGACATTTCGATTGCCTGCGTTACGTCGCTGTGCCCAACAGTGTCCACAGCACTCCACCTGTCAATTAGTCGTCAGGCTACGTTTCGCCTCCCACGCCTCGTACACCTCCTCGAATCATCCTACCGTACATGCACACCCCACTATGGCGCATCACCGACAGCAGCACGTTGGGCATCTTTATACGGCCCGCAGTGTTCTGTATGCAGGTCGAGCTGCAGTCCGGCCGGCAGCAACCTTGACCAGATCCTACCAACACCGTGATTCCCAGCTGGACGGATAGGCAGAAGACTTCAAACCTCCTTCTGGACACATGTTGTTATGTCTTGCAGCATGGCGGATCGTCACATCCAGCGGTCAACATCGGGTCTGCCTGACGTCCAACCGCGACCCAATTGGCCTGGGCACAACGGGCGGGCCAGTGGAGCTGCAGCTCATGATGCGCCGGGCCAGTGGTGGTTAGCCAGTGAGCTTGCCAGCGACGCACAACCGCTCCACATGGACCCCATGACGGGTCCGGACCGCATGATGCTTTGCTGCGAGTATACAGGCGGTGAAAGAAACTCCAACGCACTTTCGTTGCCTACCAGCCTGCAGAGCGGATGTCTAGCGGCGGGCAACGAAAAGCACGAGGCCCGACTGCAGCAACGTAGCGCCAGGTAGGTCATGTTAGAGCGAGCGCCGAGTGCTAATCGAAAAGTCTGCATCTGCATCTGTGTCGCTGCTGTCGTCGGCTCAGCAACACCTTGCGCAGCCTGGGAGCCTTTATAACGCTCTCGGCACCGTTTCCCCTCTACCACTACCAAGCCGCCCACCACCACGCGCGAGACATCAACGATGAGCGAAGTGGTGTAGCGTTCCGCTCGCAATCTCGGCAACGATTGGCTTGATACACACTGCTGGAAACGCCTCCAGCGCTGCAGGGGTTTCCAAGATTTCTC
>Ga0265797_10002253_pt1 | contig 32748 bp, 29 predicted proteins | sample P2T30metagenome_FD_192433 | JGI IMG/M metagenome (GOLD analysis project Ga0265797, IMG submission 192433) | Plant litter microbial communities from East Loma Ridge, Irvine, California - P2 T30 | ecosystem: Environmental > Terrestrial > Plant litter > Unclassified | place: USA: California... | reverse complement strand
TGTGGACACTTGACTAACGAGAACCTTAAAGCAGAGTCTGGCTTCGCTCTGGAGGCGTGCTAACGATGACGCGAGCAACGCTCCGGCATTGCGACTAGATCGTGTGCAGTAACCTCATACGTTGCAGGCGATCCCCTACGATTTTGCAAGCCAAATTTTGATGTTTCGTCGTGACCTTAATGGACTCACTGAACGTGTGTGTGTTAGGAGGCCGGTCCTTGGTACGCCAACTTCTACCCCAGGGCTGGCTAGCACATGTCGTCGATCATATACCAAGATGCATGCTTAAAAGTGAGGAGAAGGTCACCCGCGCGCCCACAAGTCAGCAGTCAGCTGGACAGCACGATGTCGCGAGCGGTGAGGTGATTCGCAACAACGACGTCGGAGGCGCTGGTGTGTGTACGGTAGTCATCTCACTTAGCCGGCTCTGTCAGACTCCTCCACAAAACCTCGCTGTCCGCGGCCGGGTTTATGGTTTCATTCGTCGATGTATCATTTCGCCGAATGCAGTCGTCAACTCCTCCACAAGTCACAACATCATGCAAGGTCTGCAAAGTGCGGGCAATTTGCTTGCCTCTGCTCCCCGCAACGGTGGCGCCAGGCCTGTTTCCAAGCACGACACCACGTCCAAGCATTCCTACACATGGTCACACTGCACATCTCGCGTCGAGCAACTCCGTGGAGGTGCCGTCTTAGCAATTCGAAAATATAACAAAAACAGGGTACTGCGGTACACGGCTGGAGTCAACGACCATCTCAATGCTGCACGACCGGCTATACGTGACGTTGGGAATGTTCAAGCATCTCGAGTAAGTCTCAGCTCTCTGACATGCATACAAAATACGTGAGCAGTCACATAAACGCATCCCAACAGAGGCCCTTATTACGTTTGCAATGAGTAAAAGCCGGCAGTCTGCGTGTCCACGACCGGGTGGCCATCCGATGCACCAATCCTGGACAAGGGCTCCGACCGATCGAAGGACCAGCCAGAGCCGCAAAATGCTTGTTTTGTTCGAAAAACGAAGATGCTTGCTAAACGTTCAAGATCTTTCGGCTTCGTGGTATGTGCACTGTGGAGGAAGAAATGATGGCGCCTTTGAGCGCGCTCACAGAGCCGTTTATATCCATCCTCGCCACGCGCCGTTTTGCCGCGTTCTGTATGCACCGCTTTAAACCGAAATTCGAGGATTGTCGGTCGAGGAGATTTTCTCTTTCGCATGCAGTCGTTGGAGTCAGTCCTTTTGCCTTTGCCATGCGAACGGGAGATATTCGTTGTCTCTCTTGCACGCTGATCCGACCCGATCCCGCTGCAAGCCTCGGAGTCGATCATTGCAGATTGGGTTTTACGATTCTCGGTAGAGGCTTGCCCTGCCTGAGGATATTTGCTCGTGTTTACTTGCGTGGCGTGTCGCCTGGTCAATAGCAAATATTCTGCGTTTCGTGTTGCGCATGTCGGCGAACTCCGCGGTCTCCGCTCTAGAGATTCATGTCCCTGCTCGTCCACGTGGACTTGTAGAATTTTACCGGTCTGCGCTCCGGGATTTGCATTGGAGGACGGGAAGGTAGAAGGTCTCGCGGTCCGGCTTCAAAATCCGTACTATTCGCCATGCCGCTGAGAGATCAGTACGGAGTTTGAATCTAGTCCGCGAGAAGGTGTACCGGTACGTAATTGTGAGGCAGGCGATGGGGAAAGTGTCCACGAGAGATGCAGACCTCGCCCGTGGATGTGACTGCGTGTTTTAATTCAGGAATATTCCATGTGAGTGAGAAGCAAAATTGCCAGCAAGCGTATAGGTTATTGCAGCCTATGTGCTTTGCTGCCTCTGGTCTTCCAAATACCTTACCTGTGCCTCGTGGCAGGTATATCCTACTATAACTCTGATTGAAGCTGCTTCTCTGATGTTGCGATTATAGAAACAATCATATTTTCTGCCTTCGTCAATCGCGGGACGAAGTGCCTGGAACTGTACCTTATTGAATCGCCAGAATGTTACAATACCTAAGGTGAATGTATGGAAAGCGCGCCAAACGCGCTGGCGTCGCTTCCTCCCTCCCTGGCGTTGCTGCCTGTTCGCGCAACCAGCGAACAACTCAACCTCAGCCTCACGGCCAAAGCACACCCGCACATGTAAGTCAATACGCGACAAATTGATCTCCCTAATATACACATGTAATTTCCCGGTCCACACCTGGTGTTCTCCACCGCTACCGCAATCATGTCAGACACCGAGGGCGACACCACAATGTTTGACGACGACGGCGTGCGAGAGAATGAGATGATGTATGGATCTGGCCCTCTAGTCCAACAAGAGCTGAATGAGAAGTATCCGAATCGGCCTATCAACCATGGAAAAACATTGCCCTTCTCAGCCCTATATCTCAACCTCTTCAACCCACTGCAAGACAAGAAAAAGAAGCCAGGCAACCCTGCCCAAAACCGACGCAAGCAAGGTCCAGCAATAAAAGGCACAAACGAGATACGCAGAGACATCATCGAGCGCTTCATCGTTCGGTGGCGCAAAGATGTCGGTAATGACTTTTACCCGGCGCTCAGACTGATTGTCCCTGAAAAGGACCGTGATCGTGCTATGTACGGGCTCAAAGAAGCCATGATTGGCAAACTGCTCGTCAGGATCATGCGAATCAGCAAGGACAGCGACGATGCCTACAACATACTGCATTGGAAAATGCCCGGACGCAAGTCTTCAGCTGCGCTGGCAGGCGATTTTGCTGGACGCTGCCACGAGGTCATTAGCAAGAGGCCTACCCGCACAACGCCGGGTGACATGACCATCGCAGAAGTCAACGAATTGCTGGATAAGCTCAGTGTGTGCTCAAAGGAAGAAGATCAACAGCCAATCTTCGAGAAGTTCTACGAGCGCATGAATGCAGAGGAGCTGATGTGGCTCATTCGCATGATCCTTCGCCAGATGAAGATCGGAGCTACCGAGAAGACAATTCTCGACCTTTGGCACCCCGACGCAGAAAACCTCTTCAACATCTCCAGCAGCCTGAGGAGGGTGTGCTGGGAACTCCACGATCCTGAGGTGCGCCTAGAAGGCGACGATAGGGGCATCAGTCTCATGAGTTGTTTCCAACCACAGCTGGCTGCCTTCCAGATGCGCTCAATGGAGCAAATGGTCAAAAAGATGAAGCCAGAGGGAGAAGACAACACGTTCTGGATCGAGGAGAAGCTCGACGGTGAGCGCATGCAAATGCACATGAAGCGCAACGATGACATTGCAGGAGGCTTCGAGTTCAATTTCTGGTCGAGGAAAGCCAAAAAGTACACGTACCTGTACGGTGAGGGATTGGAAGATTCCACAGGCGCACTGACGAAACACATGGCAAACGCCTTCCAATCCGGTGTGAATAGCATCATCCTTGATGGCGAGATGATCACCTGGGACATGGAGCAAGACAAGATCTTTCCTTTCGGACACCTCAAGACTGCAGCTCTCGCTGAACAAAAGACACAATACGCATTCGATGGAGGTAACCGCCCTCTCTTCCGTGTCTTTGACTGTCTGTATCTCAACGGTAAAGATCTCACCAACCACACTCTCCGCGTCCGACGAGAAGCTCTGGAGAAAGCAGTCAAGCCTGTGCATCGCCGCATCGAAATCCACGCATATGCCGAAGCTACCGAGGCATCTGAGATCGAGCCCAGGCTCCGCGAAGTCGTTGCTGAAAAGAGCGAAGGTCTGGTGCTGAAGAATCCACGCTCTGCTTACAGACTCAACGACCGCAATGACGACTGGATCAAAGTGAAGCCCGAATACATGACCGAGTTTGGCGAAGCACTCGACTGTGTCGTGATCGGCGGGTACTATGGCTCAGGCAAACGCGGTCAGGGCAATCTCAGCTCGTTCCTGTGCGGCTTGCGAGTGGACCAGGCCCAGATTGACCAAGGCCAAAATCCCCAACGGTGCTACTCCTTCTTCAAAGTCGGCGGCGGCTTCACTGCTGCCGACTACGCAGAAGTTCGCCACCGTACCGACTGCAAGTGGAGAGACTGGGACAAGAACAACCCACCCACCGATTTCATCGCCATAGGAGGCGGTGAAAAATACCAGCACGAAAGGCCCGACGTCTGGATCTACCCCGAAGACTCCTTCGTAGTCGAAGTCAAAGCCGCCAGCGTGCACACGACCGACCAGTTCGCGTACGGTAAGACCCTACGCTTCCCGCGCTTCAAGCGAATCCGTAGCGACAAAACATGGCAACAAGCCCTCTCGATGCTCGAATTCGGCGCGCTTAGACAGGACGTCGAAGAAGAACGCAAAGAGAAGCAATTCAAAGTCGAGTCCGCGCGCAAACAACGCTCAACCCGCCGGAAGAAACGCAGCCTCGTTATCCAAGGCCAAGAAGAAGACGCAGGCAACCGCGCCGCGACTCCTTTCGCCGCCGCGCCAACCCAAGTCTTCACCAACATGACTTTCAACATCATGACCGACTCGCTCAAACCTCTGAAGAAATCCAAAGCCGAAATCGAAGCTTTCGTCAAAGCCAATGGTGGCACGGTCGTCGCGTCCGAAGCAGCCGAAGGTACGATCTGCATTGCTGACAGGAATCTCGTCAAGGTCGCGAGCTTGGTCAAGCGAGGCGGTAAGAGCATTCGCCGGCCAAGATGGCTTTGGGATCAAGTTGCGCAGAGCGAGAAGGATCGCTCGCTGGGCCACTTCGAGCCCAACGACAGTGTCTTGCAGTTGCCCGTCGAGATGGACCGGCATGCGTATTTTGCGAGAGAGGAAGACGAGGCGGTGTGGTTTGCGAATGTGGACAAGTTTGGGGATAGTTATTTCCGAGATCTCGAAACGGAGGAGCTGGGCGAACTGTTCGCGAGCATGTCTAATGATACGGGCAGTCGAGCGAAAGCGAAGAAGGCGCTGGGCGAGATGATCGGACATGGACAGGAGAAGCTTGGTCGGGGGATCATGTTCCATGATTTGAAGGGTCACTTTGAAGGTGAGCATGCTGGCGTTCAACGTACGTTTGAGTTTGCTGGTGGCGAGGTCGCGGAGAGCCTTGATGGTTCTGAAGTCACGCATGTCATAGTTGAGAAGGGGAGTGACAGGATCGATGACATTAGGAATTTGTGTGCGAGGCGGAGCAAGATGCCACGGTTGGTCACGCCAGCATGGGTGAAAGCGTGCTGGAAAGAAGGTGATTGGCTTGATGAAGAGGCATACGCCCCGTGAGACAATTGTGGGAATGGACGGCATCAATGTGCTTGGTGTTCGTCGAACGAATAGCTCTCCCGAACAGAAATGTTACTCATTTTATTACAGTCAGAGTGAAGGTATCGTGTCACCTGGCAGAATGCTACAAGCAAGCATGTAGGCCTGCTTACACCAAATCTCATATCATAACAAACTCAGTCCCTATCACGGCGACTGCGCTCTCTAGGCACATATCGATCCGACTCCCTGCGCTCCTCGCGGTACCTGTCTCGCTCGCGACTCCGATCTCTACGATCACGATCACGACCCGAACCACCACCAGAACTACCTCCGCCAGGCACATATCGATCAATGCCAGCCGGACTACGACTGCGATCCCGCCTCGCGGGCCCATCGCGGTACGACGTCCTTCGAGGCGACCGCGTGCGCTCGCGGTAGCTTCTGCGAGGCGGCGATTCGCGCCTGCGATGCGACTCTCTGCTGCGGCTGCGAGGGCGTGCTGAGGCCGAAGGGCGGACTTCGCGCTCGACGACTTCGCCTTCTTCTTCTTTGATCCGTGGCGCTGGTGATTCGGGTTTCACAGGGCGTGACTCGGCTTTAACGCGGTCGCTGCTGCGGTAGTAGGAATCACGGTCGCGATCGCGGTCACGGTCACGGTCGCGGCGGGAGCTTTCACGGTAGTAGTCGCGGTCGCGTGAATCTTCTCTGCGGCGGTGGTCTGACGGGTAGGCTGCTGATGAGCGGCGAGAGGGGGATGGAGAGCGGAGTCGGGAGTTGCGTTTGCGAACGTCGTCGTCGGCGGCACGGGATCGTTCGTCGACGGCTCGGTCACGATCGCCTCGAGGTCCGGTAGGGATGCTGGCTGAGGCCTCGCCTTTGCGGAGCGTGAGCGAAGTCGGCATCAGACCCCTAGAACGCATCTCTTCCTTGGAGACATTCGTGTTCGGGGCCATGTGTCGAAGCCGTGGTGGTGGTTCCATGCTTTCGCTTCGCTCCAGTTCAGGTCGTCGGGCTCTGTCGGTCATTGCCCTGCCTTCCCTAAGCAGCAGTTCTAGAGCCTCTTGTTCCAACCTTTCCTTGTCCCTCTCCCTCATGAGCTCGCGCTCTGCTCGAAGGCGTTTCTCCCGCTCCGCAGCCGCGGCCTTCTCACGCTCCTCTGCCTCCTTCTTCGCCTTCTCGCGCTCCTCGTTGAATTTGGCAATGCGCTCTTTCTCCCGTTCCTTTTCGGCCTTTTTCCATGCTTCGCGCTCCTCTCTCCGTTTTTGCTCGAGCTGCAAGCGTGCAGTCTCCTTCATCAATTCTTCTTGCTTCTTCTTCAGCGCCTCGAGCTCCTTCTTCTTGCGCTCTGATGCCTCTTTCTTCTTCCGTAGCTTCTCCTCTTCTTCGAACTTCTTCGCGCGCTCCTTGCGCCTCACCTCTGCTTCAGCAGCATATGCCTCCTCACTTTTGATTCCCCTCGCCTGTTCCTCCGCAGCCGCAGCCTCCCCAATCTCCTTGCGCCGGATGTCACGTAGTGTCGCCTCGGCGTTGGCCAGATATTGCTCAATGTAGTTATCGACATCAGCCTGACTCTTCTCATAGACCTCCGCTCTGGCGGCGGCTCCTTCCAGAAGGGGCGCAGCCAGTCTCCGGTCGGGTCGCAGGTATTTGAAAGGCTCGCGCTCGATTTCGGCGCCTGTGAATGTGCGCAATGATGCCTCGAACATGCCGCGCTGTGCGGATTCATTGTACTGTTGGAAGGCTTTTTTGCGCAAAGAGTCGAAGTCGCCCTTCTTCTTGAAGGTGTGCAGCATGCCCTCGATTGATGAACGCTGGGCGGACGAGAGGGGCAGGTCGGATGTCTTTGGTTTCTTGCGAGGTGGCAGCTGGAAGTCGGAGACCTCATCCAGCATTTCGAGGTTGAGTGCCGCGGCCATGATGGCGGCGTGGTGGGTGTGTTGTTGCTAGGGATATGTTGCCCGGTATGCGATTCCAAGCGTCGCGCTCCATTAAAGTCGCGAACTTGAAGCCGCCGGAGTGATCGACTGGATGCACGATCGCTCACTCGCTTAATCTGAGCCAAAAGTCGGCGTACGCCTTCCCCACAAGCATACCACGACTTCCGTCACGTGCCTCTGTCACAGGTCGTGCCTGCCTGTATCGTGCACAACCTCACCTCCATCCACACGACCATTGGCGCGTGACGCTTATTCAGCTAACCCAACAGCATACCACCCACTGAACGCCGTCCCTCCTCTCCCCGGCAACAGCACCTTTTCAATAACCCACGCCGACCGCAGAACCCGCGCGGGCGCGCATACCCAGCAACTACAGCACAATGGTCTCCAAAATCCTCTTCTGGTCCGGCTTCGGTACGCGCAAACACCCGACTCAGAAGCAGTGAAAATGAGAATGAAACAAAACAACCCCAACTAACACAACCCCTCCCAGGCGTCGCCGTCCGTCTATGGCAGCTCGGAATCGAGATGCGCCCCTTCTTCTACCGCCAGGGTCTCTTCGCCTACCCCATCTACGGCCTTGTCGGCGCCAGCTTCGGCTACTGGCTCCAGGGCATGGAGGACAACCAGATGCGCTACCTCGGCGAGACCCGCGACCGACTGATCGAGAAGAGGCGGAGGAGAGCCGAGAGGGAGGGCCTGAACGCGGGCACCACACAGCAGAAGCTCGGCGAGGGCTTGTTTGCCAGCCCCAAGGTTGTTGCCGACACCGACGGCACCAGGGAGATTACCGCCGCTGCGCAGTAGATGTGGACCCGGAGAATGAAGTTGAAGGAGGATTGAAGATTATCTGAATTGGGGATGTGGAAGAGGACTATCGAAGGGAAAAAGAATGGGCTTGTGCATGCCTCGAGTGGCTTGTCAGAGCGCACAGCCACTCCGAGAGGAAGCACATCACTGTACACTGTACGTTGAGATGAGAAGAAGACTGGCTTTGCCCAAAGCTGGAATGCCATGCAGTGTAATGTTAGCAAATCGCAAGGCGTAGAAGCAATATCAAACGCAACTCTGCTAAACACATGGCTTTTCACGTGAGCATTTCACTATGGATGATAGCTGCGTTTCTCTGCTTGATTCACATCCTACCGGCTTATTCCGGACAGTCGACCAGGTTTCAATTTCCTTAAAGTCCCAGGCAGAGAAGCTGAATCTTTGACTCTCCACTTAGAGGAGAGATGCGTGACAATATCATATTCGTAGATTTGGAGCTTCACAAATGACGCAAACCAACGCTCTAACATCAACAGCACAAAAAAAACCCCTCAATTAACCTCATGAAACACCATCTTCTCATCCAACTTCAAAACTTCATGCATCTTAGCCGCCAGCGTAAACCCCATCATCCCAAACCCCACCACCGGCCTCCTCCAAAACCTCTCCCCATCCATCCGACTGAACGTCGGCGACCGCCACCACTCCCCACCACCCCCCTCAACAATCAAATTACGCGTCCAAACCGCATACCCACTCTGCCAAAACACCCACAGCGCGTCGAAGACGAAGCTGCGCGACCAGCCGTCCCACTTGTAGAGGTGCAGGGCGAGGGCCAGGGTGCGCACCGCGATGTCGGCGTTCCAGATGGAGGCGAGGGCGCGGAGGGTGGTGATTGTGGTTGCGTTGGAGCGGGTGAAGAGGGGGAGGCGGCACATGGGACAGTGGTTTTGGGTGCTGGCTGCGAGGTTCGTGAGGCAGTCTGGGCAGATGAGGTGGGTGCAGGGGAGAAGTTTGGGGAGCGTGTCGGAGGACCAGCAGACGATGCAAGTTGGCTCGTCGTCGGTTAGCGAGGGAGCTGGATTGTCGTCTGTAGGTAACGGTCCTGAGGTTGCTTGTTCTGTTGCTTCCGGTTGGCCGGCATCCGGGACATTTCTGATGAACTTATCGAAGCTGGGTAGACTGCCGGCAGCATTCGACTGAGTATCCGGCAGTCTGCCCCAAGTCAAAGCGAACATGGTGAAAGCAAAAGCCAGCGTCCATTGATTCTTCGATATAAGAACATATGCCAGTCCGATTCCCGCTCCATAGTAACGCCAGTGGCGAGCCGAGCCATTTCTCTGGAGGAGACCTCGATGCCAGATGTCCAAGACCCAGATAACAGCGAGAGCGGCGATGAGATAAGGCTTGAAAACAGTGCTCATGATGGAGATTGTTTCGACTTGGTATATAAACACAGGATTCCGGTCCGCCAGACAGGCCCGGGAGGCGTCGAAGATGTTTAGTCCTCCTTGGGGAGTTTGGCAGGAGCTCATCTTGAGTGGTATGGGCAACTCGTTTCTCGCGAGCGGAGTCAATTGTTTGACGACTATTACCAGAACGAAAGTGATGAGAAGAGAGTCATGTTGGATGAGATACACGGATGTCGAAGGACGTGGTGGTGTTTGCACTTTCAACATGGAGTTTGTTTGCCTGCAGGGTCTTGGCGTTGGTCTTCAGCTTCAGCTCGCTAACAACATCATTTGGAATCGGACGTTGTTCTATTGTGAATATGGTATCGTTTGTCTAGCACTGAAGTTCGAGGCTTCTATTGCATCCATCGTATCATAATGGAAAGCGCAGCCTTATGCTAGACGTAAAACTGAATAGCTGAAGCTCTTTCGGCACGGTCGTTGTTGCAATAAGAATTATGACTAGTCTACGTTAAAGAGCACATGTATCAAACTGTCACGCGAGCTCAATCAAGGGCATCACAATCGCTCGGCGCAACCCAACTACGTCCGTAAACCTCTGCAACATCCCATCTCGAGTCCGACACGGTATCCCACTCGTTCCCCTCGCTGTCGTCACATTCTTCTTGTTGAATCGAACCCTTGTCCATCATTGATGTTGAATCAGGTGATATACCAGAATGTGTAAATGCTCGGCCTCGGACAAACGCTGGTCTCCGAAGATGTTGTCCCGCTTGCAGGCATTCGTCAAATCGAGTATTCGCTTGTTTCAGCGCCTCGTGCAGAACGGCTCGCTCTTGAAGAAAGGATCGAAGACCGGTCAGTCTGGCGAAGCAACGGATAATACCTGGATGAACCGTCCCATAAGCTGCTTCATAACTGTCCCAAGATTTCTGATAAAGAGCCAGGGCCTCGTGATAAAACCTTTGGTCTCGCAAGCACTCGGCAAGATCGAAAGCGCAGTTCAAAGTTTTTAGATGTCGCATGCCTAAAGTCTTTTCCAGTCCAGACAGCGCTTGTTGGAGCAGTTTTTGTGCCTCATTGAGATCCCCAAGCAGGCGATATGTAGAACCACATTCAGCTATGCAGAACAGAACGGCAAGAACGTGCGGCCCGACATCAGCCTCGAAGCCGCGTAGGGCTTGTCTGAACAGCGCAATTGACTTTTCGTACTGCTTCGAACGCTTCATCACTTCCGCATAGTCCAACAGCGCATGAAGCGTGGCCGGTGCCTCCGGTCCGTGTAATTTTTTCATGCCTTCGAAAACCTGCTCGCTCAATTCTTCAGCTTCTTTGTTTCTCTCCATCCCAGAGAGTGCTACTGCTAGATAACGCATCGTCATCAGATTTTCATCAAGCGTCTCGCCTTCTCCCAGCGCCTGCCTCAACATCGACTCTGCTTCTGCGTTCCTCCCAACTTGACTGAGAGCGAGGCCGAGTGTCTGCAAAATACGCGCCCCAAGTTCAGATCGACGGTCCGAGGCGCATGTTTCTTGGTATTGGGATAGTGCAGGTTGTAACAGTTCGACCACTTCTTTTCCTCTACCCATATTCAACATGGCTCTGCCCAAATCGACTACACTTGCATGATGAGCGTTCTGATCAGACAAGCGTCTTCGCCGATAATGTTCATGGACGAAAGAATAAAGATCATAACCCCAGTCGCTCTCACCAGAATTGGAGAGAAAAATGGCCAGACATCTCATTCCGTCCACGATGTCGGTCTTGTCGTCATCACTCTCCGCGTACACTTCACAAGCCCTGGCGAAGCAGACCGTTATGTGCGAAACCAGTCTTGCACTCCTGTCTGGTCCTTTCGCGTTGATGTATGCAAAGGAACTCAGGATTCCAAGAGCCATCTTGCAGAACTTGGCCTTCGAAGTAATGTTTGATCGCTCGAAACTCCAGGCATTTACAAGTTTGTGCATGTGCATTGTACAGCTCGATTGATCATCGGTCCACAGCAGAAGAGAATAGGATCGGAGTACTTCGAGACTGCTATCTAGCACTTCCTGGACTGAAGAAGACGACTCCGCGAGAAGCCATGTCGCGTAATCATCGCGTACCATTTGATCATCAGCCTGAAATAATTCGAGGAACAGATCATCTGGGCTCAGAAAAGCCAGAAACAGAAGCAGGTCGCAAGCCTCGGGACAACGATCGAACGTTGCAGCGTATGATGTTTCCCAGGTAGTGAGCACGCTTGCGCCGTATTGATCCACATGCGCTTTAGGTTTCCTATCGAGGAGTTTTCTTCGTCGTCTTCTGTATTCGTCAAGATAGCCACCAGGATGTCTTCGAAGACGTGGAGTCTCGACTACATATGATGCTGCAAGGTTAATTGCGAGAGCAAAGAAGCCAAGCTCCTCGGCGATGGCGTCGACCTCCTCGTACACAATTTCTGACGGTGACGGAAGCTTCGAGCGTTTTAAAAAGAGATCTCTCGCTTCAGCTGGAGTGAGCTCGGCCACTTGTATAGCTTCTAGGTCGGTCATATCTTGTGCTGACTGGCTTCTGGTGGTGATAATAACATCTGCCGAGGGCGTATCGACGACAATTCTCCGGAGATCGATGTAGGCAGCAGATTGTGGGTCGTCTATGTCATCTGCGCTATCATACACGAATAGCCACCTTCCCTGCTTATGGTGACACCACTGCTTGACTTCAACAACACAGCTGTCGAGATCAATGTCCGCACGTTTCGAGCTGTGCAATTGATTACGGATCTGCTTGTAGTCCGCTTCGAGGCGAATTTTGGCTCCAGCATCAATCCAGAACACAGCCGTATAGTCGTCCCGATAGCTCTCGATGTAACTCAGTGTGAGCTGCGATTTGCCAGCACCGCCGAGACCACAGACCACAAGGATTTTCGAGCTCCGGCCTCTCTGTCTGACTGTGTCATGTAGTCTCTCTCTCATTTGCGCCTGCAGCTCAGACCTTGCGGCATAGCCTATGACCGGACGAAGCGCGGCACTGCTGTAATGTCCCGTGTAGTCGACATGACCGGTAGCGTATGAGTCTGTGTCTATCATAGATACAGGTCAGGCAAGTCGCGAAAAATGAACGGTAGAAGCGTACAAATATTGAAGCCACTCTGATTGATGACATAGCTGTCACCTAGTTGTAGCCTTGCACTGTCGTGGCCAGCGATGCCAGCGTAGCTGTGGCCACTTCGTATTGGCAAATGCACGACTGCATCTTCGAGCGTTGCCATCCCTTGAACATAAGGGTGACATAAGGGTAGATAATTCAGCTCCAGTCAGTGTTCAGATGTCAGCAAAGAGTGAAGCAGCCGTGCTCTTGGGCTCTGTCATCTCCACGGTGGATGAGCGGCTGATGAGACGGATCCCGTGTGGCTTGCATGAGTAGGAACATGAATGCGGCTGCGACAGCCAATCGAGTAATGTCACGCGATTCTCGGACTCATAGCCTTTCGGCCTACTGGTGAACTCTTCTGCCAGTGATGCTCGGCATGTTCTGATGAGGCAAATTGAGGCTGAACGTGTACTTAGCGGTGCTCATTTTGCGCGATGCAGAGCGAAGAGTTTCAAGGACAGAAAGAAGAGCAAGTCCAAGGTTAACGGCGGAGAATGTCCCGGTTAGGGAACAGCCGCCGCCGTGCTGAGGTCTACAGAGTCGTGCTTGCAGTTTCTCACAGCACCAGAGCGTCAACTGCCTTCCTTGAGCTGAAGGCAATTGACACTTATTAGGCCATTCCCACAGCTAAATATAGAGAGCGACGGTGGACGACATCACCATTCTCTTCCTGCAGCCTTATATGAGTCGCTACGATGTCCTTTCGTGACCCTTTCGCAGAGCCTCTTGCCCTTCCAACGATCTCCGAGAACCACACTCGATCATCATCACCAACACCGCGTGCTCTTGGTGGCGGCATCGTCATTTTTTCTGGTGGCAGCGCTGCGAACAGTCTCGTTGAGATATTCAATGAAGTCCGAGATGCAAACCGTACGACTCTGAGCTATGTCATTCCGATCAGTGACAACGGTGGATCTTCAAGCGAGATCATCCGGGTGTTCGGTGGGCCTGGTACGTCGCGAACCTTACGGCTTGCCATCAAAGCGTCGCCATGCATATAGTAACAACTTTTCAGGAATTGGTGACGTTCGCTCCAGACTTGTCCGTTTGATCCCGGATACAGGCGTGGAAACACAAGCCATCAAGCGGCTGTTCAACCATCGATTACCCAAGGACTACGCTTCGGCCAGGATGGAGTGGCTGGATCTTGTCGAAGCTACCCATGATCTGTGGAAAGGAGTATCGTTGCCCAAACAGGAGCTCATACGCAGCTTTCTCAACGTCATCAATCTCGAGGTTGTCAAAAGACTCAGGCCAAGCTCAAGGTTCGACTGGAGCGGAGCCAGCATTGGTAATCTCTTCTTGACAGGGTGAGCATTGCAATGTCGAATACAGCAGTTTTTTACGCCCATATACTGAGTCTGATTATAGGGCTCGATTGTTCACTGGCAGTTTTGAGTCAGCAATCTATTTGCTGTCCAGCATCTGCGCCGTTCCTGGAAACGTCTCGGTCATTCCCAGTTTGAACTCAAATTTCGCCCATCACATCGCAGCTGGTCTTGAGGATGGCTCTGTCATCACAGGTCAAAACAACATCAGCCATCCCAGTAAGCCTACCGCGGCGGTGCCCGTCGGACCTGAAGCTGCAACGTCCGGTCGGCGCCAGCCAACAGAGACAGAGGAGCAAGATTTGGTCGAGGATGCCAACCTACCTGGCTCGCTACCCACTCTGCGCAAACCCGCTATTGCTTTCTCAAAAGATGACGAAGAAGAGCTTCCAGCAAGAATCGAGCGCTTGTGGTACATTAATCCATATGGACAAGAGATCCGCATTCCAGCGAATCCGCGCGCTATCGCCGCACTGAAAGAGGCCGGCTGCATCATATATAGCATAGGATCACTTTTCACGTCGCTCATCCCGTCCCTGGTCTTACGAGACGTAGGTGAAGCTATAGCTTCTCCCACTATCCGATGCAAAATTTTGATCCTCAACGGAACCCTGGATCGCGAGACAGGCCCTTCGTCCAACCCGTTCACTGGCTTGGACTTTGTTGCCACCATATGCAATGCTTGCGCCGACAGCCGCGGCTTACCAAAACCCGATCCCAGGACTTACTATCACTATGTCACTCATGTCATATACATCGAGGGACCGACGTGTCCCAAAGTTGACAAAATCGCTTTCCAGAAAATTGGCATCGAGACTATGAGGTTGTATGGCCGGAAGGATGAAGATGGCAAAGGCGGCAGGTATGATATGAAAGCTCTCGAGCAGGCCTTAGAGGCTATCATTGGCAGGAAGGATTCCAGAGGCGACAAGGGTAGACGAAATACGCTAGTGACTTGAGGAAGAAGCAGACAAATGGAGATTGGTGGTACCAGTTCCAGGAACCTGGCTTCATGTACGCCTTTCAGCTGCTCTATCTGTAATTATGTGTGTATTAGTCTAAAGTTTTGCAACACCAAATCCAGTCTTCTTCGCACGACCAAGCATACTCCTTGAAATATCGCGGAGTCTTGCTACGCCCATCAGAGCCATCGTTCTTGACAGCTCTCTCTCGAGAATGTTCAGTACACCTTCAACGCCCTTCTGGCCATCCCAAGCCAGACCCCATAGCGCCGTCCTTCCAATAAGACACAAGTCCGCTCCCAGAGCTAGTGCCTTGAACACATCACTGCCACGAGTGATGCCACCATCGAAGATCACGGGGATCTTGCCTCTCACAGCATCGGCAACCTCCGGCAAAGCTTCCAGCGTCGAAGGCACGCCATCGAGTTGACGGCCACCGTGATTCGAGACAATGATAGCATCAACTCCGGCTTCCACTGCGCGCTTCGCATCTTCCTCGGTCAAGATTCCCTTGAGGATGATCTTCATCTTGGTCTGCGACCTTAGCCAGGGAATGACTTCGTCCCAGCGTAAGCTCATGTCGGTAAGGGCATCGCGGTGCTCGTCCGCGATCTGCTTGAAGTCTGCAGCCGTCTTTGCGTGTAGGAGCAAGGCTGCCTTTGAGACGCCGCCTGCCCTTCGAGACTTTACGTTAGACATCTCCATGCCTTTCGGCAATTGCAAAGGCTTCTTGCGTTCGTGTATCCGATTCCCCAATACCACTGTGTCGACTGTCAAGACCAATGCTTCGTAGCCAGATTGCTCTGCACGCTGAATGAGGTCGGTGGTCAAGTTTCTTGAGTTGAGGAAGTATAGCTGGAACCAAGGCTTTGGGTAGTGTTCGTCTCTTTCTGGGAGTGCGCTGGCTACGTCTTCGAGGGATGTTGTGGCGTTTGAAGACAACGTGATGTTCGTTCCGAGAGCCCAGGCTGCGCGGGCAGTGTCCGGTTCGCCATTTCCACCAGCAAGCTTCTGATATGCGCTTGGCGCAATGGCAATTGGTATGTCGTACTTCTTCCCAAGGATCGTTGTGCTCGTATCGATGTTTGTTACGTCGCGTAATACCTGTGGGCGGAAAAGAAGCCTGTGGCGATCAGTACGCGTCGTTGGAGCGAGCTTTCGGCTTTGACTTACTTCTTGAAGATTGTCTCGTTGCGGACTACTGTTTGCTCGTCGTCGGCTCCTGTGATGTAGTAGTCCCAGGCCGCGGGATCAAGACGTTCCTGTGCGATCTCTCTGACATCTGCTATCGTGACCGGGTCCGGCATCTCTATGTCTGAGTGCGCGTGAGGCATTTTGGTGCTTGCTGTGGAGGATGTGCTAGGGATGTAACGCGAGCTTCGAACGTCAAGAAAACTGATTCAGGGACAAGGAAATACGGAAAGGCGCGCTCGCCTACTTTTAATGTTGGGCATGTTGAGTCGGATAATAGTGATACCATCGCCTGCTTCGGCATTTGAATTCCGCAAACGATCTCGGCCATTGGCGGTCTTGGAAATTGACCAGAATACTTTCATGAAGAAACCCAATTACTCGCTTGGAGCAGGCTGAGGATAATTGAGCATCAACTTGTGCTACTAAGTCTCAGAGGAATCCGCAACAACATTAATATCAAAAGTCTACCACGAGATAAATGAATCTGCTCTAACTTATTAGTCTTCAGATCGAATTCACGAATGTTTTTGAGCTAGTCTTTTATCGGCAATTTACCTCCTAATCAGTCGCCGAAACGCTCCGGTACAGGAGCCTCCGATGGCGGCGATGACACTTGCACTGCTGACTTGAACGCGCGAAAGAACGCACCATCGGTGTTCCATACTCGCAATGTGCTATATACTGCATCTGGCGTTCATGAGAAGCTATCATGAATTTGGGACTGGGAAGATTGCATTCTTGATGTCCGAGCCATATCAGTCCTCATCCACCCATGAAACAGCAATTTGTCTGCCCGCAAACCAGAACCGGAGCAGTACAAGAAACGTAGTGGTCCCATTAAACACTAAGTCAGATACGACACGTTTAATGGCAATGACACGATCTTGCCAATCTTCTCTTTCCAATAGCTTATGGTCATAAGATCGGGGCATTACCATGTCTTTCGCCCGGGAGCTTCGCCTCATGCTAAGCATCTGGGAAAAATAGATGTGACTCGCTACCTGGTTAGATAAGCAGGGACTCATCTCCAAGGTTCACAATCCGCTTGTGATTTCCGCAACAGGAATCAGTCTGGTGGGGAAGATATCCACAATCTCACTGACATGCAGATAGGCCGGATAGGCCAGATTCGCCGAGCGCGCGAACAACGTTTGCTTGTCCCGGAGCTATTAGCCGATTGCCAACAAGTACAGACTTATATGTTCGATAGGCCCGTAGATTGCTCAAGGTACATCCACCGAGTTCTTTCCAAAATGACATATACCATCGACGATAAGGTTGACGCACCGCAAAAGAGCGGCGTCTTATACGCAAGGCTCGCGACAAAGCCTCCAACTATCAAACGTAGCAAAGGTACCTACCTCATCACCGACGATGGACGCAAGATCCTGGATGCCAGCTGTGGTGCTGCTGTCGCCTGCTTAGGGCACAACAACTCCCGTGTCAAGGAGGCCATCATACGCCAATTAGATGATGTAGCTTACTGCTACGCGCCGTTCTTCACAACTGCTCCTGCTGAAGAATTGGCAAAACGACTTTGTGCCTCAACAGGCTGGCAAATGTCGAAAGTGTTCATCGTGAGCTCTGGTAAGTGATGAGTACGAATTCATCTTGTCGCAGGACGACCCAATGTTGACATGACCACAAGGAACGGAGGCAGTAGAAGCAGCCTTGAAGTTGGCACGTCAATATTTCCTGGAGGGTCCAACACCACAACCCCAAAGGACGAAGTTCATCGCTCGAGACAAATCATACCACGGAAATACCCTTGGCGCCTTGTCTGTTGGAGGTCACCAAGCACGAAAAGCGCCATATCTACCCATCTTGTCGACGAACGTCTCCAATGTCTCACCCTGCTACGCTTACAGAGATCAATCCGCCGACGAAAGCGAAGAAGCTTACGTCGATCGTCTGGCACAAGAACTGGAGGATGAGTTCCAGCGTCAAGGACCAGATGAAGTCTGCGCATTTATCGCAGAAACCGTTGCTGGTACTGTAGGCAACCCTGTCAATAGCCTGCTGTGCTATCAATTTCTAACTAACGTATACGTGCAGACAATTGGGAGCGTACCAGCGGTGAAAGGCTACTTTGCGGCAATGAAGGCCGTTTGCGAGCGCCACGGCGCCTTGTTCATCATGGACGAGGTCATGTCCGGCATGGGCAGGACGGGAACATTACATGCCTGGGAGCAGGAAGGCGTCGTACCTGATCTACAAACTGTTGCCAAAGGTCTCGGAGCCGGTTATGCACCCATCGGAGCACTTCTTGTGAACGGCAGAGTTGTCAAGCAGCTAGAACAAGGTACAGGAGGTTTCCAGCACAGTCAAACATACCAAGGCCATCCTGTCGCATGCGCAGCGGCACTTGAGGTCCAGAAGATCGTTCAAGAAGAGAATCTGCTTGCCAATGTTCAAGAGATGGGTCCGTATCTGGAGGATTCGTTGAAGATAAGATTAGAGCGCCACAAGCACGTTGGCGATATTCGTGGACGTGGACTGTTCTGGGGCGTAAGTCCACTATCGCATCGCTTTTTCTTTTCGACGAGTTGCCGCTGACTTTCTTGCAAACAGATCGAGTTTGTCAAAGACAAAGCCACGAAAGCTCCATTTCCAGCAGAAAACAAAGTCGCACCGACTGTACATGCAGTTGCTCTACAAGACCATTCTTTATCTCTTATCCCCAGCACTGGTATGGCGAATGGACGAGATGGAGACATTATTCAGCTTGCTCCGCCGTACAATGTCACTCGACAGGAGATAGACATGATTGTGGAGAGAACCGCCGCAGCTATCGAGCAAGTTCTAGGTCTTTCACAAGATCCATAGACGGATCGATAGTTATGGCATCAATGCAAATAAAGTTCGTCAGAACCTGTTGGGAGCGTCGTTGTGTTTGTAACAACTTGGCCCGCTTCCATCGCAGTCACACGAGAGTACTGTCATTTGCACGTCCCTACCAAACGGCCAATCAGATTAAGAGCGCAAGTGGCCGGCGAGCAGTCACGACCTCTGTATCACCCGAGGCAAATGAGAGAACGAGGGCTGGTTTGCTACAATTCTATCAGCAGGCCATCAAGTTTGCATCTCCATTTTCATGACATGGCATGATTATTACAGAACTATTAAAGTTCTCAGAAGTGTCTCCTGAGGTCAATCTATCTGGGGTGTTTGGCTGACGCAGACAGACCAGGCCGCCCACTGTGGGCTGATGCTGACGGCCGCCCGCATATGTGGGTTGTCTTTCTCGTCACATGCGTGAAGCTGAGTCTGACAAACTTCAGGTATCTTGCTGGGATGACTATATTTGTCGAAGATGCAAACCGGGCATCAGCGCACACCAACACGTCAACTTGAAGTTAAATACTCTTTTGGCGTCTTGCACGCACACCCCAATGGTAGAAGACTGTACGGAGCGCTTTCCGTTTGCTATTCCGTACGATGTAGCACAAGCCTGACCAAGGAAGGAAGCACTGTCGCGGATAGCGACCTTAGCCCATGCATAGGAGCTCACGCATACCTTGTTCCTTGACCAGGCTTGCCAGGGAGAAGCCAGGCAATATCCTCCTCTACGCTGAGCATGCGTCTGCCGTGTTTAGCTCGAGGCTGAAAAGATTGGATCTCGGCCCTGCCAATGTGATACAGTGCTTATGTTGTACACCGGAACTCCAAAGGTCAGCGCTTTTCTACTTGTGCCTCTAAGACATTTCTTTTGCGTCGGTATCGTTCTTTGATCTCTGGTGACTATCGCCCTTTTCGTCTCGATGGCTCAATCAAAATATACTTATACTACTTTGGTACTAGTCCTAGTACATCTCATCAACGCTCAACAGCAATGCTACTATGGACCTGGTGCGGAAAACAGAGGACCATCAAACCTGGTACCTTGCATGAACACAGGGCAGTCCGCCTGTTGCCTGCTCGGCGACGTCTGCTTCAGCGGTAACACTTGTTGGAACTATGTTACCGGCAATCTATATCAATACGGATGCACAGACATATCCTACAAAGATAAGAGTTGCCCGTACAAGTGCGGCTTCAACAGTAGTACGACATCGCAATTTACCCTTCTTCTGAAATGCGCTAATCGTATACAGCCTTGTCACCTTGGACGGCCCTCGAGTACTGCGTCGACGACCCTGGTGTCAACGACACGTGGGTATGCCACGCTCCCGAAAGCTGTGGGTGCGAGTGGAGCTCCAGCACGGATATGCTGATACTGCAACCTCGACAATGCAAGGATATGGGCTCGGACGCGCGTGTCGCGCTCTATGCTCCATCTAAGCTCGCACCTTACGTCTCTCTGCCTAGAAGTGTCGGCGGAAGCACGGCATATTTCTCTGCTACAACAGTGAATGGTAGCAGTACTTGGGTTGAGACCGCGATATCTGGATGTCAGTATTAGCCCAAGTCCGACATGATCACATGGTTGTAAGACATGCGCTCACCATTTCTTTTAGATACACCTTCCAAGGTCACGCAGCTCACGACATATGGCCCGCAGCCAACACAAGCCGTGCTTATCAATGGGGATGCCAAACCGTCCGCATCTACAAACGGAGCGGCAGTGGCTGTATCCGCAACAGCGACGACGTCAACGAGTGAATCTGCCAGTCAGCCTAGCAATAACGCTACAACTTCCACAGCATCGAACACCGGCCTCTCAACGGCAGCAAAAGCAGGCATCGGCGCGGGCGTAGGCGGCGGTGCTCTTGTCGCAGCCATAGTCGTCCTCAGTATCCTCCTCTGTCGCAAGCGCCGCAAGGCGAACCAGCCAACACAGGAATTACAAACTCAGCACCCGTACCGCATCAGCGCCCCAATACCAGCTTCTCCGTATTCCACCCAAGCCGAAAAAGACTCTTGGAATGCTGCAGCATACTCCGCTGGTTCATCTCCGCCCATGATGTCGCCTCACTTCGACCCGAACTATCAGAGCCATTACCCTCACATCGTGCCGAGTCTGTACTCGGAGCCGAGATCTCAGAAGCCGCCATCTATCTCGCCGCCCATGGAATTGCCGGCAGAACACCATGTCCACGAGTTGCATACCGAGCAACTACCAACAAACAGTGAAGCTGCGAAGGCGTCAGATGACCAGAAGTGAGGGAGGCTCCGCTAGCAATTGGTTGCAGGTATAGTAGAGTTTCTCGGGAGCGGATGCTTCTGTGTCTCCCTTATTTCCTTTGAAGTTCGGTCCCATAGAATTGCGTTGGAATGTCCAGGTTTGACTGAAATTGACTCTCATATTGTCAGCAATGAATTCTCGCGTTTCAGCTTTGGCGATGCATAGTCCCTATATGTTATATGCTTCCGTCGTGACGCGCTGCCTGAGCCACAAAGTTGATGATATACAAGGCCTTAACGGGACTCTTCGTGCAAGGCATCACATTGCAAATCGTCGAGAAGAGATGTGCCGCGTAGATGTAATCTATGCCATGTCGAACTACGTGACTAAATGTGTAAATGATGCTTCTGCCGGCGATGTACATGCGCAAAAGGTGTATCCCAAAACAAATACAAAAGAGATGAAACAACGCCCGCGCTCTATTACCTTATTTGAAAAGTCTCAACAGATTCAGAGTTCAAACCATTGTGCTCTGCTTGTCTTCATCGCTGCTCGAGGCTGGCTCGACCTTAGCGGCAGCCCTGGACGTCATGTTGTCCTTGCGTGGGTCAAAGACGAGGCCCGGGTGACCAATGTTGAGGAAGATCGTTCCGAGCGTGATCATGCTATGTGATTGTCAGATGGTTGCCATTGTATAGGTGCGCAGGATGATCAAAACTTACACACTCTCTAGACCGATGAAGGCGCCCTGGTCGTGGAACGCTGCCCCACTGTAGCCATCCGTCAACTCGTAGATGCGGAATACGCATCGAATGAAGATGACAAGAAGCGCCAGGCTGATGAAGACCATGAAGAGCTTGAACCTCGCATCGACACCGTCGCCGGAGATCTTGCCAGTCTTGACGTCCTTGCGGTAGCGGAATGCGTATTGCATCGACAGCACGATGAAAACGAAGATGACGATGACCTGGAGCGACAGGCCAGCCAGGCCAAGGTCCACGCCAACTTTGGACGAGCCGTCGGACTGAGTGGACAAGGCGCCACCAACTGCCTGTATGACTAGACAGAGGACATCGCAAGGGATGAAGATCTGATAGTAGAGGACTGGTTTGAATTGCGCGCTCGATGGGGATAGTCGCATGATGCTAGGATCAACCGTTAGATTGTGGTTGTTTTGGCCTGTGGAGCTTGGGATTCATTACCTCTTGTACAAGGTGATGTAGATGGCAGCCGTCATCCAGACAGGTGCGAACGAGATGCAGACTACCAGAATTAGCTCATGTCGAGATGCTCACAGGCTTTCGAACTCACTGATTTGCAGCATAAAGCCGGTGAAGCTCCACGGGTCGTTGTGCATGATAATTCTTCCACCATGGCCGATCATCTCAACGGCACAGCCAACCGCGACCAGTGTAGCAAAAGTCCACTGCTTCCAGCGGTAGCCCTGGTAGATGTGAACAAGCATGCTGATGCCGAAGATGGCGATGAAGATTGCGTTGGCGGCAAGATTTGGCTGGTATTGGAAGATGCTCCACTTGATGCTGCATGTTTCGAGGTCACAGTCGCCCCAACCTCTTTGCTGAGATTCATTGGAAGCCATTGCTTGTTATTCGGAATTAAGCCTTGGGTTGATGAGTCGTAAGGTTGTTGCGTAAGATGTGTGGTAGTAAGAGACTGCCAGTTGGTTTCGCGCTGAGATATGCTGTTGGAAAGATAAAACTGTGCTGTAACCACAGCCGTGGCAATGGCATATTATAGACAATGACATGTCTCCAAGACTGACCTACCTTATAATGCCATATGATGGCAACGGACGTATGCTCGCAATGTCTTCTCGTTTGAGCCAAAGAGCGACTACATTCCATCACGGCAGCCTGTGCTTCGGATTCGGAATCCTTCCAATGAGACTCGTGCTGGTTGCCTCCACAGAGGGGCTGTGTCGCTTTCGGACTCACTGTTCCTACTTGATGTGAGATCTCGGCCGATAGAGGCGGAGGATGAATCGATTCCCTACAACGAGATCTGACACATCGCTACCGGTGCTGTTCTGGGAGACAAAAGCGGTGATCCTCTGAGCCTCTCCTTCGCTGCTGGAAGGTGTGTGCGTCGGTGGCGTCCAAACAGCTCGCAAAGCGAAGTGGACTTCGCAGACCTCGCAAACACGTACATTTACGGCTTAGCGTGACATTTAGCGCTAAACAAATGATGCTATCAGGTTGACATTCTCGATGTCTATTTTGTTCTCGAACAACGAATAGATACATCGATTGGCCAGATGATCGGCTCCTTGATGGCTTGAGTTGGATTCTGATTTTAGGTCATGTCTACTGCGACCTCAGGTGCTCCACGCGTCTGCGAACAACACACAATCTTGCAAGATGCTAAGCATAGCCACAACAGGTGATGTGTTTCGTGGCCTTGCAGATGTGCGGCCACTTGCACCATGCGTTGGCTGAAGAAGCATCGTGGCTGCCGTAGCCTTGCCATACCATCTCAAGGCTCATCTTTGTCAATTCACATGGGGTTGCGATCCCTGCCTCAGTCATGGTATCAGCATCACAGCTCTCAATAGGACCAATGCGAGAACCACCGAGATGTTGTTCTTGATGTTTCTACTAGCAGCTGCGTCTGCATCATCAGATGCCTACACATTCGTCAGACCCAATTGTACCATCCCAGCGGAAGGCCTGCACAATTTCATCTCAGCACCCAACGTTCGAGGAACTTTGGACATCTTGTGGAGCTGTCTGGCGACTATCATCGCGTGCACCTATACATTACTGCACTTGAACATTCCTGAGCAGCGCGATGCCAAGGATAGGGATCGAGGTTGGCGAGGGGACATGAAATGGTGGTGGAAGAGTATGAGAACGAGCATCAACTGGACGTTGATAACCGTCCTGGCCCCGGAGTGGTATTCTGGCACCGCCATTCAAGAGCTCACTGATTCGAGGCGCTTGCTACGTGACCTGAATCATCTGCCGAAGGTCCAGCATCCGGCACGAGGATGGACGCTGGCACACGCGTTCTTCGTCATCATGGGAGGCTTCAGGATTCCCGTCCATGATATCGCAGATGACTGGCCTTCTTTGATAGTTCTCAAGGGCAAGAGCTTCGTGAAATTACTTCAAGAGCAAGGGTACATCCTCAGGCAGTCTGACCGGCCTCTTGGGATAGCACTGCCGACAGAAGCAGATATCCTGGACCGCTCCAAAAGCGATCGTTTCGCCAAATCCATCACTATCCTCCAGGTGTCCTACTTCTGCATCAATTGCTTCGTGAGACTCGGGAGACGCCTTCCCATCACACTATTAGAGCTCGGCACTCTGGGTTTCGCAGCTTGCTCGATGGTTTCCTACGCGGTGCTATTCAAGAAACCGCGCGCCGTCAACAGCACCGTCATCTTGCCAGATCTCAACCTGGGGGCCTGTCCCTCTGCCGCAAAGATTGTCAAAGACAACGGGCCGCTTGTCAAGAGTGCCGGCACAGCAAAATGGAAGTCAGACACATGGATCTCAACAATCCTCTTGTCCATAGTCCTTGGAGCCATCCACATCGCAGGCTGGAATTTCGCATTCCCTTCACAAATTGATCGATGGCTCTGGCGGAGCTGCGCCATCGCTTCCGCTGCCAGCCCGCTTCTATGGATGGGGCTGTCGCTGCCAGTCTTCGCGATGACGCTAACGAACTTCTCTGACTCTGCCATCGTGGGTGCTTTATGGGTCACTGCGTTACAGCAAGGAATTCTGACTGTCGTGTATGTGATTGCGAGGACAGTCTTGATGGCGTTGATGGTCCGTTCTCTGTTTTTTCTGCCGCCGGAGACCTTCGTGACGACATGGGCGACGAGTATACCGCATCTTGGCTGAGTGACATTTGATTTTCTGGGGCTCTCGCCGCTTCGGAGCACACGCAGCCGGATCGCGAGAGGAATGTGCAATCGTGAATTGTGAGTGTAGTTCTTGTAGGTCTAGAAAATTCGTGACATGAAAGGGCCTAGATACGATCGTCCTCTCCCAATATGTGAACTGTATAATACACATTCCCACCAATCATTCGACAGCGGTCGAATACGAAGGAGGAGCAGTGGTTGTGAGCTAACTCTCACGATAACCAAGTGCTAGCACGACGTTCTGTGATACCCAGTTTTTGGCCAGTATTGTGGAGGGCGGTATGCATCGAGTGTCTCGTCTCGCGGCGCGTGTTTATGCAGCTGTGGCATCCATAATATTTTTCCATCAACCTCGGAGCCAGATTCTCAACGAAAGGTTCCGCTACATTGATATATTGGTTAGCGTCTGTAGCGGCAGTCCAGTACTCGGTGAAGAGTATGATGGTTGCCTTGGAGATACCCTCGATGCGGCCGACGATGTAGATTCAAGTAATGCGCCAGTAAACGAAGAGCCACATGCATTGCAATGTCTTGATCTAGACAAACTTGGGTATAGGTGTAGGCAGATTTGGTGAGAAACGCGTTCTAGAGGTGCGTGGCAGAGTGAGTGAGGGTTACTTCTTCGAAGAGGCCAAGTCTAGGACAAGATCTGGTGTCTGTATTATACATATTAGTAATGACTTCTTTTGGAGTGTGAAACTGCGTCTGACATACCTCATCATCACCGTCTCCAGTGTGAGAGAGCTGAGCTCAGCATCATCGGGCATCTCCTCCATGATCGGTACCAGGCCAGCAAACTTATCACCGCCACGGTAAGCGATAAGAGCAGGCACGCCTGCGGGCTCCATCTCAGCGTCCTGGTAGTGCAGCCTGACAAAGCGGACATTGCTGTGCTTTCGCGCCAGCGTGCGCACGCAGTCTTCAATCATCTGGGAAACATGCGACTGTGATTGTGGTTAGCATGGTCCTCCGTTATCCAAGCACCACAGCACCAAACTCACCATATCGTCATAAATGTACACAATCACCACTGTGCTCGGCCCGCTCTTCTCTACCGCATCCAAGTAGCCCTCCCCATCCACAGTCGTCAACCCGCCATATGACCGCCTGCTCTTGCCAGACTTGTGAATACCGCTCTCATACGCTCCATTCTGCAACTCCTTTAGCCTGCCTTGTCTCCATCTGCTAATGAAGCCCTCATCCGCCTCGTCGTCGTCCAAGCCATCGTCGCCCTCCTCCAGCTTCTCCAGCGCAGAAGGCTCCTGCGTCCAGTGCCTCTGCGGCGCCTCTTCGACGACCTGTTGCTGCGCGCCGACCAGGCTCCGTAAGCTTGTGCGGTGGTTGCGCTGTGAGTCGCGGAAGTGCTGTGCGTCTGAGATCACACCCTTAGGGCCTGTGTTCGCGCCATAGCGAGTGCGCGGGATGATGTTGCGGGCGGTGCTTGTGCTGGAGCGCGGGAGGTTCTCGTCTGGGTCGTAGTTGGAGGCGGGTGGTGTGCGGTCGTTGTCGTCGTCGTCGGAGAGGTTTAGGAACGAGCGGGCGTCGTCGTTGGCATCTTCGGGGTGGGTTGTGCGGCGCTCCTTGTCGCGCATGAGCTCATTGAACTCGTCCTGGGCTGAGGTGGCCATGGTTGATATTGTATGTCAAGTGCTTTACAGTTTGCGCAAGGCTGAAAGCTTGAATGTGTTACACTAGTAGCAGTCTTTCGAGGGAAGTAGTAGATCGAGATTGAAGAGGGGTAGAAGCGAAATGGAAGCAGGATGGAAGAAAAGAAAACGGTCGACCGGGTAAGTGAGCAAGGTATAATGTAGCCGTTCAGAGTTCGAGACAGTCTCTAGGGTTTCAGCCTTCTGACAGTACCTTAGTGAGGTGCCTCCTGTTATTATTATTAAGCTCTTACTGCGACCAGGGGCGCACGCCAAACCCAGCAGTAGGCCAAATGTACTGCCACAAGCAAAGAGGAGCCCACTCGCCTGCAGCAGTAGTAGTCCGCGACAGAGGCACATGACAGGCGCAAGGCGGGATCGCGAGGCTCAACGACGGGTATATCTGACTCCTACAATATAATACACTCCGCGCACCAAGCCTGCAGGCTCCTCGGCCATGTCTGTGCTTGCTTCACGAATGCTGCGAGGCGAGACCTCTGACAGGTGGTGGCAATGCTTTGTATGCATTCACGCAGCTGCAGTATCATATCACGTCTCTGACAATCCTCAGAGAGACGAGATGTAAGTCTGCCGATGACCGCCATCCCCATCGTGCGTTTCAGAGGGGGCGCGCGTGCACTGGCGGTCAGACCAAGGGACGCACGACCAAGGGATGTATGCAGGTACCGTCAGCAGGGTGGAGTTTAGCCCTACCCGACATGAGTCGTGGATAAAGCTGCGGTGAATGTACGGCACTCGGACGTTGTTGAGAACGGAGTACTGACATGAGGTCTTCAGGTTGTGCATGAATATACATTTATGAAAGCAGAAAACTTGGACATCGCACTATGAATGACATGCTCACATGCTTGCATTAAAATCCATACACATCAAGATGTGGACCAATCATGAATTGATTGACACACTATCAAACAAAGCAACAACCAACAAGCGGCGCCTGTCAATTGAAGCTGCCATGTCCCAATTCAAAACGAGATGATGAGTAAGTCAGTTTGAATGAGTAAGGCAGCCCAAAACATAACAGAGAGTCAGATCGAAGTGCACGTTCGCATACAACTCTAAAACAGCCCTCGTCATGGACATGGCCACTGCACTACTGAGAGCGTACACGATTCAAAGAGGCTCTTGGTAGCGCCAATATGTCTGTCATGCAGGAAACGGCGAGCTCAAGTAATCACCTTGTCACGGTGAGGACACGTAGAACCTAGAGACTTGCCTCCATGAGAAATTACGGGAAGAGTGCCTGAGATGCTTGCGCGCTGTCTGCTGCTTCAGTCAAAAAGGAACGCATGAGCGCACTTGACGTAGGACAAGTCACACAGCATAGACAACGGTATGACATGATATGGTCGCACAATCAGCGCCCGCCCATGAACGAGCACAATCACATCATTGTTGAAATGGACTTCACGAGGCGTCGTGCAAAATGAGCTGACGAGGAGATTACCTCTACCAAGACGCTTATAACACAATGCCTTCGAGCAGATCAAGAATGAGAGAATTGGACGAGCTAGACGCAAGGGAACGAAGAAGAACAAGAAGATCCTAAATGTACCACAGAGCTTTCAAGAGACGACTCAAAGTTTGACTAATTTTTCCGCCCCGGAATCCTCCCAGCCGCTCATCTGGCCTCTTCAAGAAGCATAGAGGCAAGCGGAACTAGCCCAGTGACCCGAGATGTAGAAAAGGAAGAAGAAATGAAAATAAAAAAAGGTTGGTGGTGTCAAGAGGCTTGGGTGGCGAGTGTCGCGTCGTGGTTCCGTTCCGGTGGGGAGGGTGGACGAGCTGATTAGTTGTAGCCTGTGCTCCCGTATGTCCCTCCCCTTGAAAGCTCTTCACTTCTATCGCGTCTGGAAGAACAAATCCCAACGTCTTATTCTCTCGAGGAATGCCCACTTTGCGCCGAGGTGGTAGAAGGGAAAGAGAATCGAGACAGTCGCAATTGAAACGACAATCTCAGGCGCTGCATCGTACAGGTGGTGGTGGTGAAAGGGAAGAATCGCATCTGTGCCGCTTCTGGAGCTGTTCAGTGTTTGGTTCTCGTGGCGAAGATGCCGCGCCATTTCGACTTGTATTTCTGACGTCGGGTATCTCTAAGCATGTTTCGTGCTTGTTTGTGTGACTTCTTATGCCCAGATGCGGAGCTGTTATTTTGTTAGCTTTTTCTTTGGAGGTGAGGTTAAGCATAACTTACCATCGAATCCCAGGATCCTGTGCATAATGAGAGGGCATCGTTCGAGACGCCCAGACAGCTGACACGGTTGTCGTGTCCTTGGAGGGTACCCACACGCTCACCGCGAAGGACATCCCAGACCTGAGTATTCAATCAGTATTGGTCCATGAAGATCTGAGTACACTTTGAGAGAACATACCTTGCACTCGAAGTCATCGTAACCAGCGAAGAGCAGACGACCAGAGACAGAGAAGGCGACGGAGGTGATACCGCAGACAGGTTCGGGAATCTATGAGCAAAGTCAATAACGTGAACATAAAGTGAAGCATAGTTCAATCCACTCACGGCGTAGCTTTGGAGCTCGCGATCTGCGCGAATGTCGAAGAGTCTGCAAGAAGCGTCGTCTGAACCGGTTCCGAAAGCGTTTCCGTTAGGGAAGAACTGGATGGCGTTGATGTCAGAGTCGTGTGCTGCAAAGGTCTGGCTGCACTTCTGTTGTCGGATATCCCAAAGCTTAGCGAAAGCATCGCAGGCACCAGAGACAAACTGGTTGTTGTCAAGAGGGTTGATGCTCAAGCTCATGACATCACCCAGGTGGTCGGCGAATTCTGTGATCTTCTGTCCAGTCTCAATGTCCCACAACACACAGGTCATGTCGCCGGAGGATGTGAGAATACGGCGGTCGTTGATGAAGCGACAGCAAGAAAGGTAGCCAGAGTGCCCGCTAAGCTCTCTTGCCACCCTGGTGGGGCCCTCTCGTGCGCTCAAGTTGTAGATTGAGCAAATGTTGTCGAGACCACCGCAAGCCACGTAGTTGCCGCTTGGTGAGTATGCGCAAGTCATGACCCAAGACGAGCGGAGAGGAATTGCGTGCACCTTGTTGGTAGTGTACGCATCCCAAATGATGAGTTTGCCGTCCTGAGACGCAGAAACAAGATGCCTTCTGTCCGTTGACCAGTGCATCGCGTAGATCTTAGCAAGGTGGCCCTTGAGCGTCCTCTTAGTCCTCATGCCCAGACGCGGGAGGGCTTCTGTCCTTTGACGCGCAACATCGCGAACTGTAGACACGGGTTAGCAAAATGCATTCAATGGCTGGACAATGGCTGCCGAGGCAGTGGTCTGTAAGTAGAGACCTCACGCACGTGATGTGTCGGCAAGCTCGTCCTTCTTGCGCTTTATCCTGTCCTTCAGGGCTTCCGCATCCCGACGGGCAATCTGGATCTTCTGCTGGATGGACTCTGCGTTTGCGTCCGCCATTGCGAGTGCGCGATGCAAACGGCGTCAATGGCCGTCGCAGCCCCTGGAGTGATGGTTCCTCGGCGGAGGTGGGTGAGAGCAGGCCGGTGTCGAGGTGGCCAGCAAACAAGCACGTCAATGCAAGCCGCTCAGTGTGAGAACACTACTGTCGGCAGCGGGTCGATGGGGTGCGGTGTCGTGAACTCGCGCTCCTGCAATGGGTGGGTGTAGGCGCGGGAGTTTCCGACAATCCCTGGGCGGGCGTGTCTGGTGCTGGTGCTGCCGCGACGAGGGGGCGGCGCGTGTGACGGGGGTGTGATGGGCGGAGCGGAGAGGGCGAAGAGCAGGACAGCGCGTCGCAGGAAGAAGCTGCAGGCCCAGGACTGGAGGCAGGGGTATAGTTGACGGGCGCTGGACGAGGATGCGGCGCGGTGGTAGGTGGTGGTGTTGGGGGAGAGCAGCGGTAGTCAGTGAACGAAGCTCCAGCGAGATGGCCGGGCAGCAGCTGCCGTCTGCGAGCGCGACCAAGCAGCGGGAGGCTCCCGGCGCTTATCTCAATCCATCGCGCTAGCCCCTGTCCTCGACCGGCTCGTCTGTCGTCGAACTCTGCTGTGCCACCCTCTCGCAGCAGCCGGGCAGATCACCTTTGCTCTGGACGATATGTTGCGTGCGATATACCACAACCGCCAGCTGCCTCGCATCTGGCCCGCCGCGACATCCACCAAACTCTCTGCCCGTCAGCGTGGTGCAAGCACGCCTGATCTGCGAGCGGCCCCAGGCCGAACTCTCCTGTAAATCTGCACATGCGAGTCAGGCCCGCACACTCTTCTCGCAGATGATAATTTACCGTTTTTACCCTGCTCACGCCTCTTGCCCTTTCTCGGATCTCCCTTTACCTACCCGCGGGCTGGCACCGGCCGACGATGGACTACAAGGAATAGTGCGTCGAGCTGCGCTGCGGACGAATGCCCCGATCGCGCCGCTGGAAGGGCTCGACGGCAGTGGATGCTTCCTGCCACCTCGCCCTCTCCGTCCGCACGTCGTCAAAGCAGGCTCTCGGGTGAGCCACCTCCACAATCACCGTCTGCAAGGCACATCCTTGACAGCCATCTTCTGCAGTCTACTGCGGCCTTTTTCCACTTGCTCACCAGGATTCGCCGCCAAGTTCTGGCCCTCCTCATGCCTCAGTCATCAAGCTAACGTGCCGTCTTCGTCAAAGTCTTGTGCTGTGCAGCGCTTGCGTTCTCTTTCGATAGTCTTTAGACCATTGAGATTAGGGGCCACTCTAAACTTGCTTTGTCATGGCTATCTCCGTTCGCACATCATCCGTTCAAACTGCCATGCATATTGACAGTATCAAATGTCAACGGCATACTTGATCTATGCGCCATTGCTTCGAAATTTATTCACAGTCCAGCCGTAAATGCGCTGAGAAAGTGTCGATCAGGTGTTGTTGTTGCACATCTCTAAGTATGGACTGCTGCTTAGCACGACCCGAACTTTTGCCATGGACGGAGAACATGTCTGCGTTTACATTATTCGTGTTATTATTGGTATTCGTTTCCCGCAATTCCACCTCTGCACAAATGCACGGCATAACGGCATGTACATGATGCTCACGCGAACCGATTCACAATCTAGTATCAATACCTAGTCTGCTTCGTGAAAAGTGTCGTGGTTTCTTTTCATAAGTCGTTGGACAGCGATGAGCTTTTGTACGAGTTCTCACGCTAGCTCTCTCTCGATAGCTCCTTTAAGAAAGTGCTTTTACACATGATTGCAATTCCTGGTTTAAAAGCGATGTTCTTCAGTCGAAGAACACTGATTTGAAATGTGGCAATCGCGCGTTGCCTCAAAAGAGCAGCAGTCCTATCCAGACTTTTGGTCGGGAAGAGTAGCTTCTGTGATTGCGAATTTATTCGTCGTTACTCCTGCGCCCTGTCATCCCGATCACTGCACAGTCCTGTTGTTCCCTACGCGCGCGAACTTTCATAGAAACATCATCTCATCATCACATAGCCTTCATTCATCGCAACGCCTTGCGTGGTCTGGCATCCTTGTCTTTGTTCGGCGGTGCCGCGCTCATCAACTGGTCCAGCCCAAGGTCTCTCCAAGCTGGCTCCTTGACCTTCTGTGTTGCGCGCTGAATTCCAAATGCCGCATGCTGATCGGGCACAATATCATCCTCGTCATCGGGGTTTATAGGTTGGTGCTGTGGTGGAACGTAGATTTCTTCGGCTGGCAGCTTGAGGCGAGAGAAGTCTTCGAGCAGGTCGGCATGGTGCGACTGGTGGAGATGGAGGAAGGTGAGGGAGGAGTCGCGTGACTGAGCAACTATCAGCAAGGTAGCTATGATGAATATATGAGCTGCATACCATCGTGATAGTTCTCTTCTCAGGTTGTGTATAGTTTTGGCGCAAGTAGTAATCCAGTACGCATGCGATCGCAATCGCATCTATGTTGCGCCCGTTAACCATCTCAAGAGTAAACACCTTTCCCAGTGAAGCTTAGCGTACGGGCGTCCCCGTGCGCACGGCCCACCTCACTCGAGCCTGCGAAATTCCACCTCCGCCAAGGCCCGTCTTGAGACTTTGCTGCTCGCACACGTACTAACGACCACGACCAGCGACGACATCGACGACAGGTACGCACGCGCCGCCCGATTACTCCCGCCGAACGACTCTCGTTAACACGAATTTTCGCAGCTTCAGATCCCCGCCCGACGAAGCATATCTCCTCCACACGACAAACAACCGTCAATATGTCTCACGAGTCTGTCTGGTACTCTCGCCC
>Ga0265797_10002252_pt1 | contig 32761 bp, 30 predicted proteins | sample P2T30metagenome_FD_192433 | JGI IMG/M metagenome (GOLD analysis project Ga0265797, IMG submission 192433) | Plant litter microbial communities from East Loma Ridge, Irvine, California - P2 T30 | ecosystem: Environmental > Terrestrial > Plant litter > Unclassified | place: USA: California... | reverse complement strand
AGGTAGATTCGAAATCGCAATAATTCTCCCAGGCTAATGCTCTCTCAAGAGATAATAGAAAAAAAAGAGAGAGGAATAAAGTAAAAATGGGAGCGCGCATCACAGGTAGACTCAGGGAATCGCCACGTGCATCCTCACTTCGCAGAAGCCGAATCAATGCTCGCTGCGACACTTGTGCAGGGCTCGCTCGGACTGAGAACTTCCTCATCCGCTCCATTTTTCCCGTCCTGCGTGAAATCTGGCATGTTGAACAGCTCGCCGCCCGGGGTGTCCGTCTTTTCATTTGTGCTTGCCTTGCTCGCAGTGGGCTCTTCGGCGGCGAAAGACACACCTCCGAAAGAGACGCCTCGTGCAGTGTCTGCCTCAACAGGCGCAGGGCTGTCTACAGGACTCCTGGTAAGAGCCACGGGATGGCCCGTTGATTCGGGATCGACAGGAGCAGCAGAGGAAGGCATCTGTCGCTCGGGGATGTGCTTTTGGTTAGGGAGGTGCAGGTCTGACGGACCGATGAGGGAATGGCGGCGGAGCGATTCGAGTTGCGCATCAGGGTCCCAGTCGGCTTGATCAGGTACACCTTCGGCAGCCGGCATGCCCTCTTCTCTCTCTTCGCCCCAGAATGTACTCCTGCGCCGAGGTGCGGGAGTGACAGGGAGACTGGGTCGTTCGATCGCAGAGGGAAAGTCGGTTAACAGTAGGCTTTCTCTCCTCTTGCGCACTCTGTCAACCAGCTCGATAGTATCTGGCTCGTTTGAGGGCGACAGGACATGTTGTTGGCCTTGTTGCTGTTGCTGCTGCTGCTGTTGCGTCAAGTCTTGTGACTGACCGCGAGTCTTTTGCCAGGATGAGAATGCGCGGACGTATTGATCAATGCCTTCGACCTCATCCCATGCGTTTCTGTTGACGGTGCCGAATTTCGCCCAAGGCTCTTCTTGAATCTTGATCGTGGGAGTAACAGGTCTGGTACTGTCCTCCGCCGACACTTCGAATTCATCTCCCATAGTGAATGGAGGAGATTCGGGTTGTGGTGGAGGCGATGGCGGTCTGTCTTCGGCGAATGTTCGAGAAGGTGGTGGCACTTCGCGTTCCTCCCATGGGAAGATCGGAGGAGGCTTCTCATGACTTCTTGGCTTGTCCTTCGGAACTTCGAACCACATGTCCTTTGGAGGCTCTGGGTACGATCGCGGCGCTTGGAAAGGCTGGGTATCGGTGCTGAACTGGTAGATCTCTGTAGGGAAGTTGAAGGCCTCTGGCTTCGACTCTGCTGGAGGAGCATCGCGAGTTGCGTCCCACTCCATGTGCGGTGCCGTAAATTTCCTGACCTCGACCGTGGGTGGAGGCTCGACGATGCCTTGGCTGATGTTTTCGGCAGGCTCGCCAGGCTCGGTGAAAGGCAATTCGGTGGTGTTGACGATGGCTTCTGGAGGCGGCGGTGCACCCTGTGCTATCTCAACAGGGTACCCGGTAGCGTAGTAGACATCGCTTGCCCGATGTGATTCCGACTTGACCTGGGCTTGTACAGCTCTTACAGGTGCTCGTCGACCAGTCACAGTGTATTCTGTCGTAGACACCTTGAAGTGTTTGTCGTACACAGCCCACCATCTTGCAGAAAGCTCCTGATATGCGCTTGGCGGGGCATCTGAGTTCCTCGAGCTCTTCCAGGGTTTGTCCGCTCCGATGAAGTGGACCATGCTGATTTTGTGCTTATAGTACCGGTAGGCGGGCTCATACTGGTAATTGGCCGAAGGTGTGCAGTTGTACGTGAAGCTCAACCGCTTCCACGGCTTGTGCTCGTAGTACTGGTTGAGCAATCCTTGGTCTGCACCATCGAAGCTGTCACCCGCACCCGCCAGTGTCTTCAAAGCCCAGTATTCACCCATGTTCGGCGACAGCACCATCACACCAGAGTTGAAGGCATCTGGCCAACCGACGTCCGGCGCCGCAGCAAAGGTGTCTGTGATCTCGAACAGCTCGTCCGGCGCCCGGAGTGCAACCACGTCCGCATCGATGTATACGATCTTCCTGAATTGTGTCTGTCTCCAAAGATTGATCTTGGTAAATGTGAAGAGTAAATCGGTACGATTCATGAGATGGAGGTTCTTCGGATTGGGCGTAGCGAGTCGTTCGATGGGTAAGACATAGTCGTAGAGGTTCTGGGAGTGCAAGCATCAGTACGCAGCCCGATAATGCTATTGTTCTCGGTGCGACTCACTCTAAGCTCGTCGATCGTGGTAGGTCGCAGTGTGTCTGGCGTGACGAGCACAGCAAGCTTCTTGCTGGTGCCGCAGTCGCGAAGAGAGTGTGCGAGGACGGCGGCGCCTGGTGGACTTGTCAGTCGTGTATTTCGTTTGTGACTGGGCAGTTGTTGGTTATACCTGGAAGATACGCATCGCTCATCACGAGCTGGGGTCGCAGTCAGTATGGTCCGTTGATGCTGGCGCATGGCTTGCTGGCAACTCACCGTGCAGTACACGTCCTCATCGATCGCCATGATGTCCTGTCCCGCGATCAGAGTGGAATGCTCTGAATAAGCTGTGAATGGTATAAGGGCACAAGAGCAGCGAGCAAGAGCACTTTTGTGTGACGCAAAGTGCGGAGATGTACTTGTAGCTCGTACAGTAGCTGCAAGTGCTGCAGTGGGGTTTTCGCTTCGGCGTGCGTTACTGGTTGAGGTAAGGTTGGCGCCAACGATATCTCATGCCTGCAGCAGAAAGCATTAATAGCCGTGACCGCGCAAATTGCACGGCGCAATTGGCCGTCTCAACCAAAATACCATCCGTAGAATAGAGTTCGACGTCCACGTGCGTCTGCTTTGAAAGACATTCCGGTGACAAGGCGGGTGAATCAATCTGCTAAGTTTCAAGCTACGGCGGTAGGACTGATACCAATACCTAACGCTGATTCTGATAGCAACGCTTCTCCTCGTCCTCCGCAGTCCGCAAAAGCACATCTCCACCTCCAACCAATCTCCTCAATCTCCTCCGCCGCCCCACCGTAGCACGGACCCTGCATCTGCTGTCGCGCGTGCAGAGCGTCACGCGGTGCTGCCCTGCATGCAGCATGCTGCAACCATGAATATCTATGATCCAAACCACGTAACCATTGAGGAGACCGGAAGTCGTACGACCAGCACGCCAATCGATGACAAACCGATGGGCGATCGAACTGTCAACAGCGATATGAGCCATGCCGTATTCGGCTCTCAGAAAACATTAAGGTGTTCGCCTTCCAGTATTTCAGAGCATGGTTCGTGATGCTTCAGCTCCTCTTGCGGCACCACGGAAGCGGCGTACGTGACAGTTCCGTAGATGTCGATGTTCTTGGTGCGGAGGAATCCGAGGTGTCCCTGGCATTGTCTGATGCTGTTCGTCATGTTGACCGCGAGAGCAATGAATTGGGGACAGTCATTTGCCAGACTGTCAAACATCTTATCGGCAGCCGACTTGACCTGAGGCTTCGCAATTGAGATTCTCGAAGCCCGCCTGAGGTCCCGCATTTCCCGATAAATCTCACTCTCCATGTCATCGTCAGAGTCGTCGTCAAGTTCCTCGATTTCGTCGTAATCGAGAGCAAAACATTCGGGGCTGATTGAAAGTTTCAAGAACTTAAGTTGCGGCAGCTTGCGCAGACAGTCCTACAAATCAGGTCAACAGCTGCTTAGAACACGAGAGAAGGAACAGCTTACTATTAGGACTTTGAGTCCATGGGGAGAATTCCAGTACCTTGGATCCACCTCGGGACCACATATGGCAAGTTGTTGCAACTGCGCGGCGTTCTCGCACAGGGTACGAAAACCGGGAAGGGCAGTCGAATCTTCCGAAAAAGGTCCATTGCCACGATGGTCAGTCATCTCCAGGACGCGAATGGACGATGAATTGGAGGCCAAAGCAGCCCAGTCGAACGATTCGGTCCCAGAATCGCACGGCGTACCGCGAATGCGGAACTTCTGAATCGATTTGAGCGAGCTCAGAAAAGCACTAGTCGAGCCCTGAGAACCTGCAGGAAGGTGAAGGCCTCGGGTATGGCCATTGCATGAGAGTTCATCACTGAATGACCGCAGTTTGAGCTGCAGCTGTGAAAGGCTCTCGTAAAAACGGTTGCTCTGATTGCATCCAGAAAGCTGCAGATGCTCGAGCGTGTCCAGGTCCAGGAGAGTTGGCAGTACTTCGCCGGCTGAAGAGAACCACATGGACTCTATGCGCAGTGCTTTCAAGTTTGGGCAGCGGCGGGCGTGGGGCTTGCCGATGAAAAGCGTACGAATGACAGTGAGGCCGGAATCTTCGGAGCCTCCCATCGATGTCGGCAGACGCTCCTCGTCGATATGGATGGCCAGACTGGTCATGTGCTGCATACACTCAATCAGCATGCCAGCACGACGACAGTCCAGCTTCGTCCCGAGATATAGCTGCAGGCAGGTGACCGTGCTGAGTTCGTCGGTGGAGGGTGCGAGGTAGATGAGCCCAGACATGAAGCTGTGTTGCTGATAATTCACAAGACGCCGCTGCCGGCTACGCAGAATGGTGTTGAGAGTCCGATCTAGTGCCTTTGTCGTGGAGTACCTGCTCAGCGGTCAGCCATGATTACTCTTCGCAAGGTGGTGAAGTTTGCACTCACTCGAACACACGTAGCGTATCTTTCGGAATCGCTTTGAGAAGACGGCACAAGACAGGCATGAGATTGGGAGTAGCAGCACCGTACGTGTGCCCTCTGATGCGAAGAGTGTGAACGTAAGGGAGGCCGGGGTGATTCTCATGAAAGATTGACCGCGAATGTTCGTCCAGTTGCAGTTGCAGTGGGTGTAAGGTCATGTGGCGGTAAAGACACGGCATCATGAGCGCTTGCATGTGTTTGCAAACGAGAGAGAGGTTGCGCTTGTCGCTGCTCGCGACCAGGTACTCGGCGATGCATAGCTGTAGCTCCGCTGGCAGGTTGAAGAAGTATGTCGTGGGTTGGCCAGGATCTTTGGCCCTGCTGCTGTCTGGCGTGCTCTTTGGCGTGCTTTTTGGCGTGGAGGCTGCCATCTTGACGAGCTTGTTGATGTGGCGAGGTGCCATGATGGCTGAACGGTTGTGACTCGAGGCGGCCTCAGTGGCAGAGTTGGGTGGGTGTGTTTTGGAGACGGCTGGAAATTGTGTAAAAGCTGTCACGATGGACGCGGTGGATGCGGATGGAAGAATGGATGGATGTATGGATGGAGGTCAGATAAAAGTTGGGCATGAGCGATGGTGCCTGGTGCCTGGTGCCTGGAAAAGGTTGTCACAATGGAAGGCACGACGTACCTAAAAGGAAGTTGCGATTCTGTAACAGCGCTCAACACGTCGTCCCGTGAAAGCAAAACCCCACTCCAGCTCCAACACAACACGCGCAAAAGTTCCTAAAGCACAAACTAGGTACTTCACTGGCAACTTGGAAACCAAATGTCAGCTTGGATTACCACGAATTTGAGGCTAGGCGGAGGAGACCTTGGAGGGTCACCTCCTGCGACCGCGAATCTGCTTGCATCTCTGCTGCTATCGCTCGTTGTAACACACGAGGAAAGATGGAGGAAAGAGAAGAGGTCGTCTATGGAAGCTCATTCGAGCTGATTGGCTGGCTTGTATGTTGGGCCGGCGCCTACAGGAATATCGGATCCTCTCAGCCAGACGGCAAAGAATATCTTGAACGTGTAGTACTATTCAGGATGTGTATCGCGGCGGCAAAGCAAACAACTGCCTCTCCAGTGCAGTTCGGTTAACCTCGAGCGGCCGTGCACCAAGCCTCGTTCGTCCACAACGAAGCCCGGGAAGCGATAAATGCGAATCGATCAAAACCCAACACAACGCCTCGAAAAGCAGACGCATTAATTAGCCAGTAACGTGAGTGTCCATCTCGAGCTATGCGCTTAGGTTCTCCATATGAGGCAACCTCAAGGAACCTCAGGTCTCGACGCAGCGGAAGGCGCATTACCCTGCATTTGAGGTGCTACGCCGCTCACCACATATGAAGATAAGAGGAATCCGGAGCACTTACCTTGACACCTCTTTGCCCAACTCCACTCACTACCCAACAGAGCTTCAATGGGTTTCCTCACATGCTGCCTCGGGCGACAGCCAAAAACAATCCAGCTAGCAGCCAACAACGATGATACCGCCCAAGCCGCCGAATCTTTCGTCGACACCCTCTTCAGCGCCGAGAAGAACGGCCCAAAATTGCACCAAGCCCTCGCCGAAATCATCCAGACCGCCTGCCTGGAACAGTATTTCGCCCGAGCCGTCTTCGAAGCCTTGCAAAAGGCCATAGAGACCGCTCGGCCGATGGGCATTGCTCTCGGAGAGACTTACAAACGCGTCGTCCGCGAGATCGACGGCATCGAAGGGTTCGTGAAAGAGCACCCGGTCATGTGTGCTGTCATCGCCATTGGGATCCTGGTGGTGCTTGCTCCTTGGGTGATCGAAGCGCTGGGGTTTGCCGAGGGGGGGATCCTGGAAGGTGAGTTGAATGTTTCGATCTAACATCAGTAATCAGGGAGTGGCGGAGTTGACAGTAATGCTGAGACTTGGCACAGGCTCATTTGCAGCATCGTGGCAATCGAGATATGCAGGCTTTGTCCCCAAGGGCTCCTTGTTTTCTCTGCTGCAGAGGCTCGGCATGAAGGGGTTTGTTTGAGACGGACGGCAAGCTTCTCTGCAAAGCTTAGTAAAGAGGTAGTAGTGCCTCTGATGAGACGCGAGAGAGCTGTAGAGATTCCACATTAAGTATAAACGTACCTACGTACCTAAACAATTTCTTACGCCCCCTGGAAGCCTTGGTAGCCCATTAAAAGAAATGTGTATCTCCCTGCCTTGACGCCATGCTCGGAACCAGCACAAAAACGTAAGAGGAAATCTTCATCTAGAGAGTTTTGAGGGTCTACTCGAATGCAGGACACCTGACGATGCTAGTTGCTTTCACGTCTCGACCACATCGTCTCCTCAGTAGGCTCGTCCGCTCGACGAACGGCCGACAGTGTAGAAAGTTTCCATCCGCATGTCAGCCATGAGTTTGTCGGTCGGGTCGAAGTTCTTTGTCTGTGAGTTTGAGGTCAGTATATCGTCCAGTCATCATTCTACACGATCCCAAGAGGGAAAAACTTACGTCGATATTGTTGAACCCGCTGAAGTAGAACCCAACGATGAACACAAGATAAGTCAAGATAAGCGAGCTGCCCTTGAAGTAATTGCTCTTGCCCTCCCCAACAACGTAACCCATGAGGAAGACGCCGAGGATGACAGTCACCATGTCCCACTGCGGGAATATGAGAGTAAAAGCGTGGTCGGCGTACTCGGCTGGGTCGACGAACTGCCCGTAGATGGCAGTGAAGAGGACGATGGCGGGGATCTGCAGCAACATGACTTGCAGTGCGTACGAGTTTCCGATTTCCATTGACAGCGCGATGTTCCCGTTCATAGCGAAGGAGATGGCGTTGAGGAACTCGGTGGTATTTGGGACGAGCGCAAAGAGGGTGATGCCGAGGAACTTTTCATCGATGTCGACGTTGCTGAGAACCGAGTCGACGGTGTCCACGAGGATCTCGGCAATCACGGCATAGGCAACCGTTGCGGTGAGCAAAATGATGGCCGACTTGGTGCGTGACCAATTCGGTGCGTCGTGGCCGCCGGAAGCCTGCTCATGTGTGCCAGTTGCCACGGCATTTGCGGTTGCCATTGCTGGATCGCCAATGACTCCTGTGATCTCACCAATGCTGTTTGTCTCTGGGTTGCGATGCGAATGGCTGCCCTGTCGTTCTCTGCTCTCGCCGTCTTTTCCAGATGTGTGTCTGTACGTGCTGCTAGCGCGAGTCGAAGCCATGTGTGCTGCCCTGTGAGGTGCTTTCGTGGCATCACGCGTGGCGACAGTGGCGGCAGTTGCAGCCATCTCAGCCACTTGCTGAACGAGCAGACGGTTGTCCTCGGCGCTGAGCCCTTGAAGACGTGGGCCCTTGAGGTTGTTTAGCTCCCCGTCAGCAGACTTGGGTGGAACAATGTGATGTGTCTGGCCGTCAAGCTTGCCAGGGGTGTCATCAACATCTTGCTTTTTAACTGCCTTGGCACTGATACTGGCTTGTCTCAGACTCTGGTTGAGAATGCGCTGGTACATCTGACTCTCCCTGATGTTCGTCTGTGAAATCGAGCCAGCTGTGCCGTGTCTGGACAAGTGGTCGCGCGGGTGCTCGTGTGCACCAGCCGTAGCGCCGACGCTCACATGACGTTCTTCAATGCGGTGCGCCTGCTGCTCCATCTTGACCTCCTTCTTCTCGTCAGGCTCATTGTTCCAAATCACAGCGGCGTGCGTTCGCAAGGTGAACAGCAATCCGATGATGTAGCTGAGGAAGAGTAATACCGCAGCGAACCAGGTGTAAGGCCTCACAGCCTCGACGTAGAAGCGGGTCTGGATTGCTGGCGTTTGCGAAAAATAGCATCGTCTGCAATCGCTGTCCGGAGCGTGGGATCCGCTGTGGGTGCACTGGTGGCAGTTCAACTCATGCGAGCCGTAGATCTGGTAGAAAAGAGTTGGGCCGAAGGCACCAATGACCGCAAATAACAGCATTGTGTTTGTGGCGCTGGCACTGCGCACGTTGAAACGCTGTGTCTTACGCTTGAGTGCACCAAAGCACATACTCAGACCAGGCAGGAAGAGGATACCAGCAAAGATTGAGCCAACGATACTGCCCTCAACGAGCCGTCCTTTGCCTTGATGCAAAGCAACGCAATAGAGATAGACTTCCACGATGGTGCTGAAGAAGGCGTTGATGGTAGCGCCAACTCCCATCGAGGACTGGGCGGAGATGGAGGCCACGGCTTGACCAATGAAGTAGGCGAGCGGAATGATCGAGATCAGACCGAGGACAAAGTTGAAGCCCGGAGATGTAAACCAAGTCTCATAACCGAGTGTCTCAAACAAGACAAAGTAGTTGAAGATTGTGAATGCAACAAGTCCAAGCATGTTGATCAGGAAGATATTTGTTCCGTCGATGGTATATTTCCAGTATTTGGAGCCAACCGCACGGTATGTGCACATCAGAACACTGTGCGAATTTGCGGTATCCGAGAGGCGTGAGTAGTTGCTGTCGGTGTGGAAGCTCAAGGCCAGAGGGTGACGGCGGAGATGGTAGAACAGCAACAGCGTGACCTTGCCCATGGGGATCGTAAACACGAGGAACCAACATATGGCGCTGACGAAGAAGAGGCATGGGGTTATCATGAAGTAGAACGAGAGGAAGAAAATGACACGGCCAACATTCCATTTACCACGCCCGAAGAGTCGCTTCTTGGTCTTGCTCTCGGTGCGTTGATGTGATGAACTGCGGTCGTGGCGACCAAGCAGACTGTCCGTCTCATGTGGTGCTAGGTCTTCGACGTCCTCGCGTCGACGACCGATGAGTGAGCGATTGACGTCGTGCGGGCCAAAGAACAAACGGCCTTCTTCCAGATCTCCTGTTTGCCATCTCTCGTATTCACCGATGCTGCGGCCTTCGCCTTCGTCTTCATCCATGTATGCTTCGTCGTGTTCCAGCTTGACGAACTTTCCGAATGGGTAGAATAGATATGATGACAAGTTGATCAGCACTCGTCCATAGTCCTGGCAGCCTTCAGCACCAAGTAACCCGAGTACGTAGCATGAAACTCCGCCTAACAAAGTGACCACAGCCAGCCACCATCCGAAGAGGATCACCCAGAGAATGTTGAAGATTGACAGCCACGCGCTGACTCTTCCACCAGGCGCGGAATGGATGTCGCTCTCAGCATTCCGTTGTACCGATCTGTTCTTCTTGTACAAGGCGGGTTTCCAGATACGAATACCGAAAGGATGTGTCTCGTTGATAGCCTCTTGACGATCTCTGAGCGTGAAACTCTCTGCGTCGCTCAAGTCTGCGTCGTCATCATCGTCGTCGTCCGAGCCTGGTGTCTCATCGTCGTCATCGTCCTGTTGTGCTTCTTCTTCCTCGCCCTGCAAGGTATCCTCGGAACTAGGTTCTGCATTGTCCTGAATCGTCGGCTTGATGGGAGTGGCGATCTTGTTGTCGATACCCGTCGTCTGAGACTCTTCGGCTTCCTCATCGCCTTCCTCGCTGTCGACTTTGGCGAGACTCGGCGCCTGCGCCGTGGGTCTGCGTCTGAGTGTGTTCTTACTCTCTCTCCTCCGTAGCGACGATCCACTCTTGAGTAAATTCTCCCGCGTCTTCTGGCGCACCAGCTTCATGTCATTGTCCACCTCATCCACCTCGTCGTCGACCGAGAACTCGGCGCCTCGGAAAGGCTTGCTGGATGAAGGTGCGCGCTTGATCGGACCAGGTCGTCGCGGTGTTTGTGGAGTGATGCTGTGCTGTCGTGTGCTGGAGCTACTCTGTATTGAGCCTGTGTCGAGGGTTCTGTCAGCACGCGTAGCGACACGATCCGAAGGTAATTGTAAAGCTCCAAACAACGCACCATAGTCCAAAGGCCGCGGCCGTGCCTTTCTTGCGCTCTCGCTGGCCGGGTCCCTAGGGTTGTCTTGCGGCTGATCGGCCATGTTGCCTGCGGAACTTGTCGAATTACGCCTTGTTCCGGGCGTGGACGAGACAACGCGGTCGTTGGAGTTGTCGTTGTTGGTGGTTGGGAGACGCCGCAGGTCGGCGGCGGACTTGGATATGTCGTGGTCGGCCATGGCTGCTGTGCGTGCTTTGCCTAGTCGCCGAGCATCAGCAACAGCTGCACGAGCGTGCGTGCGTGGGGCTAAGGTATGGACTATCTATACCGCAGCGCAAGAGGCGATAATTGACTTCCAACCACCAGCGTGGCCGTTGCACTCTGTTGCACGTGCACTGCCCGGCGTCATACGTCTTGCGGGTGACCAGGTATGAATGATCTTCGTCTGGTTGGCGTAGTACTGTAGTGCTGTGGTTAGCCTGTAGACGAATACCTGCGTCGATCTTCTCTTCCTTCGTCAGACCTCAAGGCAGCGTACGTGTTTCCTAGAGCCAAGTTGCGGCTGTAGGGCATTTCTATGGTATTCAAGTATTTATTTGTTTATGATTACAGTACCCCTTAGCGCAGCCGAACGAAGCCGCCACTGTATCGTGTCAGTCCAAGGTCCTGGACAGTTCACCACCGAATCATCATCGTCGTTCACACAACCTGGAACTTTTCCCAACCGAACCCCCACGCGATTCAGGGATGTACACGACAGTACATTTCACAATCATGCAGTGAAGACTGCTATCATCGATCATGCACGAGTGGGTATAAACGCCAAGGCATACTGCAGCTACCTTCAAGAAATCAACCAATGAAACCAACACAATCATCACAACATCAGAACGGATCAGAGACAGACTGACTCTCATACAGACACCCGGTGGCAATACGCGTTGGGATAGTTGGAATAGTCAGCGTCGTAGACGCATCTTTCAATCCGCATGACCCAAATCAACTAAAGTAACGAACGGCTACATGTACTAACCTACCCAAGTTGATGTACTGCATCACCCGTCCATTCAGGAATACAGCTTACGTGGGTCACGACGCGAACAACGCTTCGCACTCGTCCCCGTGACAAGCGTATAAGCTTTGGGATGTTCTCTTGGCTACATAACCAGTTCGGTTGTTCCACTGAGAATCATCCTCTAATGCCTTGGCTGGACAGTAACAGCGGTCAAAGATGCCGGAGCCGCCGGAGCCGCTACCGAGTTGACAGTCACATCTTCGATGTACACTTCGATGCACCCAAGATCAACTATGAGTTCATCATGAAAACAATGTTCAGAAAGGTACTTTCTACTTGCAGACTTGACACCCAAGAACTGCACTTCTATGCCGCGCCGAGTTTATAGTACAGCATGATACGCGCACCGCAAAGCTCGCCACACCTCTTCCACTTTACTTCCACAGCTTCGTCAAACTCATTTCCTTGTCGTCGTGCCTGTTCAGCACCTTCGCCGTCGCGAGCTCGAAGTCTTCCTGTGTGACATGCACCCTGCGCTCTCTCAGGGCAAACATACCCGCCTCCGTGCACACACCCTTCAGCTCTGCACCGGAGCAGCCGTTCATCTTCTCTGCAATCTTGTTCAAGTTGATGCCGCGAGTGAGGTTCATGCTTCTGCTGTGAATGCGCAGAATGTCGGCACGCGACTCGGCGGTTGGTGGGGGGAACTCGATCTTGCGGTCGATGCGGCCAGGACGCAAGAGCGCAGGGTCGAGGATGTCCAGACGGTTGGTGGCCATGATGACCTTGATGCCCTTTGTAGGCTCGAAGCCGTCCAGCTGGTTTAGAAGCTCAAGCATAGTGCGCTGCACCTCCGAGTCGCCGCCCGAGCTGCCCTCGACACGCGAAGATCCGATAGAGTCGATTTCGTCCATGAAAATGATCGAGGGCGCGTGGTCACGGGCCATGATGAACAGCTCGCGCACCATTCTGCTGCCCTCTCCGATGTACTTTTGCACCAACTCCGAACCACTGACACGGATGAATCTGCAGTCGGTGTGATGTGCCACAGCTCTTGCCAGAAGCGTTTTGCCTGTGCCGGGAGGTCCGTAGAGTAGTACACCCTTGGGCTGCGCGATTCCGAGCGATTCGAAGAGCTCCGGGTGTTTGAGGCCAAGCTCGATGACTTCCTTGATCTGCTTGACCTGCTCGTCCAGACCGCCGATCATGTCGTATGTGCTGTCGGGCACCTTCTCGACCATCATAAGCGAGACGAGAGGGTCGACGGAGGACGGGAGGAGGGAGGAGAGCTTGTACGAGTCGCTGAGGAGGGTGACGCGCTTGCCAGCTGTGAGTTTGGAGATGTCGATGTTGTCGGCAATGTCGACGACTGCGTGCGAATTAGCTTTCATCTACCATCTGCGATTGTACTGAACCATCTTACCGTATTTGCCCTCCGGGTGCACCTTGACCAGCACCTTCTTGGTTCCCATGACCTTGACAACCTCTCCGACGTAGCTGCCCGGTTGCTGCAGCAGACCCAGCTCCTCGCGCAATAACCGCACCCTGCTATTGTACTCGTTGCGCTGTGCTTCCAGGCGGCGGAGGACCGCTTGGCCTTGGATAATCTCGAGCTTCATGCTCTCGATCTTGTTGTTGAAGAACGTATCCAGCGCCATGATGGCGGAGGTTCCTAGTGACGCTGGTTTCGGATCGCACGCGCGTCGTCAATGATGAGAGGTCGAATGTTTAGAGCTTGATTGACTGACGCAGTTCAATAGATCTAGAAAGTGTTGTGTTGATGGTCGTGGCGGTGGTAGGCTGTGTTGCTTGTCAGTTGTAGGCCGGCGGTGATGATGCGTTTGGAAGAGCGCGGAAACAGCCCGCTGGAGACAAGAAACATCGAAGGCGCGCGCGCGTGCCAGAGGGCGTTCTTCACCTTCACTCACCAAATACGAAGTGATACAGATTATTCTTAACCAACAATTCACTGGACAGCTCGTAGTCGCTTTTCTTCTAGACCGGCGTGGTGGCGACTACAGCATACGCATTGCTCCTCGAAGAAGCTCATTCGTCGATCCCTTCACAACCGACACATCTGCGACCTGTTGCGGCTCCTAGTTGATAGAAACTCGGAATGACTTGAGCTACATAACGTTATCGCACATCTTAAATCGTACTACTCCAGAATTCTGATCATTCTCGATCACATGTTGACCACTGAGAAAGCTATATCTAGTGCAGGTCTCTCTCTGGTGTAACTTTGGGGGACTGAGTCGAAACCGATCCCCGGGTCAGTCTACCTGAACATTCAACACACCTTCACACCCAGCGACATGGTAGGAACGCCCTCAAAGTCCTCCGGCATGACATACGTAAAGTTCCACACCTCAAAGTCACGAATGGTCTCCGAAGTGCCGCCCATCGCTCCGCCAAACGAGAGACTGTACGATTCGTTCGCGTTGGTGGAGACATCGACATCCAGACCAACGACACCACTCCAGTCAGCAATAGTGCGGTTCTGCTTGAAAGTCCCGACGATCAGGGTGAAGATTGAGCTCGAGTTGCCCGAAGGATAGGTAAGGTCCAACTTGTTCGGAGAGACGGCGACCTGAAGCGCGGTTTCGGTTGGCCACCACGAGATGAAGCTGATCTCACTTCCGGTGTCCCACTGGATCACTGCCGGGTTGAACGACTCCTGGGACTGGGATGGGCCGCCGAGGCCGTTCTCGTCGAATGACTCGGCGCCTATGGTGAGCTTCTCGGAGAGCCATGTTGTGATGTTGCGAGGGACGTTGTCGATCGGCGGATAGTAAGTTGTTGCCGTGAACGTGTGCTCGCCCGAAAACTTGGTCAGTCCATCGACAATGTCGTCTGGGATGAGTGATCGGTGGAAGTCTGCTAGCACGGCGAAGCATGGTGCAAACGCGTAGTCTTCGGCGTGCGACATGACCTGAGGCTGTTTTGACTGTTAGTAAGCATCATTTTAAGGGGAGTATGAAGTCCATACATTTGGGAGCAACGATGATGGTTCCTTGCCAATCAGAACCCACATCCAGAGGGCCATCAGGGACACGTATCTCTGCATGTCGTATCCGTACGCCCGATCCCATGGTCCAGCCATATTCTTCATCTCAGGGTGCCAAAGCTGGGATACTGCTTCCCATGTATATCTGATCATGACGGGACCGTGCTGGGCCATGATCGAGTCCTCAGGCAAGTATTTTGCCCACAGTAAAAGTCCGAACAACGAGACGCCGGTGTACGTGCCAGAATTGAATTCTGATAAGGTGTTGTTGCGGTCGAAGAGGTCAATTATGTCTTGGGCGTACCTAGTGCAGAGTAAGTGCTAGAACCTCACGCTACGATGGAGACGACAAACCTCTCTCCGGACATTGTCATGTTCGCCTCATCCAGTCTGCGGCCAGTCCAGCCTGACGCAAATGCTCTCATAATGGACTAGTGTTAACAAATCAGCGAAGCCCAAGTTTTGGCCAATTCCCTGATCAATACAACATCGACTTACAGGGTTGCTATACGCAGGGTACAGATTGTCGTCGTCGACGCCACCAACACGGTACTCGTCTCCCTTAGTTGCATTGTACAAGCTGTCGAGAACCAGTCCCTTGGTCTCTTCGGAAAGAAGGTGCTCATATTCTTCCATGGCGATGATCAGAGTTGTGCCAATGAAGCCACGCCAATTGGGGTCCCATGAGTTGTAGATGTCCGGAGCATAAACTGGCGAGCCGACGTATGGTTCTTCGGGATATTTCTGGTAGTCGCCGTACCTACAACTAAGTAAGTCAAGTGCCTTGGCCCGCATGATTTACCTCACGTACCATTGTTCCGTAGGATCCTTGAACTGAGCACCAATGACATTGCCAATGATCTTCTCGGCCTCTTCGACATCGTCATGCTCGTTTCTCGCAAGCAAGCCGAGGGCATACCAGGTCGAGTGCCTTGTATTGTGCCGCAGAGCAGAAGTGGCACCCAATTCGTAGAGATATGACTCTGAGCTGTCGTAGAAGGTGTCCATCCATTTCATCGACTGGTCGAGCATTTGTTGGGCGTTCTTTGGCAAGCGAGAACCATGTTGCGCCGGGGCTGCATTGACCAGGGTAATCGTAGCCAGTAAGCCCACATTGAGAGCAGTGTTTATCAGACCCATGGTGTATGGAGGTGTTGACGCCAACGGCCAGACGATTCGGATGGGCAACTTGTTTGACTTCTCACGACGGTGGACGACATTTCGACAACTTACCTTCCGGTTAAATATTGAATATCATGGCCTGAGAACTTGGCCTACGTGATAACCTAGTGTGTTCCTGGACATTAGCTCCTCAATCGGCGGTCAATTGCCGATACACGACTAGCACTGCGACTGAAGGGTGGGTTAAAGAAGATAAGAGTTCAAGGTTGTCTAGAGGCGGAGGGAAAAGAGGAGGAATCGGCGTTTTGATGGACCGAATTTCGCCGGTTTCGCCGGTGGCAGGGACACTGCGATGAGTTCCTCGCGACTCAGTCAAACCCCATTTCCTCGTCCAGCAACACATGCATCCTGCTGATGATCGATGCCGTCGTACTTGGACAATACTATCAGCAGTCCTGTCTCGGTGCCAGGACGGTATCCACACCCAGGAAAGAGATGGAAAAGAGGTAGGACTGGCTTCCAGGCTTGCCGAATGCGCTACGGCAACCAACCATGGCCTCCTTACCCGATGTCAGGAACTCGACATTTTCTCTGGATTCTCTGTATGTGGCCAACCGTGCTACATTCTCAACCATCTCCTACTTTCGCGTCGGATTTTCCGCAGGATGTGAACGATCAGACACAGCTACGGGCTGTCCTCAACATTGCATGACTGCTCGCGACGATACACCTAAGTCAGTCGGTGTCAAGAGTGCGCTCAAGGTATCAAAACTCTACCAGTCTAGCTGATGACAGGAAGACGATGTTAGCAGTGGTCAGAGAATGAATGTGCCCCCGCGGCATAGCAATCTTCCACGTCAAGGTCATGCAACCGCATAACTACCCCTCCGTTCTCACTTCGGTTCGTGCCGGCTATGTATACCTGACTGCTATACCAGTTCCCTTGTCACTTTTGGACCGCTGCCGACACATCTCGTTCTTCCCCACTCTATGGTACACTTGGCATACTCATGCCTTCTTCATTCGTCCCATTATTCGAGCTGGTCATGCAGATCGACGCCACCGAGAGCTTCTTCCCCTCAGTAATGTCTTATTCCCGTCACGTTTGTGAAGCAAAGTGCTGTCACTCACGTGGGCGCCATGCGAACCGCGTCGTTGCTTTAAAGGTCGATACTGCCGTTTGGGCTACCTAACCTTATCGTGTACCATCTCTTCCTTGAACAGCCAGAGCTTAACAAGTTAACATGGTTGGAGCAGAAAAAACAGAGCCTCTCGACATTGGCAAGGATACGAATGCGACCCAGCTGGAGGAGCTCAAAAAGTCCATCACCGTCGATACGTTGCACAAGGATGAAGGTCTCAAAGTGCTTGCGAATTATCAGGGAGACGAGACCTGGACAGCTGAGGAAGAGAAGAAGTTGACGCGCAAGATCGACAGGCGTTTGTTGAGTATCCTCTGTATCACATATGGCCTTCAGTACTACGACAAGGCGGTGGGTGTTGTGTACTTGAACAATACCATTACCGATATTCACTAACGGCTTCTAGATGCTCTCACAAGCGGTACGATCGGTTACGTGATCATGTCTCCACTGATACTAATGAACATATAGGCCTTGTTTGGGCTGAGAACAGATCTCGACCTCAATGTTGGGTTGAGATACTCGCTTTCGGCATCCTTGTTCTACCCTGGTCAGCAGAAGCTTGATTGTGTCTGTTGAGCACTGCACTAACGTTGTACAGGCTTCATCATTGGTTCTTACCCTGCGATCGTCCTTGCACAGAGATACCCGATTGAGCGTGTCATATTTGGCATCGTTATACTCTGGGGTACCAATCGACGTTCACCTGGTTCTATTCCAACATTGAACTGACGATATATCCAGGTATCTGTCTGATGACCACGGCTGCATGCACTTCTTATCAAGGCCTTTATGTTCAGCGCTTCTTCCTCGGTGCCCTTGAGAGTGGCGTGTCTCCGGGATGGATGCTTGTTGTTGGCGGGTAAGCATTTCATACTCTGACACACCACGCGCCATCGGTTAACGAGTCTGCAGATGGTACAAGAAGCAAGAACAAGCGTTCCGAATGGGCGTGTGGTACTCTATGACCGGATACGTCTCCATCGTAGCGCCGCTCATCAACTACGGCCTAGGACACATCACCGGCTCCCTTTCACCATGGCGCTACATGTATCTCGTAGCTGGCAGCATCACGATCATATGGGCGTTCGTGATCTTGTTCTTCCTACCACCAGATCCGATCCGAGCGAAGGGCTTCAGTGAACGAGAGAGATACATCGCCATCGCTCGCATGCGAGTCAACAACTCCGGCGTGAGGAACACCCACTTCAAGATCGAACAGCTGTGGGAATTGATGAGGGATGGCAAGTTCTGGTTGACCTTCTGGATGGCACTCACCATGCTGGTAGCCAACGGACCAGTCTCTACTTTCACTCCGATCATCATTTCGGATCTTGGCTTCAGTGGACTGAACTCTCTTCTCCTGGTGATGCCGGCAGGCGTTGTTATCGGGACCATCGAATTAACCGCACCTTTCATCGCGATGAAATACCCCGGCTGGCGCTCTTATCTTGTTTCAATCACAGTCACAGGGACTCTGCTTGCCTCGCTTCTGCTCTGGCAGCTTCCACAAACTGCCACCGGTGGGAAACTGTTCGCAGTGTACATATTGGCAAGCTACGGCGGTGGTTACGCAGTCTTGATGAGTTTGGTCATCGCCAACTCCGCTGGCTACACCAAGAAAAGTCTTGCGAGTAGTGGCATGTTTGTCGGTACGCGGTCTCATCATATTCTTCTAACAACATGAATTGAATGCTAACGATTACAGGTTACTGCATCGGTTTGTTGTATCGTACATCAATGGCCAGGTCATGTTGTACTAACAATCCCAGGTAACTTCATCGGTCCCCTGGTCTTCCTCCAAGAAGAGAAACCGCTGTATACGACTGGCTGGATCGTGACTGTGAGTACAACTGCGTGCAGGAAGCTCTATGCGAGCGGTTGCTAATTGTGAGTCCAGGTGGTCACGTCCGCGATGTGCATAGTCCTTGCACTCCTCTACCGCTTCATCTGCGCCCGCGAGAATAAGAAGAGAGATAACAGCGGAATCGCGGAAGCGTTTGAGAATGCATACGATGATGACATGACGGACGTGAAGAATAAGCAGTTTAGGTACATCAGGGCATCGATCTTTGCTCATGGTTTTGCAGGTTACTGACAGTGTTTAGGTACACGCTCTAGTCGCTTGAAGCTTTGCCACAACCACACCATCCCGCTGTGAGTAGCAGAACTTCACAAAAGAAGGGCTGCGATATCAGCAACTTCGGCTCTTATGTGTCCAGACGGGGTTCAGGAGCATTGCTCGATGCATCACCATCGTGTGGCATCGCTATCGTGGTCGAGGTGCAGTTGGACAACGGATTGCATCTTCCCTTGTTTCGCCGTTAATGGAACCAGCTATAATCAACGAAATCTGCGCAACGCTTCCGAAATCATGCTACCCCAATCCAATCGCTTTGCACAGCTCACTTCACAGCACACCAATAAATTGGGCTTGTGTCGGTAATTTTCCGATCATACATACTGTGTGCTTGCATCCTGCCATGGAGCGGCTGCCCACGTGTGCCGAGCAGAACAGGAGCGGATCCAATTGACTGATCAGTACGATCAATGATTTGATCTTTGGTGATCATACCCTTTTTCCAGACAACGCCAAGGTAAGATCAGCCAGCCCCGGTAGTGACTCACTGTAAAATTAGTCACAGAGAAGCGTTCAAAAATAACAGCAGGCCACCACCCACGACCCTAGCTTACACAAATTATGAAGAATCAACCACAGCACTCAAAAATGACGGACTCAGGCGCTTCATTTGAGCGCCGCGCGGTCTTCGTAATCGATGTCCAGAGATACCTTATCACAGGGCCAGATGCGGTTCCAGACGCCATGGAAGTCCGACAAGCTGTCAGCGACATACTCAAATCAACCCGGCAACGCAACGATGACCATGAGTCTCGTCAAAAAACCAAAATCGTCTTCGTACAGCACGACGACAAGGATCCCGAAGATCCGTTGTACAGAGGGAAACCCACTTGGGAACTCGAGTTTAACCCACGAAAGAACGATGTCGCAGAAGTTCTTGTGTCCAAGGATGTCCGTAAGTCTATGCCTGTAAAAAGAGGATTGCGTCTTTTCCTCACTATCTTACCGAAGCTCATCAAGGCCAGGTAACGTGTTCGAAAGTAATGTCGAGCTTTCTCGCCAACTCCGCTTTCAAGGTATCACTCAGCTCACAGTCATGGGTGTGCAATCGGACTGCTGTGTTCGTTCGTCAATTCTGGGCGCTATCGCTTCCGGGTTCGACGCTCAACACATCACGCTCCTACAGGGCGCGCACTCGACATTCGATGACGCTCCCGCGGGCAAATCGTACTCGCAGATCAAGACAGATGTAGAAGAGGAGTTGGCTGCACTTGGCGTGCAGCTTAAAGAATGGCAGGCCTTCAATTTCTAGACATGTGACAAGCAGAGAAGGGGATTAGACAGCCCTCGGCTACGGTATGCAGTAAGTCGCTTACCGACAGGCTAGATGCGTACTGATCAGATCGCTAGCAAATCACATGTATGCTTTGTTTGTCGGCGCTGAGGTTCCTTCGATGACTTGGTCAATCGTATATTCGCTGGCGTGACTGCTTCGCCCAGGCATCGCCTCTCGATCATATCATAAGGTTTGCTACCCGAGCGCAAGCTTGGAGCGAACAAAACTTGTCGTATGCTCGAGCACAACTCTGTTCCTTCTTCTCCCTCTTTCCGCTGAGCTATACCACTTGTTTTCCCCTCAAGATGTCTGCAAGGAGCATCAATGAGTTGCCTGATGGTTGGTATCTCACTACGCAACAACTCCAATTCCTCAGAACTGTCCCGTACCACTATGACGCCTGGTCTAGGTCCATCCTCGAGCGAAAATTGTTCCAGCCGTAAACTAACTATTACGCCGATTAGCACTTGGGAAGATTGCTGACAGATACAGGTTTTGGTCTTTCCTGATCAAATTTGTCCCTGACCGCATTCCGGCGATCTATCTAAGCCTGTCGGGACTGATCTGTTCCACCTCTGCGGCTTGCGTTACAGTCTTTTACTCTCCAACTCTGTGCGAAAATGTCCCGGCCTGGGTCTTCTACTTCGATGCTGTTTGCGTAATGTATGCAGTTCGCCGATAGGATGTACCGAAGCTTACACGAAAGGAATCCCGCTAATGATGACAGGCTCTATCACACCTTCGATGGAATCGACGGGAAAAAGGCCATGAAAAACCGGGATTCTGAGATCGAGGAGCTATACGACCACGGAGCAGACGCCATTACGGGTGTCCTTCAGGCACTTTTACTCGCCGCAGCTCTCCAATTTCCCGCGTGGGCACCTGATCAAGCCTTCTGCTTGCTCACATTGTCACTCCTGGCAATCTTCAGCACGCATTTCACAGCTCATGTCACACATACCTTCGTCTTTGCAGACTTTGATGCTGCTGAAGCACAGTGCATACTTGCCGGTGCTCTCGCACTCACTGGCTACTTCGGGCAAGGGTTCTGGCACCAGCCAATCGCTCTCAGTACCCCTCTAGCAACCTTGGTAAGTTCTGCGAGTTCTATGTTTACTTGGTACACTACTGAGTTCCAACAGCTATTGAGTCTCTCGGCGATACTTTTGACCAGCAAAATCCTGGACGGCTTCATGACAGTAGTATGGGCACGAGAAACCCCACTGGAGGCCGCAGGAATCGCGATTCCCAGGCGCCACCCAGATTATACATCTTGCATTCAAATTGGGCTAATTGTGATATCTGGAGGCATGGCCTGTTACGCTGGCGCAATCCAACATGTCCCAGTCTTGTTCGTACTCCATTACGGGGTTGGGTATGCCAAAATCAGCATTCAAACCGTCATCCTCAGCAAAGTACGGGCATCCCCAGCATTGATGGACAACTCGATTGCTTTTGCAACGATCTCGGGTACCGTTTATGGCTGGCTGTTGCACTCTGGAATGGAACGAGCCGCTACTCTGGTACTGGTTGTGGTAACCATTCTCTCGCTTAGAGACTTCTTCAGGCTTGCGACATTCGCAACATGGGATTTTCAGAGTGCACGACGCACAAAGGCTTTCGCAATTCGCCCGGAGGAAGAGCTTTCTGCAAGAGTCCGGAACGAAGGCTTTTACGTGACCGCTTCCAATCTTGATGAGATCAAAGAGCAATGGATCAAGTTCAAAAAAGAGCAGCCGGATCTCCTCAAGAAGATGTACTGCTAAGCCCTATGTGTTGAGCGAGTCCCGACGGATCGGTGCGCATGGGAGATGGTCGTCGATCAGGAAGTGAGTCCACAGACGAGTACTGCCCGGACACTGTCGACAACGCAAGTTCATAAACATGAGAAAGAGCGTATCAATTCTACAGCATGCGATCGATCACGCAATTATGCGGAAGTTGTGTTGAAGTAAGCCAACATCTACTGAGGCAAAGGTCGCCTTCATCCAAATGTAAGCCCATTGGAAGGTGCAATGTGACTGAGAGACTGACGACTGTATCGACTTTGGCACGCAAGACCGATAGGGGGCATCGCTCGAAACCCATGATGAGCTCCTCGAACCCATTTCCACGGAAAACACGAATCGATGTCAGTCCATCGAGTTTGAGAACCGCCGTTGATTTTGTTCCGCTTCGTGCCGCAGCAAACAACCTCTGTAACTCCTCCCTCACTCGCGACTTTTACTGCGCAGACACACCACGCTCACTCGACAAGAAACAAATTCACTCAAACATGCGTGCCGCATTCTCCATACTGCTCGTCTTCGGCATCGCCGTTACTCTCCTCTCACTTGCCTCCAAAGCCGCCCCGGTTCGCTCATTCTCACTCGCACAAACACTGTAGACCGCACCTCACTGACAAAGCATAGACAGAAGATGTTCCTCTCAAGGCTTTCAAAGACATGATTCTCGATCCGCACGGTTTCGTCCACGTCGCCGAAGACGGTATTGCTCGTTCTTACGCCGGTGAGCAGATTCATCTGTGTCCTACCCACATTGTTTTGCTGCTGACATATTGCTCGCAGCCAACGGCACCGTCGTCGACTACACTCCTCTCTCCAATGCCTAACTTATCAAAATGGTCAACGACCTCCTCGTTACCACCAAGACTGACAAAAAAGCACCTCGCCGAGGTCTTCGCCGTCGCCGATGGCTTCTCCGTCAAGGACGAGCACCAGATCTTCCACCCGTCAACTCAGCTTCGCCCAGCCGTCGACCCAACTCAGACTCACTGGCGAGAAGAGATTGGAGTCGACTTGCCGGACGAGGCCGAGATCTCCCTCGAAAGGTATGTAGAATGCTCGCAAGAGCCGTGCCGAACCGGGCTCGAGTGCCTGGACTCAGGCTGCGACGTTTGCATCATCTACGATATGGTGGCAGCTCGCTTCTGTCGCTCTAGCGAATTCTGATTCGTGGAGCGATGCGTCTCTGCTTTTGTGTCACTGCTTACCTATCTTCTCCTTTCTTCCCTTACAGTGAGAGTTCTTCATCCGCCGACAGACCAGATGTCCTTGAGTGTGTTGCGCTTCTTCATCAGGGCAATCACCTCATCTCTAGTGAGGACTGTACCAAGTTTGGCTGTCGGGGAAAAACATGCCTCGACTCTTTTGTCGAGGCTTGTTATGGTATGTCTTGTCCTGGCCTATCATGCTACACTTCAACGGATTCTGGAGCGACGAACGCTAACTTCGGACGCATAGACTTGATGTGGTCAGTTGCGCTGACTTTCTGGACTTTGGTGCTATGGCTTTGGGTCGGGGTGAAAGAGATCGCTCTGGTCTTGTGGGTGTTGTGTCTGCTGAGCCTGGCCTCGCTGGAGGTTTGGAGATCATCGATCAGGTTGTTGGATGGAGTGAAAGGTCCGGGCCCGGCTACATGGCTTTTGGTACTGGCTTGGTTGAGTGTGCTGAGCGCTTGGACGCTTTTGAGCTACCCGTGGGTCGATGTGTTCGAAATCAACCTGATCGTATGGGGGCTGACACTATTACACTATGGCCTCGATGCTTTCCGTGTTCATCTCCGTTGACTCGCTCTAGCCGTGTTGGACAAGCGTCAAAGTATGCAAGTAGATGGGCGGCAATGAGCAACCTGACGAAAGTTGCACACTACTACGGTTCGTACAAGAGTTGGTATTGGGTACTGCACTTTCTTCTTGCTTTTCACATAATCTATACTCCAACGAAGGCTGAGCGTCTCCAGCATGGATCTTCATCGTAGTTCTTTCGCAGCCACACATCGGCATAGCCATATTCGAGATCATAGCGTCGTCGTAAGATTCGTTCATTGGCGGTGTCTTTTCGCTAAACTGTCATGGCCACTCCACCTCCGTGGCCCTCGACATTGCCCAAAGCCCCAACAGCCCAGATATCAGCGAAAAACAGCCTCTCCTCAGCCAGCACCCACAGACCTCTTCGAGCAAAATTGAAGTTCGCCACAACGGTCCCGATCCAGATTTTACCCAGCAGATCGCCCGCGGGATTCCACACATGGATTCCATCGCCGCAACCAGAGTACACGTTGCCAGCCTCGTCACATTTGATCCCATCTGGTACACCCGCAGTGCAGTATGCGAATAACTTCCGCCCCGCCAGCCGCGTGCCGTTGTCTATCACATCATACTCGTAGATGCAGCTGGGTAATCGAGGGTTCAGAGAGAAGTTGTGTCCGTTGCCCGGCGTGCCGTGAGCTTGCACGGCGCCTGTGTCGGTGACATACATCTTGGTGTAATCCGGACTGAAGCAGAGGCCGTTGCACTGAGAGAAGCCGTCTGCCACACACCAGATCTGGCCTGTCGAGGGTTTGAAGCGGTAGATTTGGCTGGGTAGCTGGGGTGACGGGCGGAAGGCTTGCTCGTAGCCGTAGGTTGGGTCGGTGAACCAGAGGTCGTCGTTGGCGTGGTGGACTACGACATCATTCAGACTATTGAAGGGCCGGCCATGGAAATTGTTGAGGAGAGTCTGGGATTTGGAGGTAGTGGGATCTACGAGAACCAGGGCTGAAGGCTTGACATAGTCGCCTTGTGCGCAGAAGAGGATCTGGTCTTTGTAACAGCAGCCGCCGTTAGCGTTTTTCACTTCCGGATAGGAGTGTTGGAGAACTCTCTGGTCGTCGCTGCCGACTGAGTGGATCTCGACGGACTTTCCGGACTGGTAGTTGGAAGTGAAGTAGTTCCTGTCTGTCTTTCGGATATACACGCCGGCTTCGTGAGCGAACTTGTCAGGTCGGGCGTCGATGAGACTCAGCGATGGCGAGGTACCGATCACTGCCTCAAAGGCCTCGTCGTAGATGATAAAGCTGGGGTTGACGGTAATGAGTTGGGCTCCATGCTTGGGGTCCGTCGCCGCTGCTTTCCAATCGAACTGTTTCACGGTATTGTAGACCGCCATGGGCATGTTGGGAGGTGCGCTGGCTAGCGAGAGTGCGACTATGGCTTCAGTGGCCGGTGATCTTCTGCTACGTATGCGCTGTCGTGCCTCCTCGTGAGAGACGTTCACTTCACGAAGCCTGCGATTGAGTGTAGATTGATTGATGCCGTGGAGTTTGGCGCATTCGAGCTGTGAAGAGTATTTCTGGGTGCCGTGGGTGCGCCATTCGTGCACAGCTAGCTTGATGCGGCTATTGCGAGACTCTTTCTGGTCCGCAGTAAGATGACCTACCATTGCCGCGGTCTCTTGGTGGTGTGGTTAATGTCGGTGATCGGATAGAGCACTCCACAGCAAATGCATAGATAGCCGTTTGGTGGTTTGGGTATGCGGCGTCTTGGCATCCCAGCCATCAGAATATCTGATCATGCTGGCTCTCAAGTGCGTAGATATCAGTCTGAATCAAAACTCTGAAGTCGTTGATGGTATACATTTCGCAAAGCACTTGCTGTCTTCAATCGCCGAGCGGATAATCCCTATCATGATTTGCCCACATGTTCCGACAAGATTAATACGGAACACGCTCCCGCTGGCATTTTCGTAATTCCGAAGTAGTACCTGAATCGATAATACTACAGTATTACACGGACTGACCTTGCTCAGTAAGAGGCTGATGGTTCCCACATATTCCGAGAATGATATCGATGTTGCTCTTTGATCGATAAAGTATCCCGGCCAGCAATCAGTGAGCATGCCATGTCAGACTAAATGAAAATCTTCCGTTCATCGGATCTAAAACATTAGGTCGGTCATTGAGAGATTCTGATCCAATTGATGATGTTCCACTCAATCGACCAATCTCGCATGCTCAAACCGTCAGCCCTGGCACACTCGATTTGACCCGGCACCATTGTGAGACTCGATTCCGATCAACAACTTCTCGGTCAATCTTGATCTCTGACGTACTCGCATCAGTGAATCCAACACATCCAAACGATAATTAAGCGACTGCGATAAATTTTTACACTCGATAAACTACCTCAAACGACCTTATACATCAATCAGCTCTCATATCTTCACCGGATCGTCACCATCACTTCTTGCCACCCTTGATACCCTTGTAGAAGCCATCGTAGGCAGGCTTCTTCTTGAGGTTCTCGTCCCAAAGAAGAGCAGCGCCCTCGCCAGGGAAGACACCCGGGATCCACGAGAAAGCGTCGGAAATACCCCAAACGGTCATTCCAACACACCTCTTGACGGCAAGACAGCTGCGAGCAACGCTCTCGAAAGCCTTGGCCTGAGCCTTCAGCTTCGCAGGGGTGGCAGGGGTGTTCATGCGGATGTCGATCTCGGTGTAGACGACGTCGACGTTAAGGGAGGTGAAGCCTCTGAGGACAGTCTCGAGCCCAGCTTGGTCGGGCAGGACGCCGGCGGTCGGAGTTACTTCTTGGGCCAGGTGGGCTTGCAGACCCACGCCGTCGATGTGCACGCCGTAACTCTGGATAAGCTTGACGATGCGCTGGGCGCCGAGGGTCTTGTTGCCGTTGTACTCGAGGTTGTAGTCGTTGTAGTAGAGCTCAGACTTGGGGCTGTACTTCTTGGCGAATTTGAAGGCGAGGGGAAGGAAGGCTTCGCCGATGATGTCGTAGAAGGGGGAGGAGCGGTAGGAGCCATCTTCCTCCAGAGCCTCGTTTACTACGCTGCGATGGCGTTAGTTGGTAGTTCGTTGACATGGACTTGACAAAGTTCGAAAAAAGAGCCGGATGGACTTACTCCCAACGGGTGCACACATCCTTGTAGCGGCCAGCAAGCTTCTTGATGTGGTTCTCCATGATCCCAATGAGCGTCTTGTTGTCGAAGTTGCCAGCAGCAACCCAAGGTGGGAGCTGAGAGTGCCAGACAAGGTTGTGGCAGTGGATTTCCTTCTTGTTGGCCTTGGCCCAGTCGCGGTAGCGGTCGGCGTCATCGAAGGTGAAGTTGTTGCGGCTAGGCTCGATGACCTCCCACTTCATTGCGTTCTCGGGGGTGAAAGAGTTGAAGTCGGCGCCGTTGCGAGCAATGGCTTCTTCGGTCTCGTTGCCACGACTGGAATTTGAAGTCAGAAAAAATGTTGAAATCCATAGAGATTGATCAATCACTCACAGCGTAAGAGCAGTGCCAATGAACTCCCTTCCACGGGCCTTCATGGCAGTGGCCAAACCCTTCTTAGGCTTGGGAGCCGAAGGGTGGGCGACTGCCGAAGCAGCCAGCGTAAGAGCAGTGAAGACCTCGGAGAAACGCATCTTGAGAGTGTTGTCGTTGTCGAAGCGAGTGATGCTGATGATAGGCCATGATAGCAGTTATCCAAGTCCTTTATATACTGGATCCTCCAGCGGCTATACTGGTAAATAGGTTCGGGGTAGAGGCCTGGGGCAATGGGGACCAAATCTGGGGCGTTCCCAATATTCGACCCATGTCAGCGGGACGGATATTGACTTCATCTTTTCTAGTAAGTAAGTCAAACAACCGGCTTAGGTTCCTGGGCATCACGCGGGGACCAGGTACAGCCGCAGGGCCTTGTTAGGGAACATCAATTGTCCATCGTGTAGCGGCTAAATGGACTTACGGAGATCTGGGCGAGTCTGGCGAAAATCATACCGCTGTCAGTCGTCTCGTGAAAGCCACTGACACTATCATCGTCGACATTAGGCAGCGCATGGCTGGCCCGCGAAAACTGTGGTGGTCGCGTTCTCTAATCAATGCGGCTAAATAGAGCGCATGTATAGCCTTCTGCAGGGAATGGCGATCTGGCCGCTGCGGATTTTGATGAAGATGAGTTGGATGCGGCTCACCACACTAGAGGTCATCATCATTGATGTTCCTTCGCCGCTTGCTTGTCGCGGAACAAATGCCTGACGGTATTGATCAGTTCTTGATCGTGTGTCGCTGAAGTTTAGGGAGAATCCGAAACCATTCCGAGTTGTTGTTGTTGGTGGGTCCTGCCAATTTCCACTGCTCTAGCCGAGGTTACAAAAAAGGCACCTGGCGGGCGGCGGAACTCTGTCAACTTTGACTGACAACAGACAGACATGTGTTCATCCGTAGTCACACAACATGAATGCGGGTGAACTATATCGTGCATATACACGGCACGAGAAGCTGCTGTGGAACCTATTCTGAGCCGCAACACGGACTGACGGTTGATTCTAGAACTTCACTCACTCTACTCTACCGTGTCCTGTATTGACTCGGCGGTACGAGGGTCGGATTCTCCAGAGCAGTTGGTACGATCTCAAAAATGTTATGTCAGATAACGAATCATTCGATTTGACACTTTGACATCTTCGTGTTGCAAGGTCTCTGCAAACACATCAGATGCTTTAACTCCATGTATTTGGCACGTTCCAGATTGATGTGCTCGCTTCTCGTGGTCAACCACAGTAGTGCCATGCGGGTAATGGTGCAGCCAGATCGATACAGCACCGTGTGCCTGGAAACACCCCGGTTGTACCAGTCGCATACACGGCAGAGCGAAGGGACTCGAGAATTGTACCTACATCCTATTCATCCGGGCGATCATGGGCTTTCCTGTTCGCTTAATGACACGCCACAATGTCAGTTCTGGATGAGCGGTCTTCTTCGACCTCGGAAGATCCTCTCAGGCCATCACAAGATACGACCGGCATTCCAGTGCCATGATTCTTGCTATCAGCGTTCATTAGAGCGAACTTCACGCCTGATGAACAATACATTCGTGCATCAGCTGTTTCGACCCCTAAGGAAAAGGTTTGCTACACATCCCAATACTAGACAATCGTTGCGGGTGGCGATACCGAGATCAGCTGGTTTTATGTCCGCCTGCTCGGTGATTCCCACGATGGAGTATGTTGCTATGTACTGGATTCTCCTGCGATTGTGCTTTCTATGTATCGATGACGCACGATGGGTGATAGTCAATGAAGCAAAGTGGAAAGAAGAAGTAGAGTAAGAAGTTTATAATTTCACCAATCCACCAAAACAATCACACTATATAATGATAGTGGGAAGGGTAAGCCGTTCAAATCCAAATCCCCCAGAAATCATCCCGTGAAACCGATCGAGTTCCACGATGCTTGACGATTCCAATCGCCGAAAACCATCATCCCGCTCTGCAAATGCTGAAGGTCGTGAGGTGGTCGCAGTGTTGCTCTTATCGCGCTTAAAGCGGGATGGCAATGCAGTTGGCCTCGAGGTTGATGGCGTTGCCCTGGAGGAGTGTTAGCTGGTGAAGTAAGATTGGAAGATCGATTGAGGGAGATGCTTACGTCGGAGTCACCGGTCTGGCAGCAAGCAGCGACGTTGGAACCGCAAGCCTGCTGGATGGGGATGGCGACTACTATGATGGTCAGTGGAAATTCTCGTGCTGAAGGTTGAATTGGAATGTGAACGTACGAATGGGGACGCTGAGGCAGTTCAGGCCGATGAGGTCCTCGCCGCTGTTGCAGCAGGCAATCTTCTGGCCGTTACCGCACTTGGGCTCGCCAGACTGGGAGTCGACCTCGACCTTGGTGTTCTTGTCGGAGGCACCCTGGGCGAGGGCAACAGCGGCCACGGAGGCGATGATGAGAGACTTGAAGAAGGCCATTTTGAAGGTGTTGGGTTGGTCTGAAAGACGGGTTTGAAAAAGTGTTATGAGCGAAAGTGGTTGTTGAGAAGAGAAGTGATTGTTGGATGATAAGGAGAGGTTGATTGTGGTCGTCGAGGAAGCCTTACTTATACCATATTGAAGAACATTGACTCCTGATGTCGGTGAGCCACCGCTGCCTTCCCGAGTCTACTCTGGCGTGTGTTGTTGGGCGTCTTGCCGATCTCAATCCACATACAGCCCTCCTGTCTCTAGTGATTGACGGTGAGCCTCCCCACCAGAATGTCTCATAGCATGGAGATGAGGTTTGAGAAGCACAATGTGCTTAGCGCGGGGCGGTGAGTGTCAGCAGTCCACCGGCAGGCGGCAACTGCGAAGACTTCCACGTAGCGCTTCCTGGCGGTCGACCCTGAGACCCGTATTGATGTGCATAGTGGCGAGTCGGAGCAAGGCATCAGGCCGCCTAAGGGTCAGTTACCTAGCACTTTGAAGGCAATATTATGGTGCTTCGGCCAGTGAACATGTTACAGTTGTCTCGCAATAGTTTGGCACGCCCTCAGGAGGCAAGCCTTGGGGCATGTCATCAATAGTACTTCAGGCGATGGGTGTGGCGGCCATTCGCGTACGGCGCGCTGTTCTCGGCCACAGAGCAAGCACAACGCCAGCGGTGAAACATCCATCAAATGGAGTGTGCGTAGCGTCTAGGTGCATTTCCAATTGCCAGAACAGGTCGCGAGGCTGGCTCATAATAGGAGTCCGATAAGACCCCGCTACCGGGAGTATGCAGCAGGGCCGTCGTGATCTTCGGTGGGTTGTGGAGACAGACGGGCAGGTCCTGGTTCGCAATGTACCAAACGAGATGGTATGAACTCCGGGAGGCGTTCTTCAACCATATCGTCTTCTTGGTGTTTCATGCATGGCGGATAGGATGTTGGGCGGTTGCGCCGTTGGTCTGCAAGACTTGAGAATTCTTCGTCTTCCACCAATCTTTTATGACCACCACGACGTGGATGTCATGTGTTGGCGGAGCTTAAGCACGCCAGGCAAGAGAGAAATTATAGAACGAACCATGGAAGTAGATGCAAGTGTGCTACTGCACATCTGGAGTCTTGCAGCTGCAGCGGAGAGAAGGGCGAATGATCAACGTGCGATCTGCTGCGGCTACGGCACGACCCGAGTGCTTCCATCCCGAGAGCCTCGTCTATCCACACAGACCTGGTGGAGGTCCATACTTCGACAACATTCACAGTCCACTTCCACCTGGCTCAGGGAGACTGAACGACTGTTTATTTGCGGACAATCGCATGGTCCATGCCGTACCCTGCTTGCTCACAGTGGCGGACTCACTACCATGTCAAATATTGCTACCTTGTTGCAGGGCCCGCCAGAACCTCCACCGCTCCACGGCACGGCAACCTGCCTCTAATCCGGCCCGAGCACATAAGACTATAACGCCGGGATAGTATAAGGAAAACAAAGGAGCTCAATTATCACCTCCACAACTGGTGGCCGGGCAATCCATGTACTCTCTCAGAGAAGCCACCGTGACTACGTGCAGACCGCAAAGTCTCGCTCTTGGCGCGTCTTTAGAGCCTGCCGTGTCTCACCTGGCGCGTCTCTCGCACTATCCTCCGCCGACAGACTCGTTTCGCACACGGTGATCTTCCAGGAATCTACGCCTCCTGTGGCTCTGCCCCTGCTTTACACCCAGTAGTTTCATCCGATAATTGGATCTTTGAGTCCCTGAATGTTCCGTACTGGACGGACGGGCCATCTCGGCCTTCGCGCTCACACCAGCCTCCGACATCTTGGTGGGTGAACTCGCTTGAGGCTTGAACCCGTCTTGCTGGCCAGGACATTCACCGCCTTGTCTCGCCTGCTTCTTCTTAACTCAATACTGGGCACATTTTCAGACTACGCCTGTGGCCACCACAGCTCAAATGTAACTTCCCGACCTGGATAACGAATCGACAACCGCCGAGCGTATTTACCTGATGTTTCGCGAAAGACACTTACAAGTCGGTGAACCTCTCGGCAACCGAGGCAGTTGGGCGGACTGACCGGCTCCGACGACCTACGATAATAGTGGTACACGGGTGTTCTCACACGTCAATTTACTGATGCCGACAATCTCGTTCATCTGATCTATGGATATCACCGAGAAACAGAGTTCGTACTCCAACTCATCGGCTGAATGTCAAACATTCTTGGGCAGATGTACCTTTCCGCAAACACCACTCCGCAGTCAACATTCCCACAGTACCTACACGCCAAGAGGCATTCATCTCCTCTCATGATCAACAACAGTTTCCGGTGAGCACAAGGGTACGGTAATGGCGGAGCACCGGCTCAAGGCTCTGGGACCTAGTGGACAAGAGATGAGAAAGGTATACTCCCTCGTGCAAGTCGAGGACGTCTGACACCCGTTTTCGATGTGGTCGGTATGGTTTTCACTTGCCTTGCCTCGTGTGTGATTAAGCGGCAGTGCTCTATTCCTCGCACTGCATACTCACGATGTCCTGTCATCTTCCTTTTGGCACCTCAACCTCTGGTTCGCGATTACAATCGAATTACGTTGTGCCTTATAATTAGACAAAATAATTGATTTCTCATCAATGCATTGGTGGTTTAGTGGTAAAATTGGCCGTTGCCATGTGATGTCTTCCAGTCCTTAGATGATTCGGCCAGCCCCGGGTTCGATTCCCGGCCGATGCATTTTTACCCACTTTGGGCACTCCCCTTTTGCCAGACACTGAGAGTTTTGAAATCGCTTGAAGGAATGAGAAGGGTCGCAGGCTAGACCGAGCGGAGCTCAGTTTCGTCTCCGCTTACCCAAGACAGGAGTTGTGTCTGTCGTTGGGTTCACCGGGCGTAGAAAACAAAAAGGTAACTTGCACAATTCCGACCTCCATTCTAAGCAGGTCAAAATCACACGAAAGACTGTTTACACAGTTGAAATATTACTAACAGTGGACCAACAGAATAATTATCATGTCATGTACTCACTTTACTCTTGATGCTGACATCTGCCTTTGCCCAAGACTTGACTGTTCTCCTGGCTAGAGAGGTACGTTGAGGATGTAGACCTGCCGACAACAACGAATCACCGACATGAAGCTTAATGTGGTCAC
>Ga0265797_10002251_pt1 | contig 32778 bp, 43 predicted proteins | sample P2T30metagenome_FD_192433 | JGI IMG/M metagenome (GOLD analysis project Ga0265797, IMG submission 192433) | Plant litter microbial communities from East Loma Ridge, Irvine, California - P2 T30 | ecosystem: Environmental > Terrestrial > Plant litter > Unclassified | place: USA: California... | reverse complement strand
CTTCTTCGACACGCTTCCGCCCAACATCACATCCAAAACACGCATCCACTTCCACGCCTTCATGCAATCCGTGCATAAAGACCTCCATAAAATGAAAATGCAGCACGGCAACGACATCGACGCCATCCCCTTTGTCGCCGCGGGCATCGCCTCGCGTGCCTCCGTCCTCTGCTTCGACGAATTCCAATGCACCGACGTCGCCGACGCCATGATCCTGCGCCGCCTCATCGAATCCCTCATGGCCCACGGCACCGTAATAATCACAACCTCAAACAGGCACCCCGACGACCTGTACAAAAACGGCATCCAGCGCGAGTCCTTTGTGCCGTGCATCAACCTCCTGAAAAAACGGCTCACAACCCTCAACCTCGACTCCTCAACCGACTATCGCAAAATCCCGCGGCCCCCATCGGGCGTATATCACCACCCGCTCGACGCCAGCGCGCGCACGCACGTCGAGCGCTGGTTCAAGTTCCTGGGCGACTTTGAGCATGATCCGCCGCACGCGGCTGTGCATACTGTATGGGGCCGCGACATCGAGGTGCCGAAAGCAAGTGGCAAGTGCTGCTGGTTCACATTTGACCAGATTATCGGCCGGGCGACGGGCGCGGCGGATTATCTAGAGTTGGCGCGCAATTACGAGGCGTTTATTGTGGAGGGCGTGCCGGGCATGAATTACCGGTCGAGGGATTTGGCGCGGCGGTTTATCACGTTTGTAGATGCGATTTATGAGGCGAGGGTACGTACTTTGACGGAGCGAAGCGGAGTTCACGACGGAGGAGGGACTGTATCTTTTGCTAATTCGCAACCAGGCTAAACTCGTCCTCACCACCGCCGTCCCCCTAACATCCCTCTTCCTCTCCCCATCCGAACTCTCCGCCGCAGTCCACTCCTCAGCCGCGCACGACCCCTCCACGCCGTCCGACCCGGACGCCGTCTCAGATGTAATGCGCAACCTAATGGACGACCTGGGCATGAACATGAACATGCTGAAGAACAGCAGTATATTCAGCGGCGACGAGGAGCGGTTTGCGTTTGCGAGGGCGCTGAGTAGGCTGAGTGAGATGGGGAGTCGGGAGTGGGTGGAGAGGGGGTTGGGGTTGGAGAACAGGGGCGGGAAGGGGGAAATGGAGGGGTGGCAGCGGGTGAGGTCGAGGTGGAGGGAGGATAGTATGTAGGGTTTGATTTGCAGGTGTTTTTGGAGGGGGGGTGAGTGTGGATGGATGGGTATGGCGGTGAGTGTGCGTGCGTGCGAGCGTTTGAATCTATGAGTAAGCGGACAAAAGTATAAAATCCCTCTTCCCCTTCTCTTCTCTCCTTCCTTCCTTCGTCCCATCAACACATCAAAAAGTACCATTTCTTCCCTTCCAAAATACCAATATCAGCAACCCATGTCCGCCTCGTCTCCTCGCCGTTCCCAAAATTCAAACGCAATCAGTGAATGTCTGTCCTCATTCTCTCGGCAATTCCAAAACATGACTCTGCTGAAGCAATGTCTGTCTCGAGTCAAAAACGAAAAACAACAGAACGGGATGCGAATGTGTGCGGTGCTCTTCGTCTCAATTACACCATAGACGAGTCCACGGTGTTAAGTGCTCCTATTGCAAGATAGACCAAAAAAAAAAGAACAGAGCAGCCACATCACATCATCGTACATGTTCGCCTCTTTCCTCTCTCCTCGCTTTTTAAAAATGCGACATCGCATTTGTAATGTCTCGCCGAGCGGAATCAAAAACACAATCGACAGTTGACTCATGTGCGCTGCGCTTCTTGAGACCACTGCTCATGTAGCGTTCGTTACTTCGGCTCTCAACTTCAACGAAGTCTTGAAACGAAAAGTCGAAGTTGCATATGTATATGTAAGCGAAATCATGTCTGCTCGTTGTTTACAAAGACATGGGAAGGATGTGCATGTGCGACCTAGCAGAACCAGTAAGAAAAACTACAACTGGCCTCACATCATGTGCGCATTGCATCTTCCCAAGTTTTCCGTGGCTATGCGGTATGGCGTTGGCTGCCTCTCTCGACTTCACTAAACGCACAATCTGCGCTGCCATGTCCAGGCGATTGGCTAGCAGCGGCAATCCTGACCTTGCACGCCTTTTCCGCTGTCGTGGTGCCGAAGTGAATGCGCAGCGGTAGAGCTGTATCGACATCCCTTTTGAAGAAGCACCCAACAGTATCATCCATGGCAGAGGTCGCGGCTATGTTGCAGGCCGATCTCCTGTACACATTACTCATCAGGGGACATTCTCTCTGCCAATCGACGATCGAATCTTGCACGATACACAATGAATCTATCCAAATGTGCGAAAATCCCAGATATCGTGTGATTTGTACCGCGTCGGCGAAGGTTTTCTAGTGGTCCAGAGGCGGAAGCTTCTCGCACCAAGGCTCAAGCTCAGCCTCCGTCAACACCAGCCGATTGTCCAGTTTTCCCCAGCAATGAGAGAGAGTCGCGTATTCAACGTCATTAGGGCGACTGTGTCCATGAACAAGACGTAGCTGTGTATCATCCTTGCCGACATGAACAAGGCGTGTCGGGCGCCAACTCGAATCTTCCTTGACTGGTGGGCGTTTGCACAAGGTGTGCTGCTCGTCACAAGTCCTAATCCACATGCGTGCCATACTGATAGCATCCGAGTCCCCGACAGTGTTACCCGGGAAGAAATAATCAAGCACATTCAGTCGGTCCTTGGTCGCTTCCACCGGTATCAGTCGCAGGCAGCCCGTATAGGGCCCAAAAGCATTGTCGTCATCTGAACGGTCAATCTTCTTGCTTCTGAATTGGAGATCAATAACGTTGGGCGGTAACAGCTTGTCGAACTCGTGCCGCTCGGTGACCACCACTGTTGACCACTTGCTTTCTGCATCAGCTTCATCGAGTTCCCAGATATCTAGACGCCTGCAAACCAGACAGCCATTTGCGATGGCGCTTCGGACATCTGTCACACAAGCATGGTGAGTAATCTCGGTTGTTTGGATGGGTTGCTTTTGTAGAAGCTCAAGAAGTGTCTGACAGGCATTGCAAAGCATTGGGAGATCGGGGTGGCAAAGCGAAAGTTGGCATAATGTATGCGGGTGAGTGATGCTGATTGTTTATTGAACCCCACATGACGAATGAGGCAAGCACTAGCCCTTTTCTCTTCTTTTATTTACAGGTGTAACTGCCTCGAGATAGGAATTTGTTCCCCGGACTTCTGCTTCTAGAATCCCAACCATTCGGAGAGCACGTAATTTCGTTACCAATTTTCGCTAGTTTGAGTATTAATTACGCGCTATTGACTAATGTTTAGGAATGCACTCACTCGAGACGGCAAAAAGGACAAGCAAGCAAAATCAAGTGAGTTTCAATTCTACTAATCGATTGAACCGACTCATCTACTGCTCAACATACACCCACATATCCCAAAACGCAGCCTGAAACTTCGCCTCTGCTCAAACGTCAGCATACCGATTTTCCCTCATCTTCGCGCGCACAATACTCACTATCCTCCGGCGTCGAAAACTTCACATAAACAGTTGAGCTCTCGCCATCCCGATACGCAATGTTCAGCGGCCCCACAGCATGCACCTCGCCACCCTGCACGGTACCCGTCTCAACTGTATCCAGTCGCGTTTTATTCGAGCCTACATCAAGTCAGCAGCTTGCATCCGAAATTGGAGGGTAAACTATGCTATACACGAAAAATGCTTCTCCACGATATCCGCATACATCTTATCCGCTTCACCAAACACGACGTCGAACGATAAGAACGTGCGCTTTCCCGCAACAATCGGTATGAGCGCAACCTTCGCGAGGCGAAACTCTCTGACATCGCGCGGGATCTGTTCGCGTCTGTTGCCGTGCGCGTCGCGCTTCAACGGGCAGTAGATATCCACGACAAACTTCTTAATGAGGTCGTTATCATCAGCTTTGGAACTCGCTTTAGTATAGCCCAGCGGCGGGGAAGGTACCTCAGCGCGAGGACTGGGTACAAGTGTGGATGATGATGAGGCGATGGAGGGGTTGGGAGAGTGCTGAGCAGGTTGTTGTGGGTATGGCGGCGCAGGAGCGTATCTTGGACTGTTTGCGGCTGGCAGTTCGTAGCGTGGAGGCACGGCGCTGGCAGGGAGTTCGACGGGGACGTGGTGGGTGTGAGGTGCGTTGTAGGCGTATTGCTGCTGAGCGGGCGACGGAGGGGGTGGATGATCTACGGTGTACGTGTACCTGCTTGGCTGCTGGACAATTCTGGAAGCTGTCAGATATGCCTTATCTGAAGATTTCCAGATCATGATCATACCGAGGAGCATTGAGCTGCGCGACTTGTTTCGCAATTGGCAGTGGCGCGCTGGCCGGGTAGTCTACAGGCGTTGGACTTTGTGTCGCTGAAGCTTTCGGCACACCAGCTGCAGTAGATGAGAAAGGACTATGATTGTACTGAACGGGAGCCACAGAGAATGCTGAAGTTGTCTTCGTTGCCGATTGTTGTGGTCCCATGGGACTGTGTCGATACTCCACGGGCGCGATGGAATATTCTGAGCTTATTCCGCCATCGCTGGGACCCGAGCGATTGTAATCGACTGGATCTAGAGAGTATGATGGGGAGTCGTTTGTTGGCGCCTTATACTCACCATAATACGCAGAATCTTTGTTTCCGAATTCCTCCATTTCCTTGCGACGTAGTTTCCATTGTTCTCGTGCGCCGTGGCGCGACTTCAGGAAATTCTTGAACATTCTGTGGACATGCGGGTATTGACAGTTTGTATGGATGGTATCGCGAGGATGAGGGCGGGGGAGGTCTTTTAAGTAGTTGATCAGGCTGAGAGGCAGCTGAAAAATGGTGGCGCTTCCGAACGCCTCTTTCTACGCAGGTGATGCAGGGCTGATTTACTTCTTTTACATCACATATTAGACTATATACACTTGTGTCCTCGCGAATTAGCGTTACAATAAATAGTATTGTAATGCTGAGATCCGTACTGCTAGTGGTCAATCGACACGAGAAGATGAAAAGGCGTGGCAAGATTTACAACACCATTTTGAAGGACACATTGTAGAAGTGGCTTATCCGCGACCTTGTCTACTACGTTAGAGCTATCGTGGTCTGTAGTTTGGATGGTCTCAATCCTTAACGCCACCATCACCATCTCATCTTCAACATTCAGCGATCATCCACAACCGTCCCCCGTAGACATGAAGCAGCAACACATACTCCATTCACTTCTTTACCAACTAGCTACTTCCACCATCTCGTCTCCCCCACTCTTCACCACCATCTCATCCACACCTCACCACCATCTGTCGCGGTGTAGAAACAGCGCATATGCAGGAAGAATTGAAGGATTGAACTGAGGTTCTATTGGGTGAAGCTACGAGCAGTATGTATACATGGGTAGCTGTAAACAGCGCTAGTGCAGAAAAGGCAGCGTCGTCTCAACAGAGGTGAGGTGCCACTGCACGTGAGGCAAGAGAGACTTCCAAACCGTGACAAAATATCACCATCAAACTCATCGAATGGACGATTCCGACATTTCTACGCCCCCGGCAACCTCGACCGAGTTCAACATCGACACAAACACCGCACCTCAGTTCGAGCAGCCCAGCATCCAAGCTTACACCGCTCCCCAACTAGCTATGGAGATTGGGCAGTCCGAGCAGCGCGAGGAAGATTTGCGCAAGTCGATGGCGAGGCAGACGGCGGCTATTAATGGTTGGGATGAGGAGGATGTAGACGGCCTTATCTATGCGCGGTATAAGAGGGAGCAAGTAGAGATTGCGCTTATGCTGCAGGGGCGGAGGAGGGAGGAGTTGGAGTGGGTGTTGGGGGGGAAGAGTGGGGGTGGGGAATGATGATGGGTTTTGGTTGGGCACTCGGGTAGACATTGGTTACGGAAGGAGTTTGAACGATGAATTTGCGAGTTTCGCTAGAATGATTCCGCTGGAAGTTGATGGCGTACTTGTCCTCACCCATTCAGCTGACTTGTAATGATAAGTCCAGCCAGCACGTCTTCGTACTTGACGTTCTCTCCGTTATCTTCTGCCTTTGTTTCGTTAGTGCGTTTGAGCGCCGTATAGCGATATATGCTCACTAATCTGAACGCTGAAGGGACCTTTCCTACTTCTCCAATGCGCCAAAGGATTGCTCGAAAAGAACTCTTTCGATCTGGCGTAGCTGTCATCGCGGCGTATAAAGGCCCTGACAAGCGGATCGCATCTATAGTCGATAGCGACGCCCGATCTAGCAAAACGACGGCTTCAGCTTGTATCTCCTCTACAGCGTTCCTGATGAATTTAGAAAGCTTGCCGTACTGGTTCGTCGTGTCAAATGTCGACTTCAGGTACATGTCAATGTCAATCAAAAGACTCGCCGTCAGAATGGCAAGTGTATGCACCACCAGATCAGGCTGCATAAGGCAGACATCGACGTGTATCTTCTTAACATCTCGGCGAAGCTTGAGGACCTCGAGTTGCCTGGGTTTCATCGCTGCCGGAGAGAGCAATAAAGGCGCTCTGGATGCTAGGGATCTGAGACGTAAGATTGCGATGTTCTTCTGTACCTCGATGGACGGCACATTGCGATGACCGTCTTCGTCGCGTTCATTTACGATGGAGAGAGCGCAGGCCAAAGAAGCGAAAGATGCATGTGTACTCGGCGATTGTTGGCGCAAGATGGCGAGAAAGCCTTCGGTGTGTGTGATCCAAGTGCGATCGCGGACGTCTAGGTTGACTGTCATCTAGCGTAAGTTAATACTCCACTCCACTCAAAGCTATGGTTGTAACGCTTACCTCATAAACCGCAAAGAGATATGCAGGTATGCAAGTACCCTCCGACAATCCATTCGTCGACGCGAGTTGAGATCTTAGATCGTGGATGGCGTTCTGGTACTGTCTTTGGAGTGCACGGTGATGTCCGATGGTGTGTGCTGATTCTTGAAGAGGCTCAAATGATGATAGGACTGATGAATTGAAGTTGCGTTTACATGGCTCGGATTTGGTGGGTGCCGGTAGTCTAGGGTAGATGGAAATTGCCGTGGTGTTGAACTGTTGCTCCCCGTTGACTGCAATTGCTTGGTACGTCTCTCCTGCCTGATGCCGTAAATTCGTAGCGGGTGCGCACTCGAGAATGCGATCTGTCACCATGGCCGAGCTATGTTGGCTGCTATATCCGAGACACATCCTCCTTGATGTTTGGCACTTCGCACAAATTGGTCTTTGTTCATCGCATCGGATTCGTCTCTTCCGGCACGTCATACAACCTTTGCTTGGATGCCCGGGGTTCACCATTGCCGGAGTTTATGGAGAACCGAGAACAGTGTACGAGCAAGATCACAGTGGAGTGTTACCACGTCCCAGATGTCCGATCCTCATTGAGAAACCTTCAGCTGTCATCGCGATGTTGCGTTAACGTTGGAGGCCTAAAGACGCATTGTCAGACGGGACGATCGCACGCTAGCGATCTCGCAAGGCTAGCGATTCCGAGCGATTTGATTGGTCCCTTCACTTGTATCTTGATTTGAGATTCAGGCTATTGCGTTGTTACTTGGATCAACTGATGTATTCCGAACGCTAGCATTCTCGCAACGCTGAGAAATTGGCAGCGGTTCTTGAACGAGTCGCCGGAATTAGGATGCATGGGTCCGGAGGTCTATCAATCGTCGCAGATGATCGCATATATAGGTTACGAGGAAGTCGCAGGGACGAAAGCATATCCGATCTTCATAGCTTTTTTACGAGCATTCGGATCTATTCGTTGGCATCATTCTGTCATGTCTCTCGCTCCTTCTCTCGCTCCTTTGGAAGTCTGGGCCCACTGGGGCGCACCTAACCCTTGGAAGGTTTGCACCATACTCGAGGTGCTTGAGGTCCCATATACGATACACTTCCTCGAGCTCACGGAAGTCAAGAGCAGTTCGTATCTTGCGCTAACACCCAATGGTCGGTTGCCAGCAATCAAAGATCCAAACTCCAGCCTGATACTATGGGAGGTCAGTTTCAGCACTCACAGACATCTGGCATTGCAGCTGACTCTTGTTCTAGTCCGGCGCCATCATACAGTACCTTATTGAGCAGTACGACAAAGGGGAGAAGATCTCATACGGCAGCTTTCCCGAGAAGTGGCATGCGCAGCAATGGCTTGCTTTCCAGATCTCAGGTACGTTTCTAGCACCACCTATGTTGCTCGTCTGACATGTCGTAGGCCAAGGACCATATTATGGCCAGGCGACATGGTTCGCACGCTGTAAGAGAATTCCATGTACGGACTGCACGTGAGACATACACTGACTTCGTACATACACCTCTAGTCCACCCAGAAAGAATCCCTTCAGCAACGTCTCGCTACGCGGATGAGATCCTGCGCGTCATGGGTGTCATAGAGCTCGGTCTGGAGCGTAACGGGACGGGCTGGCTTGTTGGCAATAAATCCACGTATGCGGATTTGTCGTTTCGCACTTGGGCAGCTGTTGGCGAGGGTCTCTTGCGCGAAATCGGTCGCTTCGAGGGAGTCAAGGTGAAGTATCCGAGATATACGAAATGGCTGGGCGCGATGGATGAGATGCAAGGGGTGAAGAGGATCCAGGAAAAGATGGCGACGGGAAGGAAGGAGCACGGTTTGGATTGAGATCATGAGCTACTTTTCATGGTTGATCGCTTCATTGAGCGATCTGATAACGTGTAATTCGCGATGTAGGGAGTACATGAGACTCGGACGGGGAATCATCGGTACGAAAATCGTGTTTGTGTATGCGGGTGATTGGAGTGAAAGGCTGCCGCTTATCCAGGCATCCCTGTCGACTTAGCGCATCACGTGCTCGCTTACGCGGTCGCGATCAGGAGTTCTAGCCTCCAACTCTTCTTTCTCAACCCTACTTCACAGCTACCCATCCGAACCTATCCACATTGGCGACCCGGATTAACAACGTGATTACATGCCGAACGCGTCTCCACTACGGACGCTCTCTCGCCGTGCACAGAAATTGTTGTTTTGGCGTTAACCAATTGCGATTGCGACCGTAAGGAGGCACAGCAAACAAGACGGCTTTCACCTCGTGCTGTTCTCGGACACGATTTGGACACCAAAGAAGCCATGGCACTCTCTGTCATTAGGCAGACGCTTGACAAGGAATACAATGCTTTGCACCTATTAGATGCCTTACCTTCCCATGAAGCGATGACATGGCTACCTTTTACCTTCGCCGGTATGGCCAACCCGCCCGAGGCACTCGTTATTGGATCCAATAAAAGCCGAGATCGACACGTTTTGGCTTTCTTGTCACAGCATGGAGATAAGGCACGTGAAGTGCGATACTGCTCCATTCCAACCAACGGCCCTATCCACTCTGCTTCTTTTCACAAGATGTCACAAGAAGAGGTAGTGCTACAAGCCCGTCTCAACGAACCCTTCAACCACAACGCGGCTCAAAGCAAGTCAAGCAAGCGGAAAAACAGCATCGTATTACGTTGGTACTTCATGAAAAAGGGCTTGTGGACAGAAGACATCAGCGGTGATTACAACGACTACTGTAGAAGGTTCCACGATGCGCTGAGAAAGATCGAAGCTGGAAGAGCTACAGATGGAACACTCGCAGATCAATCGCTTGCCGACGAGACGCTGAGCCCCCGCCGACGGTTCCAAGGCTCCTACAAACTACCTGTGCGTATCGAAGAAGACATCGAGCCGGATCTATCGAATAGCGGACAGGATCGGGAACGTCAGACTGCACCAGGTGCGAATATGGCGGAGCGTATGAGGCCGCCCACAATGCCAGCGGAGCTGCAACAACCTGTGACACAGGCCGGGAAACTGCCGGTCTTCGAACAAGCTGGCGAAACTGACTACGACAAGCTTTGTCAATACCTGGATGACCACAAAGCTTCGTATCTCCTCCAGAATATTTACACCGCGGACAAAGTCCAGTTCGATAACCAAAGCTTCATTGAAGAAGGGATGCCAAAGAAGCTCTACATTGGTCGGCTAGTCAAGAACGACAGCGAGATCTTTGCGTACATGTTACCCAAGAGGAGCACACATGAGATCAACTTCTGGATTGAGGATCCTCGCCGTCCCCTTCACATCTATCAAATGAAAGCTGATGACGTCATGAAGCAGCGCATTCTGCATCCGTTTAACAAGTGTTTTCCTAAAGATGGCAACGGAGTCGATCAAGGAGACAAGGCGCGCTTCTCTCTAATGGTGAAGTGGTATTTCGTTGCCGCGGGGCTTGCCAGAAACGTGGTGCTAAAAGAGACGAAAGCGTACCCAGAGCGCTTACGATCTGCACTAGAGTATATCGCGATGCGTATGGGTCCAGCAGCCGCCGCGGGTCCTGAACCAGATCAGCAGTCCCCAAATCAGCAGCTCCGCGACGAAAGCAACCTACAGTCCGACGTCGCTGCATCGCCTCCGCGTGTCACTCCAACGCCCGGCCCATCACGCACGATTGACGCATCAGCGTCATCCCGTGGTACGAAGCGCAAACCCTCGTCAGACTCAGCCTGGGATGCAGTTCATCGTGCTGGAGAACAGGAGAAGGCACTGACCAAGCAGATCAATGGCATCGACGAGGAGCTTGAATTTCTGGATAGAGAACGGGAGAACTGGCAGAAAAGCTGGGAGATACGACAGAAGGAGGTCTTGGATAGGCGCGCTGCTGCGGATGGTAAACGTCGGCTTGTGAGAAAGCAACATCAGAGGCTAAGTATCTCTGCCGGGCTGGGAGATGATTAGTCTGATTGTGGGTGTATGTAGTGTATTTTCTGGTGAATTTCGTCACGGTAAAGCTGTAGCTGGGGGTCACTCAAGTATGCATCATGAACGCTTGAGGCTTGAGAGAGGTTTGAACTTCCTGATGTCTTTTCTAACAGCAAGTTGTATCAAGGAGCTGTTCAGCCTAGTATTATAGCGGTGTCGATGTCCGAGATCTTGTCGACTCTCATCAGCCGTCTTCGTCAGATGCTAAACGCTGCTCTGAGTGTCCTCGCCGATTACCATGCCAACACGTGCGACCTCTTCGCGGTCGTTGTCGAGGCCTTCGCCTTCGCCCTCGCCGTCGTCCTCGCCATGGCCCCAGTCATCCTCCTCGATGCTATCATGCTCAAGCCCATCACCCTCGCCCTGGACGTCTCCATTATCCATGTCAACCTCTGTCCCGTAGTCGTCCACTCCGTCTCCCGCCTCTCCGCCCGCCATCTCCGACATGATTCCGTCTCCCACCTCTTCGCCCGCCATTTCCGACATGCTTGTGACGTCTTCTAGATCCAGACCACCTCCCCCCTTCCATTTCAGCATGTAATCTATCGCCGCATCTGACCCAGCCTTCTTCATTGCCTCCGTGAACGCCTCCTTATAGGCCAACTCGTTCTCCTCCGCGACCTTGAGCTCGTTGGCAAGTCGCTGCTGCTCTGATTCGTGTATGCTGATTTGCTCTCGCAGCTGTTCTTTCCGCGATGCCTCCATGTCAACGCCACTTTTGAGTATCTTGAACGCTTCGAACCCCTGGCCTGGAGTCTCTGCCTTGCGCTTTGCACGCTTGAGGACGTTGGCGAAGCGAGTGATGTAGTCTCGACGGCCGCGCTTGCGCTTCTCCACAGAGAGCTCCCAGAGGGCCTTTGAAGCGGCGTCCATGACCTCATCGGGCTGTGGAAGTGCGGTTAGGGAGGGGCGCTCGAGGCCATTTGCGGTTGAGGAAGGGCGTTCGAGATCTTTCGCGCGCTCGCGACTCGTCGCGTTGATTAAAGGAGCCGGGGTGGGCTCTGGTAGCCTTTGGTGCTGCGCGAGGAGAGCTTAAATCCAAATTTGAGGCAAACAGACGCATCTTGTCGCTTGGGCGAAGTGTGGAACCCTCGCCTTCATTCGTTTGGCAACCCTCGATAGATCAGGTAGTATTTAAATTGCACAAAAGACTTGTCGCGCTCATCAATGGTCCGTCAAGATGCCATGTCGTTGAAGCGTGCGGATACGTCAAGACATGCATGTAAATGATGGTGGAATGGCGTACCAACCAATAGCAAAGTGACGCTACACGCGTATTGCGGCCTCCATGACAGCAGATAGTACCTCTGGCGCTTTTGTGAGACCATGAAAATGTAATGCCGACCAATAGCAGGCGTCAACTTTTATAGGGGGCGCTCGAAAGCATACACAATTCACATGTATCCCACCATAGGCTCACCGCCTAACGTCCCAGGATGAGTTGTTAGGTCGCGCTTCGTTTGTCGAGGCCAATTGTGACACATGCTATCCGGCATCGGAGTGGACATGATATAGAGCGATGAGCTGGACGAGTTTGTCGTGGACATTAAATGAATTTGTAATGGAATAGAACAGGTCTGTTCATGCTGGTAGTTACTCATGACTTATGTACTACCGATGCGGGCGTCCATGAGTTCTGATTTCGATGAGTTGGTTCATCAAGTGATGATAGTGATGGCATCAACATGTAGAACCAAAGGAAAGAGCTGAATGGGATAACGACTCACCACACCCATGACCATAGCGTGCGAAAGCATGGCCAATGCTGTCTTCAGTCTACCTCTTACGACGAAGGCAGTGTGGTGTAGTCGAGCGTCACGTGCGATGAGCTGAGATAACCGAGGGCTATCACCCACAAATTGGAGGCAGGAGCATAGGAGATCACTACCGATGTTGTACAAAGCCTGTATATTGAGGTAGTCTTCGGGCACATGTTGTTCTGGGTACAAGCGAAACAACGCCACAAAGTGAGAAGATTGATCCGCTGAGCTTGTGATTGGCCAGATTCGACAAGCTCGATGGGGTAAAGATCTACCGATATGCAGCCGCACCTCCGCCTTCTCACGTTCTTCACTCGCGAGCCTGTGGCTCTCATCTGTACGACATCCACACACACCACTGCGAATGGGCAGCTGTTATTGTACCCTGAAGCATCGTTACAAACCTCATGCAGTGGCTTGCATCGCCCAATTCTGCGTCCTTGAGACGACAACAAGCTTTTCTAATGACGAATTAAGCAGCAGATCCGGTGCCTGGCGCGCATTCTCATTTGTCACCGTTGCTTGGTCGCGGCGATGATTGCCGCTCCGCGAAAAGGCACACGAAGAGCGTGTGATCCATGTTCTGTCAGGAAGGTTCGATGCGACGGTCACCAGGTAAGAGTTGTTTGTTTGGATTGCAAGCGATACAACTGACTTCGTACCCTCTGCAGCCTTGTGCTCGCTGCGCGGCTGCTAGCTGGGACTGCACTTATCTCAAAACCCATGGCAAATCAGGACCTAAAGGTCCTCGAAGGACGACAGAGGCTGCGATCCGAAGACTGCAGGAACGAAGTAAAAGCAGCCAGGACGTGTCGAGGAGCGACAGCGAAGCCAGTTTGGAAGCTGGTAGCCCCAGCCCAACCGAAGCTCCTAATTTCAACCCTTTGCCAACAACTGGCAATGGAATCTTATGGCCTGAAGTCGGAGCACAGTCATCATCCGCTACCTTGAAAGATCCACCAAGACTCTCGATCTCGTGCGTCTCTCAGTACCTTGAGATCTATCAAGCCCGAGGATACGGCATATGGCCTGTCGTTGACACGGAAGCGCTCACTGCACGCCTACTCACTCATCCGTATGATCTTGAAGCCTACGCGCTTGCGACTGCGATATGTGCTGCAGTCGTGAGCCAATTTTCAACCAACTCAGCACCAGGAAGCCCGGTCCAAGGCCATTACCACGTGTCGAGCAGTGTCTTTGAGAAGGAGTCGAAGAAGGCGCGTAGAGAAGCTGATCATTTGGAGAACACCTCTGCATCCTCCGTTCTGAGCAGCTTCTTCTTACACGTGTATTCTGCGAACATCGGTCGCATGAATGCGTCCACCATCCTTCTTGGAGAGGCCATCACGAAAGTTCACGTGCTCGGCCTCCATAAGCCAGCGTTTTACGCACAGATGGCGCCACAAGAGACCCAGCACAGTTTGCGGATCTATTGGCTCCTGTTCATCACGGAACGGGCCCATTCTATCCAACACGACGTGCCCACGATGCTGAAACGGACACAAAGTCTGCCTCAGCTGGAGAATCTGGACGATGGATTAGTAACGCCTGCTTTCATTCAGCTGTGCAAGCTGTTCCACATTCTCGACATCACGATCACAGCAGACCCCACGACCGCTCGTAATGCGTTAGCAAGGGCCCAGCAAGAATTGAGCAGCGACGAAGCACCGCTCAGCCTGGAAAACGAGCTGCAGCGTGCAGATATATCGATGACACAACAATGGATGCGCATCTTTCTGTGGCAGCACGCCCTGAACGTCACCAACCTGAGCAGCGCAAACACAGAGGGCGAATTCTCATTCTCATTCCCAGCCAAGGTGGCGCAGAATGTGCTCGGTAACATGAGCAGCTTGTCTCAGCAGAGCATCGAAGCTCATGGTCCAGGAATGGTACGTTACAGACTCTGAAAATAATACAATGAGCTAATCCTTGTCCAGGAATCGAAGCTCTTCGACGTGGCAAACTCCCTCGCCGACGTGATGATCATCATGCCATCGATGAATCAAGACTCAAGCTTCAGCATCGGTCCTCGTCATCTCATGAACGCCTTAGCCCAAGTTCTTGCTAGCTTCCGCGGCGGTAATCCTGCCGTGTTGAACATATTGCAAGACAAACTCGGTCGCCTCGGTCTGTCTGTGGGCTCGCCCCAGAGACTGCTGGAACTATCCTCGCCAGAAGAGGAGCGTGAAGAGTGGCATCAGAGAACAACGTCGGCGCAGTCGAGGAGCTCAGCACTTATCAGCATGCCACCGTCTCCGACATTTCCAACCAATTTGAGCAAGGACGGACGATTTTGACAAAAGTAGATGGAAACCTGGACGTCTACGTCCCATTCACTACCGCGGCCTCCTCGTTCAATTAACCCACGTGCATGGCCATGGAGAAGAATGCTTAGAAAGACGTATTGCGAAAGCACCACAGAAAGAGCAGATTGATAAGACGTGTAAAGACAGAACTTGATCCATTGAAGAAGTCCCAGTGTTATCGCAAGGTACTTCATCAGTTACTTTAATGTGCTTCCGAGTGGGGTAGTCTAGTGACAACCCCATCGTAGCAGGCCATGACTCAACGATTCGCATTTCCCACGGCCGCCCCTAACATTCCGATCCCAACATGCCTAGCATACCTAGCACGCCAATCTCAATCACCGCCATCCCCGTACCCCGTCACTCCAGCTTACACGCTGCTCCAACGAACTCGACCACGTTCTTGAAGCTAACCACCTCAACATATAGTTCTTCTTAGAACAGATCGTCCGCATCGCCCTGCGCCTTACGACAGGCGTATCCACACCTGTCCTTATCCCCACGATGAACGTCGATGCCCCGGGGGCAGAGATAGATCTTGTTGACTCGTGGAATAAGATATCTCTCTTTGCTCTCCGTGGCCGGGTGCTCCATTCCGCACAGCTGATCGAGCTTGCGAATTCTGGCACTGGATTCCTTGAGATGACAGTCTTGAGGTACTTCTTCTGCTTGGTCCAGAGATGGAGCGCGTCGATCTGGAAGTATTCGGCCTCTACCTCCAGGCGACTGTAGAGATCGTAGTCCAATCCGTTTGCGGCGGTGTAGAATACTGGGAAGGTCTCTGGGCGACGCATGAAGCGGAGGAGGTGCTCGAAAAGGTCGGGGTCAGCGTCCACGAAGTAGGTGCCATCGGAGTGCGGGGTCCACGTGAAGCGCTCCGATAGCTGGATGCGAAAAAGACCTGACTCCATGGGAGTCATCTTCGAGACTTTGAAGATGCGGCCGCCGATGTCGAGACTCATCACCGTCGGATAAGTCGAGGTAGAAGCAAGAGGCGTCGTTGGCTCAGATGCGACCATAATGGAGCCGGCAGTATCGGAGGACGTATTGGCGTTTGTCGTTGCTGCCAGTTTCAGCGTACTCCGTGCTGAGATCGGCCAAAGCGTCGTTGATTGAGTCGAAACTCTCCATCTTGGTACGGGGCCGAGGAGCTGTGGCCTGAAGGGTAGTGGAGGATGGCAATTAACTTATCCTCCGACACGTGCTATATATATGAGATATGCTAGCCTTCTCCACTATTCAAAGTGATGGTGGGCCCCACTCTCCACCGTGAACGATGATCGATGATCGATGAACAGTCGTACCGTAAAGTGCTTGGCTTCTCCGACAGCTTCAACCAGCCAGAAGCATAACTCACATCGTCGCATTTCATTCCAGTCACGCCCCATCCCATCCAAGTACCGTACAAAAGACATCCCCAAAAATCACCTAGCGCCCGTACGATTCGCGACCCGATCAACCCCAACGACTCAACGCCGCCACGACTTCCTCTTGCCTCTTTTTCAACTCATCCAGCTTCCTCCTCGCGACATCGCTCTCGATCAGAGCCTGTTCATTCGCCGCCCTCTCCGCCTCCAACTCTCCCTCGCCGTGCTGGAAGTTGTCGACTTCAGCACGAAGCGCCACGTTCTCGTTGCTCAGATCTTGCATCCGTTGGGTCGCTGCTTCGAGGCGCTCGCGCAGATGACCGATCTCTGCTTTTTGTTGTGTGATCTTGGATTCGTACTTGGCGCTGGAGACGGACCGGGTGTTGAGCTCCTCTTGAAGAGCAATGATAGTTTCCTCCTCTTGCTGGTGGGGAAGACGCATCTGCGAAAGCTGGAGGGTCTTAGTATACATATTGTTGGGGCGGGAAGAGGGATCTGGGTAATTCACAGCATCGCCAGACTGGACTTTCTTGTTCGGCATCTTCTCGTTACCGCTGGCGTAGTCGTGAGCCTTGAAGTCGCGATGAGGCTTGCGGGCTGGAACGTCGTCCTCGCTATCGCTCTCGATGCAACGCTTCTTACGCGGCGAGATTGACGCAGATGTTGGTTTTCTCGGTTGTGCGGTCCTTGGGCATGGCGACGTTGATGATGTCGCCGTCATCTAGCATCATGCTAGCGCGAACCGATTCAGCTGGATGCGGCGGTATTGGAGTCGTGACTTTGGCCGTATCATTCTTCTTCGCACTCTTCTGGCCTGCAGACGCAGATTTACCGCGGCCTTCACCCTGCCCCGCCAGCGAGCCGCACGCCAGGCGCAGATGGTCCTCGAAACGGTTATACTGCTCGAAAGTCGGAATGTATCCCGCTCCAAGAAACAGATAGCAAGCGTACACCCTCAGCCTCTGCTTCTCGGTATCATACGTGATTTTGGGATCCGCTGGCTTGCGACACAGCTTGTCGAAAGGAGCTTGCAAGTGGACGAAGACGAGGTTGTCAAGAGTGAACGCCTCGAGGATGTTATCGCAGCACAGCGCCAACTGGTTGCTGCCGGCGCCGCCAATGCACAGGTAGACCGGGAGGTCGGGCGCTAGTTCGCCGTTGCTGGTTCCGATGTGAAGGCTAACTGAGCACATTGGCTGACCGTCAAGGAAGTTGCCGCTGTCTGTGGGTCGGTCGGCCGTGCGGTGGAAGAATGCGGGGTCCAGGGTTGGCAGGGCTGCGTGCTCTTCAGGGCATTTGCCATTCAGTAGCTGGTCGAGGTCCTCCTTGATGGAGCTGGCTTGCTGCGGTGCTGCTGTTGGTGAGCGCATGACTGGATGTACTGTGTGGTGGTTTATGCAAAGCGTCGCTGGTGATTCGTGGGGAGTGGTTCTGTGCTTAACGGCGCGTGTGTATGTGTGTGGATTGGATTGTCGGTTTGATACGGTTTGAAGCTGACGAATGCGATAATGAAGTAGACAATAAAGTAGGTGATGGAGTGATCGTGATGGTGAGGAGCACTATGTATATCCATCATGATCGGTGAACGCAGATCGCCCACAAGCTTGGGTGGAGCCAGGTAAAGGTGAATACAGGTAAAGGCAGTCTGGGATAAAAGTAGAAGCAGGTAAAGGCAGAATCTGGTGAAGATTGAACTTAGTGTTAAGGATGAAGAGCAAGGAATGAACGAACCGAACTAACAATAGCAAACCTCACCGCTCAACAGCTCCAATTCCACATCTCCAAGTCTCAAGCGCAATCTGAATCTTCTATCCCCTCGCAATCATCATCTTACCATCCACAATCCTGAACCCCACCCCCTCCGCCCCCCAAGGATAATTGTTTCACACCCACCAGTTATCTTCTAAACTCGGTCAAAACGGCTCTGAAATCTTCTCCACCCCCTTCTCCCTATGATTTGAACCCCTATACTTTAGCATAATACACTTACTCAGATCCCCAATCATCACACGCCTTAACGCCCTGAAAGTCTGTCGGGTAGTGCATGATCGAATAGATATCGTAAGCCGAGCGCTCGTTGATGGGCCAGACTTGGTGCCGGCTGCTGGAGGGCTCGATGTCGCGCGTGTATGCGGCGCAGCCGAAGTTGAATTTGAGGCACATGAAGCTGCAGTGATGTTAGAGTTGGGAGTGGATAAGACTGGGGTGAGATGGTCTTACATGTTGTCGCAGAGCATAGATTGCGAAAATTGAGCGCCGCATGTGTTTCGCGCCGCGTACAGCGCAGTCACAAAGCCCGGAATATTCTCACATTTATACAAGACGTGCTCGTCGCGGACGATGCGTTGGTGTTCGTGGCTCATTCCTGTCATCATATGTCAGTATCTTTGCATGAGCCGTATTCATCAATATACATACCCATGGTATGCCCCAGCTCATGCATAATAACCTCCAACGGCGCCTTCGGCCCCAACCGCACGTAATTCATGTACTCCACCATATCATCCTCCTGAAAACCCAGAGTCGCCATACCGCTCATACCCATATTATCGTCAACCGAAACAGCCGCAGTATCGACAGGAAGCTTCGTGGTCCAGTTCGTAGTACCAGGCGTGTGGCAGTACAAGGGAATATGCCTCCCGTTCAACCAATCCTCCTCAAAAAGTTCCCAAAACGACACACCGTGCCCAGTCTCTTTACTCGGATCGCTGCCCATAGCTTGCATCCACATAAGCGTCGAAGCGAAGGATGTCCGATTGATAGTGGCGCGCGTGGCGGTGTTAATGTAGCAATATGGTAAAATGGCGTGTAGGCCGCCGTCTTTGACAAAGTTGCGGCGTCATTTTTGGGGGCCTGAGTAGGCCTCGTAGCCTAGGACATAGGAGGAGGCGGTGTGCATTTCGGGTGTGGAGAGGAGAGCGTAACGGGTGTAGTTGTTGAGGGGGAAGTGGATGCCGCAGCCGAGATTGGGGCTGAGGGTTGAGGAGTCGAAGGCTGTGGCGAGATTGAGGAGGACGAGGAGGAGGACAAGGAGCGACAATAAGATAGGTTTCGACATATTGGTAAGTGGGACAGTGTGGGAGAAAAGCTGTGGGCGAGGTGGGTGAGAACCTTTTGGCAAGGTGCGAGAAGGCTGGCGATGGTGGTCGCAAGCTTGCAACTGTGTGTCACCGCGAATTTTGGAGGAAAGAGGGAAAGGGTAGGGATCTTTCTTAAATTGGGGTTCTCACGGCTAGCAAACCGTTCTTCACCAAGGAATCATGATCTCGTTCAGCGATGTGCCATCTGTCAGCCTGGCACCTCACTTCATACGGTACACTGTGAACTGCACCTCACGTGACTCTGTTAGTCACTTGCTTACTCATCTGGTTGTGTATATAATCGCTCGCTGTAGCTCTCTCAATACAACAGCCTTCTGCTTCATCCATATCTGCCCTGTGCTCCCACATCCAACACCATCTATCATGCTGCCAAGCCAATCTATTCCACCCATTCTAGTTCATTTCCGAATTCTCATCCCCATCTCCCCTCCTCTCGCACCCCTGCACCAGCAGAAGTAAATCTGACCCCCCCTACAGCTCTTATTACAAGACCCGCCTGGTCCCCCAGACCACAAGACGTCCCCAACTCCATCCCTCCACTTGAACACCATACAAATCGTACGCGACCTGTTCTCGAGGTACAGGATATGTGCAAAACTATCCGAGACGTTTTAGAAGTGGCCGTTGTTGTAGGCTGGCTCGGGTTTGAGGTTTGTGCCGTCGTAGGTGTCGTATTCGCCGCAGACATTGAGGGCTTGGAACTTGTCGACGTTGGCGTTCTGGGCGGCGTTGTCCTTGGGGATGATGTCCTTGACGGCGAGGGCCTTAGGTAGGATGCGATCCGTAGGCCTATTGTCCATGCAGTAATAGCTCTGCGCGCCCTTGACGCTATCTCCCGTCGCAGACTGACCCGCTAGACCCTGCCAAAGCGGCTTACCCACGCCATTTCGACGCCTGCCACCCATCAATACCTACCCGCCCGAGAACCCTAATCCTGCAAAACGACTTAATTGAAGATAATACACAACCCGCACTCAAAGTTCTCAAACTTGAGGATCTTCTTGCCCTCGGGGAGTGCGTGCGCGCGGTAGTACACAGGGAGCTGGAGCGACTCGCCTTCGACGAGGAGGCGGCCGCAGGTGGTGTGTGGATCGCCAATGGGTTGGCCGAGGGCGGGGGAGGGCAAGGCGGTGGTGGTGGGGAGGAGGATGCCTGTCAGGGCGAGGGTTAGGGTTAGGAAGTGCACGGTGAGCCTGGTGGTGATTTTGGTGTGTGTGTGTGAAGTAGGTGGATGGGATACGGAAAAGTAGAGTTGGAGGACAGGATTATATGGTGTCTGAGGTCTGAGGTCGGTACGCTGTACAAACGGATGGGTAACGGTGAAGGTGGGACTTCCGCATTGTTGACGTCGTTGAATCGACGAGATGAGTGATTGCAAACGCGACAGCCGCTAGTACCCGCTGCCAGATCGCAAAATCGCTTGAACGGCGTGAAACAAGCTTGTTGTTCCGTTTACTGTTCGTCGCCATAGCAGCACCGCGAAATCTCATCAACACTTCTCAACACCCAACAGTCTCGAAAACTCTCGACAACACTCACACTTCATAAACCTCACCACAACCCATCACCACCACAGTAGCTTCTGAATTAAGAAAACCACCGCAGAAAATGCTCCACACCCCCTCCAAAAACAACATGTCCAACCTCCGCGCCCTCCTCACCCCGCACAACAAACTCCCCCCGGACCTCCGCCACGCCCTCTCCCTCCTAAACCTGACCTCCCTCCCCGACCTCGAAGACCGCCTTCTCTCCCTCCCCGCCTTCCTAACCCCTTTTTCCGTCTTCCGCGACTCCATCCTCCTCCTCGCGCCCGAGTGCATGCCAACCCCAACGCTCATCAAAGGCGCCGGCTCAGGCACATCGCGCCTCGACCTCCTCTGGTTCTACACGCAGTTCGACGAAGGCAGTCTACGCTACGACCGGCGCGCAGACCGGTATAGCGCCGAGTACACGAGCGACACGAGCGCGTACGGCGTGATCGACAAGGCAAATTGGCGCGTGGACGAGTACGAGAAGCATCTTTTTGCGTGGCTGCTGCAGGAGCTCAAGGTGGGGAAGGCGTATAGTCCGTGGCGCTTTGAGTACTTTGAGCTCAAGAATATATGCACGGCGTGGGAGGACGTGTTGGTACCGATTGTGAATGCTGTGAGGGCGTCGTATGATGTTAGGGGGCGACGGTATTATGGGCGACTGGCGCTGTTTGTGGAGGAGCGGTGTCCGTCTAGGTTGGCGTTTCCGGAGGGGAATGTGGGAGTGCCGGAGGGTGGGTTGGTGTCGCCTACGCCGTTTCGCGTGGTGTCGGCGCCAAGGAGGGTGTCGGCTGGTATCACGCGGAAAGAGGACGCACTGGGGGAGAATGGGAATGGAAATGGCGTGCTGTCGCGGCGACACTACGACGAGACGGAGAAGGAGCTGCGCGACGTGTATCCTCAGTACGGCGGCCTCGTCGAGCGGCCCAAGTTCAAGCACAAGATGGACGAGTGGCTCGCCGAGCAGCGCGCGCGCGCGAATCGCCGCAAGGAGCACGAGCGCAAGGACGGTGAAGTACTGTCAGCGAAACCGCACGTCGTCTATCGTAATCGGAGTCGCAACCCGTCGAAACAACTCCCTGCCACGCCGCGTGTGAGTTCGAGGCAGAAAAGAGATGGGAGCAGCAGTCCGATCAAGCACGTGACCGACAGCATCAAGCGCTCCTTTTCGCTGACCATGGCGTCGATGAAGGCGAAGGAAGAAGCGCAGAAGAGCCCGATGCATGGAGTTACGCGCCAGCTGCAGTTCGCAGAACCCAGGACATCGCAGTTCGATGTCGACGACTCGGCTCGAAGCTCGATGGTCATTACGCCGTTGCCGCGTCCTTCACCGTACACCAAGAAATCCGAAGCAAGCGTCTACACCTCGATCCGCAACTCGAACCCCTTCTCGGAAGAACTCCCAGACGACCTCAAAGCCCGCGGTCGCTCCAACACCGCAGACTCAGTCAACGTCGCCAAAGAACAGCAGGCTCGTCGTAGCAACGCCGACACAACCACCTCCCTCTTCTCCCCCATGGGCCCACCCAGCGCAATCCCCCACCCCCTCAACAACACCTCCATCCACGACTACGGCACCAACGCAACCGACCATCCCGCCATGCGCACAAAGGCATCATACCGCGACGCCCGGGCCCCCAGCTACGAAGGCACAGCATACAAAGACGAAATCTCCCTAACAGACCTGCACAACCAGCGCATGCAAGCTACACGGAGTCCAATGGCGACGCGTCTACCTGCGCCGATTGTAGCGGTGCCGTATTGTGGGCCGAGGGTTGCGTCGGCGGATAAAGAGGGAGATGGTGTCGCGAAACCGAGTGTCCTGGTATCGCCGTCCAAGCAAGCAGCCTCTCGTGTAACGCCCGATGAAGCTCCAGTCAAGCGAAACACATCACCTGCAAAACACGGCGTTTCTCTTCCCAAAGCCATTGCATCAACGGCCATATCTTCCAAGCAACCGCCCACAGTCTACAAACCAACCTCACCCCCCAGACAACACTCCTCCCCACCCAGCCAAACCGCCTGGCCCGGTTTCACCTCAGACTCCGACTCCGACACCTCTCTACCCCCCCTCCCACCAAAATCCCCCGAGCGCCAACAAACAACACGCGTCCCAGGCCACCTTCACAATCCACGCATGCGCACAACCGATATCTCGCGCATCGTGTCCAAAGAGAATATTCGCGCTGCGCTCGGCGGATTGACGCCTAAGAGTTCGGCTGAGAGTTTGGCAACGCCGAAGCCGCCGGTGAGGATGATGAGTCCGGGGGGTGTGATGAAGTTGCAGACGTTTAATGCGAATTTGTTTCCGCGGAAGGAGGAGGAGAGAGGGGCGCCGGTTGGTGGGAGGTCCAAGAAAGATAATGATGAGACGGCGAAGGAGAAGGAGGGGGATGGGAATGAGGGGAGGTATGAACCTGGTGGGGCGTTTGAGTTGGAGGTTTTGGGGGTCAAGAAGAAGGGATAAGGGTCGAGTTGTGTGTGTGAGGGTTTTGGACGAGTATTTGGGGTTAGTTCTTGTAGGATAGTTGGGTGTGTCTGGGGAGATGCCATGATGGGGACGTGTCTTTGGATGTAGGTGTCAGAATGTCATGGCGTAACGAAATGAGAGTGTATGTTGGATGTTGCTTGATGCCTGGCAAGGGTGTATGACTGGAGGCCCAAGGATGGCAAACGAGACAGTGCTGTCAGTGAGACCCAGCGTGTGAGTCAGAGAAGCGCAAACTCCGTTCGGCGCTGCGGTGACACAACGTGCGAACATACCTTTTGGCTCGAAGCGAGAGCCGAAAGGGGGTCCTCTGAGTCTGATTTGACGAAAGACCTCATGAAAAACAGCGAGACGTCGATCCGACGCATACTCAGCAGTTAATCGGTGTCTCCCCTGCAAGTTCTTCATCATTCACTCAGGTCGCACATCTCTTCGTCCGACGCGTAGTATCGAGGCTCACGCGACAAACTTTTAGCATGTGCTACCATAGCTCCCCATTGAGACATCTCCACCTAATCCTGATGATCTAACGCGTACGCGTGATACACTTAGTTCATCGCCATTCCGTGTTCGCTAGGTTTGCGATACCGCATCGAGTACTTGTTTCCAAACCATTTCGTGTGTGGCAAATGCGGGGGTCTAACCATTGTGTCGAACACGGTGGTGGTTTCGGGGTGGCCGCCAATGCGGATGTTGAGTGGGTGCGGTCCAGCTTGTATGCGTGTTGCTTTCTCGAATACGAGCCGGTTGAGTTCGTGGATGTAGTAGTCATCGTATGCGCCGATGGAGAGAGTTTGCAAATTGGGGAGGAGGTCTGGACGTACTTGTATCAGGTCACTCACTTGAGCAAGCGCTGGTCCGATTCTTTCGTAGGAGAGGTGGAAGACAAGTGTCTGCAACGACGGAGGGAGGCGGTGGCAGAGACGTAGTCTGTCTGGAAGCTGGCCGCGGTCGGAGTCGATGCCCTGGTAGTCGAGGTCATCTGGGCCTACGCCTTTCCACATTTCCGCGCAAGTGTCGAGTGTTCTTAGCGCCGTCATGTGACGAAGGGAGTCGAGCCGATAGTCCACGTTGTCCGAGTGCCAGATGTCGTCGTCCCCAACAACGATGTTCAGGGATAGAACCTCAAGGGTCTCTCCCAGAGGCTTTAACATTTCGATTATGGCTACTGGTGTTGGGTAGTCGGTGTTTTGCTGCTTGAGCCCACCACAGTGTAAGTAAAAGGATTTGAGCCCAGGGCAATGTAGTATGAGACTGCGAAGATCTTCGTGCTTCAAAATACAATGCATAAGATCTAAAGTCTGTAATTGCCTGAGTGAGTTGGGCTGAAGTGTCAGTTCTCTCTTATTGAAGTCAAGTGGCTCTGGATCACTGATGTCATTGAACCTAGTGCTTCCTCCGCATGCTTGGAGTGTGTCGAGTTTACTTGCTTTTGCAAACAGCGCATTGAAGAATCCGAGGTGCCATCTTGAAAAGCGGCGGGGTGCACAGACAGTGAGTTCGCGAAGTGATGCAAACTGATGTCCGGCTCGCCATTCCAGCGCAGTCGAATCATATGGTCCACTTCGCAACACGATGACCTGAAGTTTGGGAAGTAACGCTAGAAGGAGTACGACCTGGGCATCCTCGACACCAGCACGAAGAAGTTGACAGAATTTTCGGTCGTATGGAGTCTTCCAGAAGCTGACTCCATCATCGAATAGGTGCTTGTACCACGGTCTCGGTATGCGTTCAAATTTTCGGCTGCGATGCTCTGCCACGTCGATAAGACGGCTTTTCGTCTCGTATGGGTCGATGTCGCAAATGACACCGGCCGCGCGCGCAGCTTGGGCGCATAGGTGATAGTCTTTCTCACTCAGAGTGTTCTCGCGCAGTGTCTCCATTTTCCCAGGATCCTTGACTCCATGAAAGTAAGGTTGAAAAACGCTGGACGTAGTCCACGCGAACAGGTCAATGCGTCGCACATGCTTCTGGAGCACCGGGCGTTCCAAAAGCTTCCGGATAAATGGTAGTAGGGAGCGGCCGTGAATCAGGGGATTGTTGTATTCGCGGTAGAGTTCCGATTCGATGACGGCATGTAAGTGCTTGCAGACAAGCGAAAGATTGAGAAGGTGTACTTGATGCAGGTGGGACGCTACGAGCAACAGCAACTCGGGGCTGAAGGCAAAAAGAGGCATTACAAAAGGCGATGTAGTGCGTTGTGTGCTACCAGGATCGTCGACCGTCTTTGAGAAGAAAAAAAGTGTACGGATACAGATGCTGAAGCAAAATCACCTCGATGGTCGTTGCTGCGATGCCAATTCGAGCACTTCCCAGTGGCAGTTGGTGCGCAATGTGAGAGAAGACGCTACGCGTTTTTGTACGCGTGGTTAAAGGCGAAGATAATATCAAGCCTCTTTTGAGGGCGGAGTCTTCAGAAATGATGAAGCACGAATGTTGGGATGTAGGAGAGGCGGTGATGGAGCACGTCGCGAAGTGGCTGGGAAGTCGCTGACTAAGCCGGTTTTTGGTGGGGCTGCTGTACCGACCGCCACCTCGTCGCGAACACCGACGTCTCCATCATCCTCACTCACTATCTCATCGACGAGGAGAACAGTATCTTTCTTCATCTCAGAGTGTAACGCAGTGACAATTCCTCTAGATCGAACGATCGCTACGTGGTTCGCAATCCCGAGGTCGCCAGGCCCTGTACACACTGCTTTATACCGTCGAATTTTGCGAGAGCTACCTGAATACGACAAACTGTGTCGTACGATGCCTCGACGCACAATTTCGGCTGTCAGCAGCTTTCCGTTGGCTTAAAGTGTACTCAAATTCATTCCGCCGTTCCGTCATATGCGCCAGCCTTCGGTACCATGGCCGCGATCAACGATCTCAGTGCGGAGCTTCTGCTGATTGTTGCGTCCTACTTATCCCAGGTGGATCTTCTCAACATCTCCATAACGTGCAAACAACTGCGGTATGTCACGGAACCTGAGCTATATCGCGAGTACTACAATGCCCGCTTGGATCGCCGACACGTCAAGCCTTACGTCCTGCGGCTCATTGCTCGTCCAGATCTCTGGAAATATGTGCGCAGTCTCGCCATCGAATCGAGGTCATGCGACAGGGGTGAGAGGTTCTTTTCAAAAGCCAAGGAAGAGTATCTGTTTCCGGGCACAGGACCCCTAACGAGGGATCAGTACGAAGTAGTCACTGATGCGGCTGTTCGGGCTGGCCTTATTTTGAGAGCCTTGGCTTGGGATGCAGTCGTCGATCTTCCGGCGCGTGTTCGCGACTTGGAGTATCTCCGACCAGACCCACCTCAGGTCTCTGATGCTACTAATACGGAGGAGTACATTGCAGCGGGTGCAGAGGATGCAGATGAATTCGATGCTTTGAACGCGGACGGCACAAATCCGGCTGATATGGGGTACCTCACCATTTCGGACCCCGAGCATTCCGACGATGCGGAGGTGGTAAACCCCGTTCTTGAGGACGCAAGGAACTATTCTGAGACACCCGCGGAGCATGTGAATGATACAGACATGGAAAGTTATACCGCTGCATCCCCGGAGAATCTCGATGCTACAGATACCCAAGATGCGGAAGGCGCAGATGCACATCCAGAAGATCACGGTTCCGGCGAATCTGCGGACGGCAATACAATCGATGCTTCTGGAGCAGGAGAAAACAGGAGATCATTGAAAAGAGACGAAATTCTCTCTGAAGACGACGACGACAAGGCAACGGATGCGGGTGGGGCCGACACTAGCGACGTTGACATGCTTGGTTGGAGCGATGAGGTTCATGAGCAAGCATTCCGCCACTTACCGTACGACACTTTGTATTGTAAAGCACTTTGCGCAGGTTTCAAGGACCCGTGGATTGTCGTGTTATTGACACTCATTCCGAATCTTCGCGATCTGGATGTTTTGGAAGCACCTTTGATTACGAGCTCGTTTCGAAGCGCACTCATCCCCAACAGTTTTCCCAATTGAAGCAACTCGCGATATACGCCGGAGGCGGTGAGGATCCCTGGCCTTTGGGCTTCTTCCAGGAATTCTTGCTCAATAAAGAGCTTAGCACATTGCGAGCGTTCGGTGCCAGTGGCGCGTGGGATGAGGTGAGAATCCAAGGATTTTTCATACATGTTCCAATTACATTGAGCCCGAGGTCTACGACTGTCACCCGACTTGAGCTCGTACGATGCACATTTTCCAAGGAAGACATAGAGGTGCTCATCAGCGCATGCACGTCATTGCGAGCTCTCTCTTTCAGTGCTGGTGGGACGATTTTTGGCCCAACGAATTTTACTGTACCCGAGCTTATCGATGCACTGCAACCTCACCAGGATACCTTAGAGGAGCTGGCTTTGTCGATGTGGCTGCATTGAAATCATGGTTACGAACCTGGCTATCTCCCGAGTCTCCAATATTTCAGTGCTCTCAGAAACATTGACGCGCTTGCAAATTCCTGGGAATGTCTTAGCTTCCCACAGCTTGACGACTACACTGATACCGATGCACTCAGACCGCCTTTCGAAGATATGTCACCGCCCAACATCCAAGAACTCGTGATCAAGACCTGTTATTTCGAAGAAGTCGTGGACATGCGGCAAATTCAAGCAATGCTAGACGTACGGCGGATACGATAGCCTAGCCTCTCCAAGTTCTTGTTAGTGAGCGAGTTTGACCACAATGTGGTGAAAGAGTGGACTGAAAGGCTTGAAGATGAGTGTCAACAGACCCCTGATGTCAAGTTTGAGCGTTTCACGTTCAGCAAGTACGCAGACAAACATCCCAGCTTCCCTCGAATGGATCGGAGCGGAAAGAATCTGGATGTCCAACGACACAGTCAACCACTTCCAACAATCAAGTGGCGTAATAGATCATACGTCGATAGACCACGCGCTTGCATATACCCCGAGGACGATTTAAGTATATCAGGAATGCTTCCGATGAAGACGCGACCGGTGCCAGAACACATGCAGACCGCTTACAGACTCCTTTTCCATCAAGTGCGGGAAGCTCACTACAGACTTCAATTTAAGCTCAATGACATCGAAATCCAGCGTCTTGATGATGTTAAAACCCAGAAACAGGCACACATGTCTCAGCTGTCCACATTCATTGCAGATAAACGCGCACCAGAACAAGAACGAGGAGGCTTGCCTGCAGCCGTGGAAGCGCTGTTACCAAGAATGAATGACTTATGTAGTGTTGCTACGCCGTTAACAGCGCAGTTTACTGCGACCTGCCGGAGATGTTCAATTCTAGTGAAGAAACGCGATGCGGGAGAGCAGTTTTCAGAGAACTAGCTTCGGTGTGTAGCAACCTGGGAGAAGGGGATGGAGAATGTGTTGGCGATTAGGCACAAGGTAGACGCCAACGGAACGGCTTGGATGGGGTCAGAGAAAGCAGCGAAGGTCGAGGTAGCTTGCTTTTGGCTGGATTATGAACAAGCATTGAGCACTACATAGCGCTCAACCAGAGCATGAAATCGCTGACAGGCACCAAATTCTTCTGATGCTATGTACTCTGTGTAATGCATTTCAAGCTCTTATTAGATAGCATTATAGACCGCGATCTTGACCTCGTGTCACGGTACCTTCGGGAAGCGCTAGTATTCATGACACTGTTGCATTGACCCTTACACAACGAAACCTGCTCCGAGCATCTCCAGCTCATCCGTCTCATAGCCGAGCTCCTCACTATCCGACGCGTCCGCTCCGGACTGGTCGCCATACCACCGCATGAATATCTCATCATCATCTGAACCCGCAGAACTACCACCATAGTGCGCTGTCTCTGAACCGGCGGAACTACCACCCCACTGCATCTGCTTGCACACGATGTTTACATCCATTCCCTTTGCTTCAAACTTGACACCCAGCCAATTCTTGATCTGCCTCGCCCTGTCGTGACTCATCGGCTGTTCCCAATCGTGGAAGCCAAACTCCAACACCCGGAGGGTTGGTATGTCCGCAAGCTTGTGGAGTTGGTGCATCAGTATGATGTTGTCGAGGCTCTCATAAGCATTGACCGAACTGCTCAGCGACGAAATAGCGAGCGAAGGCACCGTTCCGGCATCCGCATATTCGTCGCCAAGCATGATGAACAAATGGTGCAGATTCGGGCACTTCGCGATGAGTTCATATCCCTTGTGCTGCTCTGGTCCATGGAAGTTGCGAAAGGCAAGTCGGCGTATGGAGCGGTAGCCTAGTCCCGACGACAAGGTAGGCAGCCACTTCCGGAGCCAGCAGCTTGTCGCAACATTGAAGCTGATGGGCGTAATGAGGGTCAGGAAGTACGGCGTAGTCTCTTCGTACAGCTGCTGGGATAGGGCGCAGATGGGAGGCAGCGATTTGAGAGGTGGTGTCACGTTGCGCTCGTGCACATCGTGATGGCGGTTGAAATCGAGACGCTCCTGATCGAAGTCGCAGAAGACGTATTTGATGACATGGTCGCGAAGCTCACGAGGTAGGCGCAGCAATGGAGACATGTCGCTCATGGTGTGTTTGGTAGTACCTCCACGGTCTCGAAAAGTGGTGTAAGTGGCCTGGTGTTACCTGGGTGATGCGGCTCAACATCTAGCGAATGACGTCGTTTTGAGCTAAAGTGAATTTGGGAACGCGTGACGCTAAGTAACGGGCCGCAGATAACCTCGCCCACTCCCTTCTGTCTCGACCGCAACTCAGTTATCTTCGTGATTATCCGGGGACTCTCGGGATGGTATGCTGATGAGTGTTGGTCGCCGATTTGGTGCCCATATCCCGAAACCTCGTGCTGTGACCGCCACATGATTATGCATGCGACACTAGCTGGCCGAGCGAAATTCGGCAACCACTTCAAACATAACAGAAGAAGCTAGTACTCATGGGTGGCCTACTTTCCAGATTGCTGCACGGAGCAGAAGACCATTGGAAAAGCGACGCATGCTATGCCATGGAAGCAGGCACGTATTGTGTCGTTTGTGGCGGGCCATTCGATCTGGAAGGCGAAGTCTACAATCTTGACCCTAAAGAGCCACAATACCAGGTCAGTCGATCGGGCTTGCAGATCAAACTCGTCTTTGCTGAATAACATCTAGTGGCTGTATGACTTCCGGTTGCTGGGCTATGCAAACGACTTGGACAGCCACAGGGTCACTGCTGGTCGCAATGAGTAAGCCTGATTATGATCCAGCCTACGCATTGCTTACGCAACGTAGGCCTCGCAATGTATCAGGCGTCGAGGATATATTCCTGTCAGAAAGGGCCTCCTTCAGAATGAATGGCTCTGGCACCCTTGAAGTCATGGACGAGGCGGGAACGGAAGACATCTGGTATAAAACCATGAGTCATGGGCGGCAGTCAGCTGGTTCGCTATTCGCGCTACATGAAGCATGCATACAAATCAGCTACAAGGTCATTGATCACCACCGGACTGGTTTGGATGGCCTTGGGAAGCGACCTTCACTTGCTACCTTGTACCAACTTTTGAGCGCACGCTTTCATCGAAAACAGCTTGATGAGAACGTTAGCGATCACAAACAGAACGACCTTTTCGACTTGTGCCGCTCTTCACACATATACGGACCACGAAGTGTTCTTGCTTTAACGAAGCTTGAGTGGTGGGGTGGGCATTACGATGTATAGGTTTTCTGGCATAATTCGGACATTTCTAACAAGAAGCAGACATTTTACGCTGATCCGATCAAGATCCAAGGACTGGAGAGGTTTATCTTCGAGGCTTTAGGGGCATCGTCGCATGCTGAGGCGAAGGACTATAGACCCGCAACGACTTCGCGAGCGCCAAAAGGGATTGAACGACTCCCAGTCGAGCTTCTTTACGAGATCTGCAGCTATCTTCCGGCTCACTCTGTCATCAAGCTTCATCGGACCAACACAATCATGGCCCAGAAGATACCACTGGACCACGCATTTTGGCGAGAAGGGCTTCGACACGGTAGCCTGCATCCACACATCTGGGATCTGGATACTAAGCGTATTGAAGCGCTTAGGCAAGAGTCGAATATCACCTGCCCTACCACTGGATGGGACTGGAGAAACGTCGCGAAGCTATTGGCAGCGAAGCAACTTCCTGTGACGGGACGCGACTCTTGCCTCGACGGTATGCCACGTGGATTTTGGAACCGTTGCCGAATTTGGAGCATCATCGAGGAGGCACTGAATGACGAGAGTACCACATCGCACACCATGGAACCAGCTGACGGCAATGAAGTGCAAATGTCTGATCAAGGAAAGTCGTAAGACGCAGTGCTCGACTTGACACGAATCTACTTTATTATGGAGTCTAGTCTTCACTCCCGACTCGAAATAACGACTCTCGGTTGAACGCCCAACTGCGCAAATCTGCTCATAGGGAGCCCGACCACCTTCTCAGACCGCGCTACATGTTCAGGACGTCATGCTAGCCTTCCCAACATCTCCCATAGTCTTGACGAACAACTCCCAACTCGGATCGAATTTCTCGTAGAAATTCGCCGTCGCGCTCGTAACGAACAGATACTTTGCTTTCTTCAGCATCGCTCTCGTCACTTCAGCGATCTTATCCTGCGGCACCGAATGCAAGATATACGAAGTCCTCAACCGATCGTACGGCGATGTCGCAAGCCATGCTTGGAACTTCTCCGTGACGAACTCGGAGTACGCGTTTTCCACCACAACGCTGATGTCTGGCCCGGGATTCGCTCTCAGAAATTGCGCTTGCACTGCCGTTCCGGGGTTGTGGATTATCTGTCAGTTCGTCAGCCCGGGACGTTCTATAAAGCATGTTCACTCACGATTCGATCACCACGGAAGCCGGCAACGTTCCGCGCGAAGCCGTCAACGCGATCCATATACTCCAGCGCCCGGTCCGAGTAGTGATTAACGACCTCATCGACGAAGATGCCTTCCATAGCCAATTCCGGCTTTTTGTCCCTCGATGGCCGAGCCGCGTACTCGGTAATGTCGCGCTCAAGATCAGTAACATTCCTGTTGCAGTAATCTGCCCGCAGGTAGCCAACAGTCTGAACGTTCTTGAACTTGTTCAACTTTGGAATTTCGCGGAAGTAATCCTCGTTTGGTTTCCACCATGGCGCATACCCAGGACCACTTTGTGGGTTGACAATGGTCACGAAGCGCATATTTGGGTATGCGGAGATCCTACTGTCGTTAGCGTAAGATGCGAATCAGAATGGGGTACCAACGCATTGTAGAGGCGATCCCACGCCCCGAGTTGGGGGTAGATGTAGAGCGGGAGGAGAATGACTGGATCCATGAGCATCGTGGAAGAAGGGGCCCGACACGCCGGGATTTGCTATCGCGATTTGTTAGCGTCCTTGGCTTTTTGTGCCGGGTATGTGTCCTCTTATGCTGCTAGGCTCAAGCTGACTAAGCGAATAGGAAAAGTGTCGAAATTCGTTCTTCTCCTCGAAGTGCTGCGGGGAAAAAAAACACGTTGAATATAGAAGTCACGTTCCAGCTTGTACAACCGCGTGACTGTAGCTCCAGGACCAAATTGCCTCCC
>Ga0265797_10002250_pt1 | contig 32781 bp, 16 predicted proteins | sample P2T30metagenome_FD_192433 | JGI IMG/M metagenome (GOLD analysis project Ga0265797, IMG submission 192433) | Plant litter microbial communities from East Loma Ridge, Irvine, California - P2 T30 | ecosystem: Environmental > Terrestrial > Plant litter > Unclassified | place: USA: California... | reverse complement strand
CGAGACTCGCCAGGTACTTTGACCCAGCCTCGACGATGGTCATGACCGTGCAAACCTCAGGGTACGTCCTCGGCGCGTAGATGAGCGCGAGAGTGGCGGGCATATAGGAGCTGACACCAGAAGGGGCGTAGCGAGAGCCTGTGTTGGCATAAGGATGAAGCTCGCCCCAGCCATTTTGGAGGACGGTCTGGAGATCAGATGGATGAAGGATGACGTGGACGCTGCCATCGGAACCATGAGGGCAGCAGGTGTTGCAGCCGAAAGTGCGGAGGCTCGTGTCGGGAGGGCATCTACAAGAGCTTGATCGTGTTGCGGTAGTGTAACCTGTCGAATTGTTGCTAGACTCACTTTGCAGGCTGGCGAAAAGAGCCAGGCGGTCGGTGCAGTAGTTCTGAACGTCCTCGGGGCTCGACTGGTCAATCTGACGCTGCGGAGCGATGCCTACGACGTAGGGAGTTGAGCCTGATCGGAGAGAGGGTGACGAGAGATAGCCGGTGCTGGTAGTGATCACGTCTTGTCGGGCAATCTGCATCGCGCGCAAGAAATCGTTAGCAGGGATGCTGCCTGGGCGAAGAGCCATGAAGACATTGTAGGCTTCATGAATCTTGCATGCCGTTAGTGCCGCTATGACGAATGCTGAGGCTAGAGTGACCGTGTGCAGTGGAACTGCGCAAACGATGTGTGCGATGGTACTCACCAAGACCAGAAGAAGGCCGTTGAGACTGAGCGTTTCATCCAGGGTGAATCTTACTGCGAGGGTGACCATGTTCGCCCACTGTTGAAGACCTGTGGAGTCTGTCGAACCGGTGGTTGGGTTCGAGCTCGACATGATTGCCATGGGGTTGTTAAAGCAGCTCTTCATGTTTCCAGCGAACGGCGTGGTTGAAAGTTCTGACTTGTGTCCTTGACCAAAGACCTGCTTTGATAAGATGATAAGTCTGACTCTCTGAGTGTCGCCTGCTGTTAGTGAGGAGCTGCTTTCTGTTCGAAGGGATGGTGTCCTGTTAAAATTTCACAGTGACACTGCAGCGTTAAGTAGAAGATCACTGAAAGAGAACGCTGCACAAAGATGTGTAGGCCACAACACAATGCCATTGTGAGGCAGTCCCTTTGTCTGCATTGTTCGTTATTGGGAGGTGAATAATCCCTTGCTCACGTGAGATCCTGGGAGCGGGTGCAAGTGACTTCCAGGCTCCGTCTTTCTTCACCCGTTGGTGTGAATATTGATCAGTGTCTTCTCACCTGTAAGGCCCCCAAGTTTAGTGTAGATTTGCATGCGAAAACATAAAGTCGAGAGCGTCATGAAAGTCCATCTTTCCCACGCAGTCCAGCGTTTACTGTAGCTCTAGCCCTTTGTTGACTCTGTCCCCGGGAATGGACAAAGCAATTGTCCTAGATAGACAATGAGTTCCGGCCGTACCACCATCTCAGGTGTCAGTCGTGCGAGCGAGTCAAATTGCCGCGTGCCGCGGCCCAGCTGATCGGAAATCTCGGGTTGTCTTGTAGGGCAGTATTGGATACATACCACTTTGAGAAGTGCGCCGGCATCAGTAATGAGCTTGAGTGTGAATATCACACATTCTCAACACGGTGTGGCATCTCGGCGTGACATTCACTGCTTCTTGTTATGGAAACGACTGGTGTTGGATTCCGCGGCTGTAAGTGAAGTCAATTTCACGTGACCAATTGACAGCCACACTAGACCGAATGTGGAACAACCGAGGCACATCAAACCTCGGTCGCGTGGCTTCGTCTATGTCATGTCGAGTCCCTGCAGGCAAGTTGTATACATACTTATTCTCACGAGCCCCATTCCTCCACTTCCCCGTCCCCATACACATACATAGCACGACCGATTTGATCAATCATCCCGTTATCTCTCATACTCTTTCAACACACCACCTGCCGTCCACTCACAAACCTCACAAACATGGCTCCAGTCCCTCAATGGGTCCGTGACCTCAAGGTCCCTGAGGGCTCGCAAGGCACCACACTCCTCACAGAAGAGCGCAAGAAGTCAAATATCGATGTCGAAAGCATTGCAAACTTCCTCCACACCAAGTCCGCACGCGAGAAGAAAGCCGCCATCCTTAAGATCCTCGAGTCCGAGAAGGTGTTTGACAAGTCCCAAAACTACTTCGCTGGCCGCATTGACCGATTCGAGACCGCGTTGGCTCGCGCCAAGAAGATGAGGCAGTTGGAGGTGAAGCATGGTTGGGAGATGAACGACAAGAGCATTGCAAACGAGCTGCTTTCCGAGCCGGGGCCATACGGTCTGCACGAGAGCATGTTCCTGATTACCCTCAGGGACCAGGGCAACGCGGAGCAGCACGAAAAGTTCCTCAAGCCCGCACAAAACTACGAGTACATTGGCTGCTACGCGCAGACCGAGTTGGGCCACGGCTCCAACGTAAGAGGATTGGAGACAACCGCGACATGGAACTCGGACGACAAGACCTTCACCATCCACTCCCCCCACCTCACATCTTCCAAGTGGTGGATTGGCTCATTAGGCCGTACTGCCAACCACGCTGTCGTCATGGCACAGCTCATCCTCGATGGCAAGTCCTACGGCCCACACCCATTCGTCGTCCAGATCCGCGACATGAAGACACACCAACCTCTTGAAAACATTCACATCGGCGACATTGGTCCCAAATTCGGCTACAACACCATGGACAACGGCTTCTTGCTTTTCAACCACGTCAAGGTGCCGCACATCAGCATGCTTGCTCGCTTCTCTTCCATCGACCTGAAGACCAACAAGTACACCCGTCCTGCATCACCCGCCCTCGTTTACGGCACCCTGACATGGGTCCGCTCCAACATTGTCATGCAAGCCGGTGGCGTCCTCGCCCGCGGTGTGACCATCGCAACCCGCTACTGCTCGGTTCGCAAGCAATTCCAAGATCGTGATGCGCCTGCGGCAGAGCATGGTGAGAACCAGGTCATGAACTACACCATGGTCCAAATCCGCCTTCTCCCCCTTCTTGCCGCCACCTACGCCCTGCACTTCACCGGCAAGGGAATGATGGAGCTGTACAACGCAAGTCAGAGAAAGATTGCCGGCGACGCTGGCAAGACTGGCAACGCGAAGAAGACCCGCACTGCCGGCCCCGAGGAGACAGTCCCCGGCTCTGAGCTTCTGGCCGACTTGCACGCCACCTCTTGCGGTCTCAAATCGCTCGCCTCGTTCACCGCAGTCGAGGGGCTCGAGATGTGCCGTCGCGCTTGCGGTGGTCACGGTTACTCTTCCTTCTCCGGCATCGGGTCTTGGTACGCCGACTACCTCCCCACAGCCACCTGGGAGGGCGACAACTACATGTTGACGCAGCAAGTCGCGCGCTACTTGCTCAAGACAGCACGCTCAGTGCTCAAGGGCAACGAGCCCACCAACGACACCATGCAGATTCTCTCCAACTTCCTCTCCCGCCAAGACCAAGGCGCCGCCTTCGACGTGCTTGGCAGCGACTCGGACCTCGTGGGCGCCTTCGCCTGGCGCTCTGCCTTCCTCACCTTCGAAGCCCTCCGCCACCGTGACGAGCAGAAACGCGCCTGGAACAGCCTGCTGGTCGACTTCTACCGCCTCAGCCGCGCCCACAGCCAGTACATGGTGGTCAAGAACTTCTACGAAACCCTCCAATCCCCCTCATCCTCCTCGGACCTCAACCCGGAGACCCTGGCGATCATGCACAAGCTCTTCCGCCTGTACGCCCTGCACACGCTCGAGCAGGAGGCCAGCGAGTTCTACACGTCGTCGGCCGTCACGGTGCGCCAGATCCAGCTCGCGCGCACAAACTCCGTCATGAAGCTGCTGGAAGAGGTGCGGCCCCACGCCGTTCGCCTCGTCGACGCCTGGGACTTCCCCGACTGGCAGCTCGACTCGTCGCTCGGTCGCAAGGACGGCAAGGTCTACGAGGATATGTTCTACCGCGCCAGCGAGCTGAACCCCCTCAACGACATTACCGTCGACCCTTACCCCAACAGCCCCGTGTTGTTCAAGGGCAAGGAGGCGAAGAGCAAGTTGTAGGGGATGGTTTTACTTTAGATGTTTGAAAAAAAGAGTACAGAGAGGCTCGCACCTTTTTAGAAGGGAAAATTGAAAAAGGGCGACGGACGGGATCTGTCTTTTCTCGGAGTCCTTCTGTTTTAGATGTCTTGTATTTCTTGGCGTTCTTTTTATCTCTTCACTTTTGAGTAGAAGCGAATGAAAGGATTTTGAACGTTTGTCTGCACGAAACTTGGTTCTCAGCTACTTCTTGCTTGTATGATCCTGTTATCAAGGCTGATCTATCATCAGGCGTGAGGGAGAGAGAGACTAACAACACAACAAAAACAGGACAATTTCTGGAATACAACGACGTGCTTTCTTTCATTCCGTCAATAATTGATCATCCGCTTTTTGTTCCCCTTTTCCGCCCGCCCGCCCGCCATCAGTTTTGCTGAATCGATGGATGATAATGATAATGATAATTGAAGTGACTTCACGGGAAAAGGAAAACCTAGGTAACGTTGATCACCGCTGCGTTTTCGATTTCTCCTCGCCCGCTTTCTCTGGATGAGGTGGTGACGAGGGGCGTTACTTTTCTTCCATTTTCGGCTACCTGCCTAGAGAGAAAGGCCAAGGATAAAGATCGTCCAGCAGTAGCAGCAGCAGTAGTCAACCCATTTATATCAAATCAAAATCAAACCAACAAACACGTCCCTTCGAAGTCCAAGTCCAACATCAAGCCTGCAAGTCCACATCCTCAACCCGGTAATGATCCGCCACAATGCGATACAAATAGCTCGGCGCATGCGCGCCCAAGTTGGTGATGTAAAGATCGACCAGATCGGCCTCGACGTGGTCGAAAACAGGGTTCGCAACGTCCACGCCCGCCATGAACTCGCCGTCGCAGAACGGCACCACTTTGCCCGGGTCGCCGCTCTCAATCAGCTCATCCGAGTCGAAGGGGTAGACGGGTGAGAGCTTGTAGACGCCGGACAGGACGACGACGGGGACGCGGTGGGCGCGCGCGGCGCGCGCGATGGTGGCGCTGCCCGCGGCGGCGATTAGGCTGCCGTTTGCGAGGACCGTGTGTGGGGCGATGATTACTTTGTTGATGCGCGACATGAGGGCGAAGACGGCGGAGTCGGGGATCAGGATTACCGTTATGCCCATTGCTGTGAGCGGTTTCCAGCGCTCGTCGGCGGAGTCGTCGGAGGGGGAGTCGGGGTCGTTTTTGCGGCCGCCGTTGACGATGGTGGCGTGCGAGGCGAGGTGGTCGTTGGGGAAGGCCTCGGCGTGGACGAGGGTGAATTTGCGCTTGCGGGCGGCGGCGGCGAGGAATTTCTGCACGGTCTGCGAGGAGGTGTGGGTCATGATGATTTCGTTGCTGTGGATGTGGTCGAGGGCGGACTCGGCGATTTGCGAGTCGACGACTTCTAGCTCGTCCAGGAGCTCTTTGATGCCGTCGATCACTTCCGCTTTGACGTCGAGTTTGCTGCTGTCGGCGAAGGCGTCTTTGCGCGCCGCAGGCTTGGTCACGGGCGATTGGGTGCCTGTGGGTGGTGTTCCGGCGGGAGAGGCGCCTTGGGCGGTGCTGAAGAGGCCGAAGAGAGAGGTGGCTTGGGCGGGTCCTTGGCCGGCGTAAGAGGGCGAGGCGACGCCTGCTGGGAGGCGTTGCTCGGGAGTGTCAGTGCCGCTCTGAGGTTGGGCGAAGGGAGTGGAGTCGCCGCTCGACATGGGGCGCGGGAGCATGTCATGGGGGAGGGCAGCGCCATGGTGCAACGGGCTGAAGCTGGAGATGGTGGATGAGATGCCGGGCCTGTTCTTGTTGCTCTGCTGGGCGGGTGAAGTGGGCGAGGCGACCGAGGTATCGCTGGTGGCAGACTGGTCTTGATCGGCCTCGACGACTTCGCGGATGACTCCCAGTACGCGGCGCACGATGTTGCCCACTGCCATCTCCCTGGGCTGGGCCGCCACCAGTCGGCGGCCAACATCCCGAATGCGCGTGATGAGTGCCTGGGCGTCACGGGTGCGCTCGGCGGCTACGATTCGCAAGAGTAGCTGTGTCGTGGCGAGAGCACATGGACGTGAGTTTCTGATTTGCCGGCGTTGGAGGAGTGAGACGAAGAGCTCGATGGAGCTTTCAATGTCTTTTGACTTGAGAGTCTTGAGGAATGACGAGAGTGATGGCGCCTGGCCAGAGAGTGTTGAGGGCATGGTTGGTATTGTTGTGTTGTTTCGTGTTGCCGTGGGTTGATTGTGTTATGTGTTCCTCACTGACGATGATGTCGATGGTATACAGTAGGTATCTTTCTTCGCACCCTCTGACTCAGGCGGATTTCGATGCTGAGGAAATTTGTCCTGGATTATTGTTTGTTGGATGCGATGGCAATGTCCGGAATAGAGTGGTCAAGTATTGTCTATCTTGATGTTAACCTGCCTCGCAAGATGTTTTCCGAGTACGCTGTGTTATGGGAGATTTTATGTGTGTGTTGGTGGTGTCCAGCAGGTTGTATGTATGCAGTCGGTTGTGTCGTGCATGGATGCATAAAGTATGCGCGTAGACCAAACGATTGTCCTAGCGCAGCCGAAGTCACCCACCCCACGTTGTTCGTGAGACGAGCTCTCATACGGCAGCCTTGCCGGTCTCATCAGTACCAGTACCACCTCTTCCATCTCAACTACTCCCTCTATTGTTGCCGCCATACAACAACACAATCCTCCCTCTACCTCTCCCTCTCTCCCTCTCTCTCCCCCTCCGCTCAACACCTTCGCCTCACCCTCTACCACCTCGGACAAGTAGAACAACACGTCCGGCGCATTACCTTTCAGCCCCAGCCCGCGGGTACCGCATTCATATCAAAGACGGCCAACCCGACCCGTACCCTATAGTCACTCGCTCTCCTCACATGGCATAATCAACTCGCCATGAACAGCCTCAACATCCTGTCGGGCCTCACCACCACTCCGCCCTCGACTCCTCCTCGATCGCGCACAAGTAGCTCGGCAAACGTCGAGACCCTCTCCTCACAGCGACGAAGTCATGACGAGTCCAACAACTTCGATTCTCTGTCCGAGAAGCTAGGCCAGATCCACTCCGAGGACTTCGCCCACCGCAACGCCGAGCGCATCCCTCTGGACGAAGAATCGCCGCTGCTAAACAATGACAATCCCGAGAAGCCAAAGTCAAGCGGAGGCTGGCGGATACACAGACGTATAGCAGATGCTGTCGTCTACAGCGTCAAGGTCGTCTACAACACCATCACTGCGCCGGGCCGCTATGTCATCGCTTGCTTCTACGACGAACACGGTCGATTCTCCGCTTTGCTACCTATCCGGAACTTCAAGAACCTCATGTTGCGCAAACGGCGAAGGCAGTCTGCGGCCGCTGTAGGGCTCGACTCTGAACATCTCATGGAAGCTCGCGAAGAAAAGGCACAACGGAGGACCTCACATCAACGCTCACCTTCTGTCGATACAGTCTCTTCCGTCTCCACGTATGCAAATTCAGACACCGAACCCGATCTTGAGAAGAGAGATGATAGCCCTGCCAGGCACACGCGCTCGAAAACAGCGGCAGCAGCGGCAGGTCTGGAAAAGGACGAAATCAGGCCGCAAAACAAGAGCATTCGCATCAAGCTACACAATGAGGAGGCCTTGCTAAAACGCAGGGCCCAGAAAGCTAGGAGCCGTGGGAACGCAGACGACGTCGAACGGGTCGCTTCTTCTTTGAAATCACCACCATCCGGACCCACGACGAAAATGACGCGCTACCCGCGTACACCTGCTCCTCCTAGGCCCCTGGTCCCTCGCCGCCAACCCTCGTACTCCATGTCTTATTCCACGGAAAGCCCAAAGAAGACTCTCATCATCGACCTCGACGAGACTTTGATCCACTCAATGGCCAAAGGCGGCCGCATGTCCACCGGTCACATGGTAGAAGTGCGACTCGGCGGACCCGTTTCCTCCTCGGGCGTCAGCCTCGGCCCGGGCGTGCCAATCCTGTACTACGTCCACGAGCGGCCCAACTGCCACGAGTTCCTGCGCAAAGTGTGCAAGTGGTACAACCTGATTGTCTTCACCGCTTCGGTGCAAGAGTACGCAGATCCGGTCATAGACTGGCTCGAGCGAGAGCGAAAGTACTTCTCCGGCAGATACTACCGCCAGCACTGCACGTTCCGGAACGGCGCGTATATCAAGGATCTGGCGCAGGTCGAGCCCGATCTCAGCCGCGTGATGATTCTTGACAATTCGCCCATGTCTTATATCTTTCATGAAGGTGTGTTTTGGATGATATCAATTTACTCGGCCTCACAAGCGATTTTCTCTTACTGATGATTTAATCCCAGACAACGCCGTCCCCATCGAAGGCTGGATCAGCGACCCCACAGACCACGAACTCTTGCATCTCATCCCCCTGTTCGAAGGCTTGCAGTACGTCACGGACGTTCGAGCGCTGCTTGCGTTGAGGCAAGGTCAGGCACAGCAGGCGTAGTATCTGTTGTTGTTGCTGTTTTCAGTGTATGAAGTAGCAGTACCCGTCATCGCGAGCATCTGACCGCTCTTCAGTTTTTTCTTCCCCTCCTTTTTGGATCATAGCGAAGGCGTAGCGGCGTTCTTTTGTTGTTGTTGTTGTTCCGGTTTTGATTCCGATTTTGAGCACATCGGCAATATCTTTATTTTGGGGGCGATGGGGAGGGGGGCATTACTGTATTATAATACATTTACTACATCGGGATAATTGAGGACATGGGATTCGTTACAGTATTATTGATGTCTCGCTACCAATTCATCAGATGACGGTTTACAATTCTATCCATATCTACCAACTTCATCCAACGATCCCGGCCATCCAGTTTCTTTTTCCCTATCAACACCTCGCAAGCGACTCATTACTCGAACCGTACATTGAACGATCTCAACAATTAACTACTACCTTATTTGAGAATGCCGACGGGAGAACAACTGACCAATACTCGGTCGATCGAAGTACAAGTAACGCACACTACCTATTTATCCGCCGACATACATGGTAACATAACATAACCAAACAACAGAACACACCTACATGCAGCACAGAACAGAATATCAACCCTAACCCGCAGGAGCCCCTCGATGTTCGCTGGCGCGGGGCACAGAAATGGTACTACTGTATCTCGCACGACAAAGGCCGTCTTGCCCCGAATCAGCGAAAACTTGCTCACTCGAGTCTCCGTCCGAACAGGGCGGTGTCGCATATGTTATACGAGGGCGCACCGTTTGTAGGGAATATAGTACGGAGGTGGAGACGCCGGAGTGGTGAGTGAGTGGGTACAGTACAAGTAACATCATGGTCCTCAGTTCCTGCTTGTCTGTCGGTCACCTTTTGCTTGTGAACACTTGACTACAGCAGCGTTTATCAACCTTACTGTACCTTACATTACCTCTCTTTGACATACCTTACCCGCTCCAACTTCGCATACCACTCCGACTACCTTACCCACCCACCAACAGTACTCTCAACCTTAGGGTCAAACACAACTCTCAAAATGGCCGAGCACAACTACAAGTTCAACATAACCATGACCTGCGGCGGCTGCTCTGGCGCCGTGGAGCGCGTGCTGAAGAAGCTCGAAGGTAAGTCGCAGTCCGCAGTCGCAACCACAATCCCAGTCAATCCTACACCCGCCTTCATACAGTACAGGACAGGACAGTACCTAGCTAACGCACAACCTCCTCCTCCCTCCCAGGCGTCAAGACCTTCGACGTCTCCCTCGAAAGCCAAACCGCTACCGTCACAGCCGACGAGAACCTGGACTACGCTACCGTGTTGGAGAAGATCAAGAAGACTGGCAAGGCTGTCAACTCGGGTGAGGCTGATGGTGTTGCGCAGGCGGTGTAGAACAAAAAGGAAGGACGGACGGACGGACGGACGACTGGCCGGTTGTTCTCGACGAGACTCGGGCAGCACGGTATTTGAATCTTAGAAAGGAGTTTATGAGGAGTTTGTCTTTGGGGGGAGTAAGAGCAAGAGCAAGCAAGCAAGTGGACATCACCGCTAGAGGATCATGTGTGTTTCATGAGCATGAGTGTGAGCATGAGTATGAGTATGAGCAGGATGTTGTTGTTGTTCATTTCAATACCACACACCAGCTAGATCATAAGGGGAATTATCTACGGACACAATTGAAGACCATCATCATCAACGACAGGAAAAATAAGACGTTTGCATCAACAAGACCGACGGGACTGGACTGGCTTCCTAGAACCTAGCCTCGACCTTGTCATGCACATCCCCCAGCGCCCACTCATTGCGCGCCTTCTTCGAACGCACAGTATCGACCTGCGCTCTGGTGAAGCCTTTGGCCTCGACTGCAGGGTTGTAGCCCAGCTTGTTCCTCTTGCCAATCTCCTCGGAACTAACAGCGTCGCTCGCCTTGCCGTCCGCGCGCTTATACACGCTCACCACAACAGCACCACCGAGACCGAGGTTGTGCTGCATCGCCGCCGTCGTGCCCTCGACGAGTCTGTTGTTGGCCCAACCGCGGAGGTGCCAGACCAGTTCCGCGCACTGCGCAATGCCACTCGCGCCGAGAGGGTGGCCCTTGGAAATCAGACCTCCCGAAGGGTTGATGACCATCTTGCCGCCGTAGGTGATGTCGCCGTTGCGCACCATCTCGTGCGCCTTGCCCTTTTCGCTAAACCCCAGGGCGTCGATGACAATCATCTCGTTCGCGCTGAAGCAGTCGTGCACTTCGGCGACCTTGATATCCTTGACGCTGACGCCCGCCTCGTCGAGCGCGATCTTGGCCGCGTACTCGTTCATGCCGTAGCCCATGAGATCGATCGCCGAGCGCGAGAAGACGCTCTCCGTGTCGGTCGCCAGCACCTGCCCGGCGATCAGCACGGCCTGCTCCTTCAAGTGCGGGCGCGCATCGAGGAAGCTCTGCGAGACCAGCACCGCGGCCGCGCCGCCGTCGCTCGTCGGGCAGCACTGCAGCTTCGTCAGCGGCTCGTGGATCATCGGCGACTTCATGACCTGCTCGAGCGTGTACTCGTCCTGGAACTGCGAGTACGGGTTGCGCTTCGAGTGCTCGTGGTTGACGCGCGCGATCTCGGCGAAGTCCTCGTTCTTCGCCCCGTACTTCTCCATGTACTCGCGGCCGGCGTTGCCGAACATCTGCGCCGCGCCCGGGGCGTTGGTCACGCCGCGCGTGGCCTTCATCATCTCGCCGAAGGTGCCCGTCGGGTTCGCGCGGTCCTGGAAGTACGACTGCAGGCTGCCGGGGTTCATCTTCTCGAAGCCGACGACGAGCACGGCGTCCGCCTGGCCGCCGGCGACCATGTTGCGGCCGAGGTACAGGCCCGTCGAGCCGGTGGAGCAGTTGTTGTTGACGTTCCAGATGGGGATGGAGGTCTGGCCGAACTGGTAGAAGACGCGCTGGCCGCAGGTGCTGTCGCCGTAGCAGTAGCAAGCGACGCCCATGTCGACGTCGTCGTAGTTGATCTGCGCGTCTAGCATTGCTTTCACGCCTGCTTCGAAGCCTAGCTCTGTGTAGTCGACTTTGCCTCGGGGTTTGATGAATTTGGTCATGCCTACGCCGAGGACGTAGACGGGGTCTTTTGTTTTGGGGGCCATGGTTACGGTTGTGTGTGTGTTGTTGATTTGCTGTTGTTGATGAGGATGTGGATGTGGACGTATGTGATGTGATGTGTTACTACTTGTCGAGTCTCCTCTTTGGCCTCTTGGGTTTAAAGTTGTCCGTTAGTTGGCTGGAATGATCCTACGATTTTAAGAAGAAGTAAAGCCTTATAGGATACTGTAGGTAAGAAGACCACCTGAAGTACCAAGTGAGGGCGGAGAACTACCCTGTCCTGTATTCCCAGTAGGTTAAATTAGGTATATCCGGGGCTCTGGAGGGAGGGCGGGGATAAGTGTGTAAGCGAGCACCGCGGAGCAAGGAGAAGAAGTCGATGATGGATGACAGCCGAGGCCCTGAACTTTACCTCGGTGACGAAGAGTCAGTGCCGTAGAGTAGTAACGAGGTCTTGCCAGTATAGGTACTTCACATCACGGTCCTACGATCAGAAGACTCTGAATCGATCACTGATCATAGAAAGAGCTTTGCCTGTGTTCCTTAGTCGATGTTAGCCGAATAAGCGCGGGAATTCTTGTGAGGATCTTAAAGTTCGAGTAGGATTGTTTGGATCTGTCGTCTCGGTATGGAGTATAACTTGGATGTATCACAAATGTATCACAATGACTCCACACCACTGAGAGCGACCAATACACTGCAGATAGCCCAGTATTTATCGCGGTCGAACGACATCGAACGAGTCTCTCGGATTGGCTGTTACTACATTTACGAAAGCGTTGACTTCATCGATCGATAGGAATCTGCTGCGGACTGTTAGTCAGCAACCTTGAACGTTCATGTGAACCTTATATATGTATGACGATTGACGAACACGCTCCTCAAGTACATGTAAATACATCGAAGCTATGCCTGGGGGCAGCTGTCTTGGAAGCGAGCGCATAGCCGCCGGCTTGCACGCATCTTCGATCGCAACACGCACTGCCTGATTCCAGCACATACGTTCTGAACAGACAGTGTTCATCTCCATACATGCGGCTGCTGAATGGACTAGGCCGCGAGCCAACCGGGGCAGCATTAATCGACATATACAACGCAAAAGTCGAGTAAACCAAGAAAATCCATCTTCCGTCGGTGTTTTCGTCTTAAATCGCGACAACATCACCAATCTCGAACAGCCGATCGATCAGTCGTCGTCCCCGACGCATGTGCAGCTGGCTGTCGCGTTGGAACCCCCCGATGGAACATCGTTGGCGACTGTGATCCAACACTTCCGACCCGAAATCGTCAAAAATTGATTTTCCGAGCTATCGATCGTTTTAAACAAAAGGGAATACACCCATCGTTGTAATGGATGTGATCAAATGACCGACGCAGGGATCGAACCTGCAATCTCTTGATTCGTAGTCAAGCGCCTTGCCATTGGGCCAGCCGGCCTTGTTGATGTATGCTTAGGTACGCAAATAAACTATAAAACTTGGGCAAAACCTCACCAACGTGCAACCCGGAGCCTGAGTTGAATCAGGTCCGCTCTATCATCGTATGAATAGCGGTCTATCGATCGAAACGAGTAGCAACAGCAATTTCGGTTTGACCAAATCTTGTCTTTGCAAATTTGAGCATTGATTCCGGAGCCCCAACACTAACCCTATGTGCGTTGGGCCTGTCGATGGGAAGACGGCGCAGAGTTCGATGGGACAGTTGTAACGCCATTTGAATGTCAGCGGTCTTTGGAAGCGAATCTTTGGGGAACTCGTTGACTAACTAGGTGGCTCATGGAGCGTTTTGATCGGATCAAGTCTCACTGTTGAGTTCTGATGTGAGTTCGAGGTTGATGTAGACTGTGCTTTGCCGGCTGCTGTTGACGGCAACGATTGGCGAACAATGAAGAGAAAGAGATTCACTCGAGGGAACAGAGTCCGCCTATAATCATCGACCGGATGAACTGCATGCAAGTCGTTGGTCAAAACTTTCGATCGAACAGATGTGGCCATTGCAACGAATGGAATCTCCGACAAAGCATCAGACTTCCAATCCATGTCCAAGCTCAATGTCAATAGAACGGATGATGGCATTATTTTGTCCATGGCACCCCCATGACCCACCGAACACCTCCGAAGGTCATTGAAGAAGACCACAACACTCGTCTGCAAGGAGGATGCTCCATGTCACGACATCGTATTACTTTCATCCTTTACAGCTCCATTCGCTCAAAATCGCAACAATACCATTTCTCGGGATATTCCAAAAAAAAAAAAAGGAGCACAAAGGCTTCCCCAACCGTCAGCGAAACGAACATAATGTCAAAACCAACAGACGAAGAGAACACGCCCCTCCTATCCCCACCACCCCAAGACGACAACGTCGACGATGATGACAATCTACAAAGCGCCACACGCCAACCACTCCGCCAACGACTATCGCGATACCTCACCAGCAACCGAAGCCACTACTGCATCCTCGCCCTAGTATCCCTCAACACCGCCAGCATCATCGCCGCTCTCATCGTACGCCTCTTCGCCTGCGAAGGACGTATGCCTCCTCAACGCAGCGTTCGGGCAGAGCGCGCGCTAGATTTCGCGCGTCTGGGGTTTAGCTGTTTGTTCGCGGTTGAGCTCGGGGTGAGAGTGGGCGTGTTTGGCTTGGGGTACTTTCGTTCTTGGTTTGATTGCTTTGATGCTGGTGTGATTCTTCTTGGGGTTGCGGTTGGCGTTTTGTTGGAGGGTGTGGTAGGGGAGATTGCGGCTTTTGTGGTGGGGCTGCGGTTGTTGCGGGGTTCAGGATTATCGAAGGAGAGAGGTATAGGGTTGAGGAGCGGATGGTGGGTGTGCGGGAGCAGATTGATTTTCTGTGCAGGGAGAATGCTAGTCTGAGGGAGGATGTGAGGCACTTACGGGCGGACTAGGAAGATGGTGTATAGACGTTTTTTCTGATTATTGAACAGTGGTAGCGACGACCTTGTTTTATGTCCTGTTACTGGCGTGATTCCGAAAGCGCTTGAATCCGTATGTGCCTGATCTCGCGGTGGTATCATCACATCACGTTGAGTATTACTGACACTTCATACTGTAGTGACCTCTTGTAGACATCTGCTTCGCCTTTGCAAGCCAACGACGCCCTCACGGCTTGAACACCTCTCTAGCCCTTGGCAACCGCCCGTCGTCATTCCTCGTCCCATCGCGATACGCCAGTTGACCCTCCGATATTATCGGAATCATGTTCGCCGGAAAGTCAAAGAACTCGTCCAGAGACTGGTACTCTTCGAGTACAGGGTCGACGTCGGAATCTTCCCACGGATAAGGGTTGTTGGGATCGATGAGCATCTTTGTACGTTTCTCAGGTGACGCAGTGACCGGAACCACGGGTACTTCCATAGCTGGGTCCCGTACGCGTAGACGAGAGCAAAAGGCGGGTTTCCCGAACATCTGCTTCCTGGTTGGACGCTTGATGATCTCCGCCAGCTTCGCCTGTGCGTCAAACATGTTCTCTTCGCGGTACTCGGGCCATTCGTCGTAGAATGATGTGACGGACAGATTTCGAGAGGAAAGGTTGTTGATGTCATCCGAAAGCGAGCCCTTGCGCATGTTGAGGATCACGACTTTGGCTTTCTTACTCCCAATCAAAGGAGTTGGAGCTTCAGGGCTGTTCCCAAGATCGAGACTGCCCTCTATAGCTTCAACGTGAGCGTTCTCGTCTCCGGCATCTGGCAACTCGTCCATCTCGGTGTTCGCAGGAGTGTGTTGCTGCTGCATGTGCTTTGGGAGAGCAGGTTTGGCCAGCTCGTCACGTCGCAGCCTCTTTAGAAGAGGCTCGTCGTCCGAGGAAGGCTGGTCGATTGCTGGCGTAGCTCGAGGACCCTTGCCACGAGTAGTCACGGATTCGCTCGACTGCTCGTCTTCCATGCGGAGATCGTGGATATTCGATGATTCAGCAACATCCATTGCATCTTGACCTGGCGTCATGGCGGTAGTCGTAGAACCCTGCTTGCTGCTACCTAAACCATCTGCACTGTTCGTTGCTGTAAGAGGGGTCGTTGGAGTAGAGATTGAGCTAACCGAGCCCATCGAGAGTGTCCCACGCAGCGCAGTCGCGCTATCTGTAGACTTTGATTCGCGCTGCCTTTTGAGGCTGGAAGTCTTCAAAATGCTCGGACATTTGGGTGGGACGGGTTGTTGAAGCAACGGACACCATGTCCACATCTCATCAATCTTGTCAGGGAGCAATTTGTACCACTTCTTTCCTGGCACGCCGCCGTCGCCTTCCTTCCATTCATCCATGTGCCACTGACCCCTAACAGACTTAGTCTGAGTTCCTTGAGTGAGCTGTGAGACAACTCTTTCACGCCAATTCCCCTCATTAGCTTTGCATGTAGGAATGTTGGCACTAATCCAATCAACGATGTCTTTGGCTTGCATACGTTGGGTAGGACGTGTGCTCATAGCCATCGCGACCAATATGGTACGGGAACCTGTTGGGCGATTATGTGAGTCTCCAACTATGCTCCGGATGTATTCAACCCTTGATGATGTTGTTTCAGCAGTATCGTCAGCTGCGTCGTGTGTGGGGCTCCGATGCTCCGATGGGGAGTCAACAGATGGAGCAGGCATATGAGGCGGCTCTGCAAGCGGTGTTGTCGCGATTTTTCCTGATGGAACAGCCGGTTCCAATGAAACATCCTCATCCTGATCTTCAACGATGCTGTCAGGTACTGAGTTTATTTTGGGAACACTTTTGGGCTGCGCCTGTGTGGCGGATGGCGGTGCTGAAACAGCTTGATCTACACTTCCATGTAGTTGTGAAGCGATGATAGCTTGGCCTTTCTTTCCACCTGAATCATTTGGAGTCACCGAACCAGCATGCTCTTGATTCTTGCGTGGAGCGACCCATTGCTCAGCAGTCGATGGTACAACAGCATCGACTAATCGTACGGCCGGGTCGGTGTCCGTACCTGCATCCACCGTTTGCGATACATTTGGTGCAGCCGCTTTCTTCTTACAACCGAAACAAAGTCTGGTCATGCCTGACGGTCCTGCAGGGATTCTCTTCTGGCACGCGCTGCAGCAGGAAAATGTCGGTGCCTTTGATTTCTTGGAAGCGGCATGTTTTCCAGGTTGAACCGGGCTTGCGTTCGAAATCTGCTCGTCAGACAGTCCAGAGAGTTCAGAGTTCACACGGACGTGCTTCGCCAGCAGTCGAGGATCTTGAGTCGCTTCATCTCTGCTCAAGCTGCCAAGACGAACCTCGTCTGGCGATTCGGGTATCTCTAGCTGAGCTACACGTGTATGTGCGACTGAAGCAACGTCATCGCTCTGTGCAGGTTCGAAGACTTGGTGTGCCTCAGATTGAACAGTTGGTTGCTCGATGGATGACAACTGTGTTGTGCTTTCAGGACGAATATCACGAGAATGCCGCTCTTCATTTTCGGCATTACCATCATTACCAGCGCCATTCTTAATGGCTGACTGATGTGATTCATGTGCTCTGTAGGCAAGCGCACGCAGATCCGCAACCGAATTCCGGACGGCAGGTACATTGGTGCTGCTGTCCTTCAAGTGGTGTTTTGAACCAGCCTGAACGTTGTCCAAGTCTTTTGAGGATGCAACTTGATTCGGAGGCTGCTCTTGTTGGGCTTTTGAAGCCCGCGCAGACGGCGGCAATTTTGTTCGTGTCATTTTGAATTTACCGGGTTTCTGGCACTGAGCGTTCGTCTGAGGTACAGCTGCCGCCGCTGAGAAGGATTTCTCTACAAGATCATCAGGGTCGGACAGCATCGGATCACCATTTCCTATGTCCAAGACCACTTCGGGATCCGGGTTGGTAGTCACATGACGCTTGGGTACCCATTGAGCTTTCTTCAAGCCAGGCTGTGCAAGGTTCACTTGCGCACCAGATAGGGCTTGACTCTCAACGACTGGTGGCGCAGGAGCATCAGATCTATCGTGTTGCTGTCCGACATCAGTATCGAGAAGAGCGGGTTGAGGCGAGCTTGCAGATAGGATCGGGCCAGGATTGGAACGTGGTTTGACGTGTTTGACTTGCAGCTTTCCTTTATGTGTCCTCCCCTTTTTGACACAGCTGCGGCAACTCCAAGAATGATCCTCATCTAGGACGTCTGGTATGACAGGATCCTGATGACAACGTCTGTGGTACTTTCTTCTACAAGTAGAGCACTGCACAAGGCTCGAGAGACCGTGGCCAGTCTCACCGCTGCACACGTGGCACTTGTCGCACTTGATACGAGAGCTGTCAGAATGCGTGACGCCGCTCGCTTGTGATCCCGTTTCGTCGCGTTCAGATCGTTGAGACAACACGTGTATGTTTGCATTGATAGGAGACGCAGCTTGAGCGTTCAGTTCCGCTGACAGATGACGAGGCAGGTCTTGTTGAACTACACGACTCGGTGTATCCTTGAGCGCGCTGTCATTTTCCTTTTGTGGCAGTTTCTTGCTGGGTGTGGCTTCGCTCTTCCGAAGAGGGTCAAGGTAGGTGATCTCACGACCTGCGAAGTGAGTAGTCTTCGACGGTGAAGACTTGGCAGATAGCGGAGGGTCTGAAGGTTCACCAGTAATTCCGTTACCTTCCAGGCTGGTACGAGCACGCTTTTTGAGTTGGTTGCTCGTGCCAATCCCATCGGGGAAGCACTGCATATCAAGTTCGTAGCTAAAGAACCTCTTCCTGTGAAACTCGTGATAGCACGCTTCGAGCTTCAGTTGACCGTTAGAAGAAGTGTCGAAGAAGAGGTGCCACCCATGCTCGTTGACATTGATTCTTTCAGGTTGTTGGGCCCTTAACATTTGCTTAAGATGCCTAATCAAATTCGGCAGCGGTGGAACGCGCTCAGCAGGAATCCATATGCAAGGCGAGTTAACGTTGGATTCGAATTTCTTAGCATCGATTTTACCGGTACCGCCTCTCGGACCTACTGGCACGCCCCGGAGTCCATCAAAATCAATTGTACCAACAAAGTTGCGATTCCTTTCAGGCGTAGAGGCATAGTTATGTTCATCGGTACGTTCGCGCCGTGTGTCCGGAGAGTTCAAGAATCGAGCGTGGCGCGTGAAATGATCCGGGGAGCGGTCCGATATGGGTGATTGCGGATCGCAGGTCTCGAATCGCGCGCCGAATCCCTCGCGTGGCGAGCGTGGAGATGGCCCATAACCCGGGAAGCGGTCACTCGAAGGGAGCTGGTTCTCGTGATTCTCGCGAAAGAACTTGTGACGTACGCTACCAGGTGAGTGAAATCGGGTAGCACTGCTGGGGAAGAGCTCTGGCGAACCATGCGACTGATTGAGGTCCTCGGAAGATCGTGGATGCGGCACTCTAGTAAAATCTCGTCGGTTAAACGGCGACCTGCTACGGTCATGATGCAGGAACTGCGGATCGCGATGAGCAACACTCGAACTGTGTGGTAACTATGCGGCACAGTCAGCTTCATGAAATGCAAAAAGATGACAACATGAATTATCAGGTATAGCAAAAGCATGTATCGTCAGACTCGCATGTTGTCCTCAATCAGCCTCAGAGGTTGTGTACTCGCTTGCGCGAGCCAGAACACGTCGTGAGGCCTCGGACCTTTTACCATATGGATCATCGTTCGAACATCCCAGTCCCAAGTTGAATATGAGAATTGTGTACTTACATTGGATGGTGTTTTGTTGTGTCTTGCCTTGTGCGTGTTGATGCTCGGCTGAGCAGGTGTAGATCGCTCCGGACCCATGTTGAATTGAGAGCGGCGTCCATGCGCATCTTGAGCACTCATTGGAGGTACTCAAGTGTTATGATAGTTGCTGGGAGGATGTGTCGACATTGTCGTGTAATACTCCCCGGAGTCGCCAACAAGCTCACTGCGCTTGATATGGCACTCTTCCACAGAGACTGGTAGCTGACGCGACAGCTGTACAGCAAATGCAATGCAGATGAGAGCGAAAAAAGCAGGCGAACAGTATCGTGGTGAGATGGTTTTGCTGGTGAAGAGCAAGCGACGCTTCGGTTGCAGTTCCAGTCGCGGTGTTGGAAAGCGCGCTGACTTCCTCTCGTCTCGAGTCGCAGGGATCAGGCCACAAGGTTGGCTAGCGCGTCTTGTAGCCGCTCCCTCAATCCTGCCCACGTTACGCCATAGAGCGCAAGTACCGTAGTGGCATGTTCGATTTAGGCTTCCTCTAAACATCCAGGCCAGCAGACATTGTGATACTCGTGTCTGTCTGCTCCTATTCCGACCATCGTGATACACTCATCCTCCTGACGACAGACATGGACTTCCTCAAGTCGGCAGTCGCCTCGATTGCCAAAGGCCCGGCCTTCCCATACACATTCGGCGAACGAGTCGACATCGATCAGTCGATATGGACACTTCACAACGGGACCAGGAGGGTATGAGCGGTCGCAACTTGCTCAGGAAAGTGCTCGCGGCTGACACAACCGCAGGAGGACAACTCGAAATGCAGCATCTTCTCCTTCGACATCAACGCCAACCGCTCTCGCCTGCCTTTGGCAAGGAATGCCCTTAGAAAAATGAAAACACTTCGTCACCCTGGTGTGGTGAAAGTATTGGACACAGTCGAGGTGGGTGGTGCATCTTGGACGGATACGATCAGTAGTACGGCGCTGATTTGACGACAAGCCAGACAGACCAACTGATCTATATCGCTACCGAGCGTGTGACACCACTTGGCTGGTCAACAAAGCGAAAAGCGCTGTCTGAAGAGAGTCTCAAGTGGGGTCTACACAATATCGCTGTAGGTGGATTCTGCCCGCTCCAGCTATCGCGCAACGCCGTGCTGATCGCGACAGAAAACACTCAAATTCATCAACGACGAAGCGGCTTCTGTGCATGGTAATGTACGAGCAGCCTCTGTATTCACTTCGGACAGTGGAGAATGGAAGCTCGCAGGGCTCGAGATCCTCTCATCGATGAAGGAAGACGACGCTGTCATCTTTACCCAAGGCAGCCTCGTGCCAGATATTGGCCGGTACTCACCGCCCGAGATTGCGAAAGGCGGTTGGGAGGCTGTGAGGAGCAACCCCATTCATGCTCTGGACTCTTATGGATACGGAGTCCTAGTGGCTGAAGTTTTCAACAATGCGTCAGGAAGCGACCAGCTCAGCAACGCAAAGAATATTCCACCTGCGATGCAACCGAGCTACAAACGACTCTCACATGCTGTGCCGAAGATGCGGCTGAGTATTGGTCACTTTCTGGATCAAGGCAACAGGAATGGAGGCTTCTTCGATACACCTTTGATCAAACTGACCGACGGCATCGAGAATCTCGGGCTGAAGTCCGATACTGAGAGGGACTTGTTTCTCAAGTAAGTCTTGTCTCTACGATACACCCTAACGACCCGGCTGACATTATTCAGCGAGCTTGAGGCAGTGGCAGAATCTGATGACTTCCCCGAGGAGTTCTTCCGCGTGAAAGTCGTCCCGGAGCTTCTCAAATCGGTGGAATTTGGTGGGGGGGGTCCCAAGCCGTTTGGGATTGTCATGCGCATAGCCACCAAGATGGACGAAGACGAATACGACAGGCAGATCACGCCAGTCATCGTTCGTTTATTCAGCAGCCCTGACCGCGCGTTGCGAGTCTGCCTACTGGACAATCTACCACTGATGATCGATCACCTCAGCCAGAAGATTGTCAGTGACAAAATCTTCCCTCAAATGGTGACGGGATTTGGCGATCTGGCACCACTAGTGCGTGAACAAACAGTCAAGGCAGTACTCGTCGTGGTGCCAAAGCTCTCTGACAGAGTTGTCAATGGAGAACTCCTACGGCACTTGGCGAAAACTGCAAACGACGAGCAGCCTGGCATAAGAACGAACACTACTATATGCTTGGGAAAGATTGCTCGCAACCTGAATGCAAGCTCGAGAGTGAAGGTATTGACTGCAGCCTTCTCTCGTGCATTGAGAGACCCCTTCGTCCATGGCAGAAATGCTGCACTCATGGCACTGGCAGCTACGGCCGACATCTACCCTGAAGACGACTGTGCCTCGAAAATGCTGCCAGCAATCTGCCCGTGTTTGGTGGACAAGGAGAAGATGATCCGCGACCAAGCGAACAAGACATTGAACATCTACCTTGATCGGATACGGAAGTACGCTACCTCACTTCCCGACACTGTCCTTCCGCCACCGCAATCCCAGTCAGCAGGTCCCACGCGCATAGGATCACCTCAGCCCAATAACCAGTGGGTGGGCTGGGCCATTTCATCCTTTACCAACAAACTTGGTTCGGCGAGTGGGAACATCGAGCCCAACAGCGACGGGACGCGGCCTACGCCTTTGGAGCGTGCGTCATCTACTCCACCTACGAACGGTACACCAGCACGTCCGCAGAACCACACAGCACCTTCAGCGCCTGCAGTACCTCGCGCGTCCTCTAATCTTCGTAACTCTTCGACGGCTCCAGAAGTCGAGGATGAAGACTTTGGAGATGGTTGGGGCGACATGGACGACAACGACACCTCAGTGGCAGATGCTTGGGGCGCTGAACCCACAGCAGAACAATTCGATTCTACGCCACAACCGTCGAAGCCAGCCACGCCATACGACGATGGAGGAGAGCCGGACTTTGAAGGTTGGCTCAACGCACAAGCCGCATCGAAGATGAAGAATAACAAGGCTCTACCGAAAGGGCTTGTCAAGAAAGCCGCGCCTGCAACGAAGCCACCGCAAAGCAAGCCGCGAGTCAGCACAAGCGTGAGCTCTGCAGGCGCAGGCACGAGCAAAGGGGCGGCGGCGAAGAAGTCTGAAGCGGAGATGAAGAAGCAGCAGCAACAGCAGCAGGAAGCGGATGAGGATGATGATTGGGGTGAGGCATGGGGTTGAGAGAGCATCGAATGGCTACATAATGTTTGATATTTGATGAATTTTGTTCTTCTACACAAAGAGAGTCGTTGAAAATGTCAACACGAAGTCTCCTAGTAACAGTAGCAACCACGTGAAAGTGCAATAATGGTCCCTTCACTCACAACATTGACGCCCAATTCACTTGACGGATCTGCGGGAGCGGCTTCATGTAGCTTAGCGTGTTGTGGAGCCGCTGCGCGACGGGGAGCTCGTGAAAGTGAAGCGCCCCGTGCTTGCCCGTGATTCGGTGATTGAGCTAAATACATTTGCTACTCTTCCTCATCCATTGCGACACATCACTACCTTTAACACACGCAACAGCATTGCCGAGACATTACGACCGACATCCAACAACCTTACGCACCAAGCACTTGGACAGAACTACAGAGTACGTACCAGCTATTGAATAGCAAGCTACAACCTCCCCATCCCCGGCGCGCATAACCAACACGAAGCTCTACAGCACCTTTCCCGCAAGACTTTCACTTCCCCCAAAACCTATTCCATCATGGCAGACGTGGAGAAGCGTGAGTCTGAGCCTATGGAGTCCCGTGCGACGGAGGAGGACCGCGAACAGCAACAAGAGCAAGAGCCAGAGGCCGAAGGCGCAGGCGAGGCCGACGATGAGGAGGAGATCGAGGCGATGAAGAAGCGCGTGCAGGAGATGGAGGCCGAGGCCGCGCGCCTGCGCGAAATGCAGTCACAGCTCGACTCGCAGTCCGAGAACCTGCGCGAGAGCAAGGAGGACATCGACAACCGCAGCATCTTCGTCGGCAACGTCGACTACGGCGCAAGCCCCGAGGAGATCCAGGCGCACTTCCAGACCTGCGGCAGCATCAACCGCGTGACCATTCTGCTGGACAAGTTCACTGGACAGCCCAAGGGTTACGCCTACGTGGAGTTTGCAGAGCCTAGTTTGGTGACGCAGGCGCTCGTTCTCAACGAGAGCGTGTTCCGCAGCAGGAACCTCAAGGTATGTTTGGGCGTGGCAGAATTGCAGTAGGAGGAGGAGGAATCTTTACTGACGCCTTGCTCGCAGGTCGTCCCCAAGCGCACCAACCTCCCCGGTATGAACCGTGGCGGACGAGGTGGTCGCGGTGGTCCTCGCGGTCGCGGCGGCTTCGGCGGCGGGTTCGGCGGTCCTCCCATGCGCGGTGGTTACGGTGGCCCGCCCGGTGGTTACCCACCGAGGGGTGGCGGATACCGTGGCGGCTACCGTGGTGGTCGCGGTGGCCCTCGTGGCGGCTACCAACCTTATTGAACGAACATCAGTGGGACGCAATGACGACTACACCATACGTTACGAAGCCAATGCGACTATCTTGTGGCATGCGAAGAATGGTATTGTGGAAACCGAGCAGCTGGGAAGAGACGGCCGCATCTGCAATACAAGAATGAGATGACAGGAAAGGGAGATTTGCTTTCGTGCCAGTTACGCGTGCTGTTGCTATAGCCCTTACAAGATGAAAGAAAGATACAGGGAACTTGGGTGTATCAGAAAGAAGCCACAAAAAGACACTGTGTTCGCGGTGGAGCAAGAGCCATCCTATCCTGTAAAGAGTCAAGAGTCGAGAGTGAAGAGTCAAAAAGTGAAGAGTGAGAGAAGCCCTGATCACGGCAGGCCAAGTCGAGGAGTGAAAGATCGTAACATGCCGCTGTCATGGATGCGTTCAGGCGGCTGTTGAAGAGAGGGCGACTAACCGTTCCTTCGAGACCACATGTGCCGCTACCAGTACATGCGTCACCTAGAACACAGCGCGCCAGGCTGCCATGGGAAATCGCAGAAGTGCTCTCAGGGGACAGATGTATTGGAACAGGCTACAGCCAACATCGCCCGAGTCTGTTCCTATAAGTCTGTCCCCGGGAGATGTGCTCGCAATGTTGTCCGTACCGAGCAACTGCCGCAGACGGAGACACCGAGACATCTCGTTTGGCGAAACGAACCACCGGTCTCTAGCTTAGGCCGGCTTAGCAAGGTCGCAGACTCGCAGTGTGCAGGGTGATCGGCGCTGCAAGAGAAGAATCATACGACCTTCTCGAACCACCTTTAAAGTGGATGTATCGGAGGTCAGACGAGCCTGCACACGGTTCCTACTACCAGCCTCTCGAGGTGGATAAATAAATTGGAACACGTCCGGGCGGCGCTGGTAGTACTCTGTCCCAAATGATGTGTGCCACGAGAGCCAGCTACCTATGGCACAATTCTGAACGGTGGCGGAGTCCTGCCACATGTGGTCCCCTTGGCCATGACAAGTCTGACATGCCTTGGGACGTCTTGGGAGAGGTGGGGATTGAGTACTGTAACGTGGTCTCAACAATCTACATGGCAAACAGACATCGTAGAAGATTAATACCGGTCGCGATTGGAATGCTAATAGCATGAAGATGACACATTTACAGCCTTGCAGGACACCAATAGCGGTTCTGTTGCTCTCTAACCCGAATATTTCCGAGTAAGAGGCACGTGTGAGCGCGTTTGTGTCCTCTTCAGTACACGTTTGCGACGACGGCGGAGTCATCCTCCTTGCAGCTCGGAGACATGTTTGTTGTATGTCGCCGAGTCCTTTTCTCTCCTCTCCCAATTTGCGTCATTGATCTGGTCAAGCTATATGGGAACAGTGTGTACATACACAATACATGAAAAGAACGATACCAATAGGCCGGTTCGCTTAGTCGGAGACTTGGAATAATGTGATCCTTGACTTAGGTCTGGCTCGGCGTCGTGGGATCCTTCGTCCTTTCGTAACATTGTTCTTACTCATGTTGATCATGATCATGGCATGCGTCTGCCTTGACTTGTTTTCGTAGTGTCCCTTGGTCTGGTCGGCGGCCGTTTCGTCCGGCTCTTCGGGGACGGATGTTTGGTGAAGCTCCGAATGACCGTTTGGATTGATGCGAATGGGCCAATCAGGTGCCGGTTTATTTGCAGGGCAGTGCAACGAAGTGATACTTTTCAGTCAACAGCTTTTCTCGCACGTGTGGTGTAATCTATCGAGCTGTCATGTTTTACCAGGTACATACATACATACATAGGCTAAGGTAATGATCAGGCTGACTGTTCATGCATGGTGGAAAGGACTACCTACATGTACTACTACTGTCAAAGGCCAGGCACAGATTGATAAGATTCCCGCCAAGCTCAAGCAAAAAGCGAATGCGAGAGACGGCATCGCAAAAGATTCCGGAAGCAGCATGGGCCCAGTTCCTCGTTACCAGTCGAGGTTGATTCGCCCTATCGCTTCCTTCCTTGCTACATGTACTTCAGCCGCAAATGATGCGAGCCCTGCATCGTCTCGTCTCGTCGGTGCAGACGCGCAACAACCGGCGCAACTATTATTGAGTGAAGACTACTGTCCTGGAGGATGGTGAACTCTGACGAGCACTGCCGCCCTGCTAACGCAACTCAAGCACATGATACTTTGCTCTATCAATCCTACCCACTCTCGACCGGTCGAATCTTCCCGTATCCTACCGTACCTTTCTCGTCTTGTCTCTAGTGGTCTTCCTTGCAGCTGCACACTTCGACTCATCCTGGCGCTTCGGTTCCCCGGCCTCGCTAGTCTATCCTACTGGTGAGTCTAGGTAGCCTATGTACCTGGCAAGCCTCTCAGATCCCTCAGCTCAGCTCTCTCGGTGGTAGTCGAGCTTTGTCGGCCGACGACCGAGCGGCCGATTTTACCCTTTCAACCACCGTTCCAGGCAGCAATCAAACAGGCGTCTCTCCCTACTATATTGTCGGCGACAGCGATGACGGTAGCATTGCCTCGTACATATCACACCGCAGCGAACACAGCCTCCCTCGAATGAAGGTGTCTGCGACGTGATCGACTCCACGCGTGGAACGAATCGTACTACGCACGAGCGGTGTTCGGACATGGAGTTAAACCAAATGCGCGCCCTTCTCCAAGGCAGTAAGAAGTCAGTACAGTACTAAGGTCCCCATTTATAATAGTTGCTCACCCTGAGGCCCGACTAGTTTATTCCTTTTTTGTTTCGTCACGGTGTTTGTTTTAGCCTGTTGCTTACTTACATAGTACTACTACTGTTCCTACATCCTCTTACTTGAGTTGTTGTCAGCGATTGTCAACACATCACATGTTGTCTAGCTCCCACATGCTCAATGATGTTGGCCATTGCTCCACTTTGGTTGACCATGGACAGCAGTAATGTGAATAGAGCTCCACGAGTCGGACACAAGAAGTCGAGAAAGGGTTGTGCGCAGTGTAAAAGACGGCACGTCAAGGTATGTCTCAATGGTCACCATGTAATCAGCTTAGAAAGCGCGCGTAGGGCTGACCACCACTCGCGTTCGCAGTGCAACGAAGAATCGCCATGTTCAAATTGTTCGAGACACGGCGTTGCGTGCTCACTCGCCGGAGGACCCAATGTCCAACGAGACGATGCAAAACCCAAACAACGAAGTCCAGCGACGTCGATATCGAGCCGTTCCACACGAACATCTTCGCATGATGCAACATCGGCAAGCTCAACCCCGACCGCCCTGGTATCAGGCATGTCGCCGAGAAGCCCAGCAGACCCGAGCGAGTACAGCAGCTCAATACGCGTTCTAACCGGCTCGATCGACCGCAATGTGGCTCCAACGAACCAGGCGTGGATGCTCGACCTCGAATTGATGCATCACTTCACAGCTTTCAACAGCGACATCATGACCGAGCACTTCGACATCATGGAGACAATGTGGCAGCACGAGATGCCCCGGATCGCCTTCAACTCGCAATATGTAATGCACGGTCTGCTCGGGTTCTCCGCCCTACATCTGGCTACTCTTCAGCCCAAACGAGCGCCTTTACTACGCGCATCTGCAACCAACCACCTCGATCAGGCTTTGGTGTTTTACAGACAAGACAACGGGCCCGCGACGCCCGAAACCGCAAACGCACGTTTCATCTTCACATGGCTAGTCGCCATGTTCGCTTTCGCGATCCCGTCTTCGGTGGCGCCGATCGATGCAGTCGTCGAGCTCTTCTCCCTGGTCAGAGGCATCGAAGTCGTCCTGCAGGAGTCGCTGATCTGGATCATCCAAGGCCCGCTCGCGCCCATTCTCACGCGCGCCTTTGTAGAGAACAGGGGAATTGCGGACGACGGGTCGGCGCTCTCCATGGCCTTCGCGTTCCAGGCCAGCACGTCACATTCGACGGGCGCCGAATGCGTGCCGGGAGACGGGCTGCCTCTGCCCGAGGGCATGGACTTCGGGCTCAACCACCTCGACTTCATGCTCGGCATGCACAGCATGGTCCCCGAAGAGCGGCGGACGTGCATGCTGGTGCTGGCGGAGCTGAAGCAGCTGTACGCGCAGATGTTGGGCTCGCAGGCTAGCTGTGGCATGTCGATGATCATGTGCTTCCCCAGGCAGGATCCCTCGCGGTTCTCGCTGCTCTTGAAGCGGCGGCTGCCGCAGGCGCTGGTCATTTTGGCGTATTATACTGTGTTGTTGGACCTGCTGGACACGAGGTGGTGGGTTAATGGTTGGGGAGGGAGGGTTTTGAGGGATGTTGTGTGCTCGTTGGGCGACGAGTGGAAGAGCTGGATTGAGTGGCCGGTGCAGACGGTTTTGATGAAGCCGCTGAGCCCTGGCGTGTCGATGGATGCGACCATGATGGGTTGAGCAGGTCGGCTATCGTCCTCTTCTTTTTCTTCTTCTTCACGACATTATGAGGGTCTTTCTTCCTTCGCCACTCGATACATTTTGGTAGACACATAGTAATCATGTACGATACTCTGAGAGAGGCTAAGCCTGACTTTAGTATGCGATGATTGTACCAGTACTGTACAGTAAGTGATTCTTGCCAGATGTATTTTTGGCAATCAACACCATCAGTAAAGGCAACCATCGTCATGGAAGCAGCTCACATGCAGTCTTTGCGCCCAGGTCGGTAAAAGGACGGGCCGGACTGGGCAACATGCGTTCGATCAAGGTACGGGTTGTGCTGAGAACGCCAGGGCCGTCGTCGCCAAGTCTCTCCGCCCTCACTGACTGAGGCCAGCCCCGCCGTGCCCGCCTGCTGCCGCCCAGGGCCCGCCATCGAGGCAGCACCAGGAAGGACTACCGTACGCTATACGACAGCCTTATCATCGTCGCCGCCATTGTTCACGAACATCACCGTTCTCCGCCCACCGCCTAGGTACCTCCTACCTTCCGGTCTGCACCTCCCCTCCCGCCAAACAAAACCAACGCGGGGACCCACAGATCTGAGCCGGCTTCGCCTCCCGCTTGTTGCGCCTTGCCTGCCTTGCCTTGCCTTGCGCTTACAAGCAACACAGCCACAAGGTTGTACCCAGACTCCCACTCTTCCTCCGCACCGCTCTCGTTAGGCACGCGCCTGCGACCACACAAACACTCGACGCAGCCCTTGCCCATCGCCGGACTCCGAGACCCTTGCACCGAACCCAGCGCCTCGACGACCGACGTCTGGTGCGCCCGCACGAACCCGAGCCCGCCGACCTTTGGCTGAACCTCACTTCTCCCGAGAGCGCGGAGTCGCATACGCACGCAGCCATGGAGCTGCCGCAACAGGCGAACCTTCGGGTGACGAGTACGCAAGAGCACGCATACCAGGCTGCACGAGCACCGCAGGACTAACACGCTTCGCAGTCATCGCTGCCGATGGGCTGTACAAGAGAGATGTCTTTCGTAAGTGGCAACAACTGCTTACATATACCACTCCACGGCGTGCCATGTACTCACAACATCACGCACAGGTTTTCCCGACCCCTTTGCGGTCGCAACGATTGGCGGCGAGCAGACGAGAACGACCGGCGTGATCAAGAAGACACTCAACCCGTACTGGAACGAGAGCTTCGATATGTATGTTGCGTCATAGCGGCATGTGCAGGCTTGAGGGAAGATGCTGATGGCAACAACAGGCGTGCGACGGATGAGAGTATACTAGCGGTTCAAATCTTCGACCAGAAGAAGTTCAAGAAAAAGGATCAAGGTTTCCTGGGCGTAGTCAACGTCCGCATCGGCAGCGTCCTTGATCTTGACGTTGGTGGAGATGGTATGCCAAACACGCCACATCCGCACATGAAAGCGTACTGATGTTGCATACAGAAATGCTCACCCGAGACTTGCGAAAGTCAAACGATAACCTCGTAGTAAACGGAAAGCTTATTCTCAACCTCTCGACTAACCTTCGCGCCCCGATCAATAACTCTGGCGGTAGCGCGACTCGTCCGCCTTTAGCCACACCTGGAGCGTCTACTAATGGCGTGCCGCACACTGGAACATCTACGCCAGCAGGCGCGCAATCACAAGCATCGTTGAACCCAGATCGACCCGCGAGCAATGCGAACAGACAATCGGCCGTGCCGGCAGGCGCTCCTCCCGCTACTAACGGCAATGCGTCAGGTCGTGCCCCGGGAACCACTGGATTCAGCGCTTTCGAGGACGCGCAAGGGAGGCTGCCTGGCGGCTGGGAGAGAAGGGAGGACAATCTCGGACGAACCTATTACGTGGACCACAACTCACGGCAAACGACGTGGATTCGACCTACTGCCAACTACGATGCTGGCGAACAAAGGACTCAGATGCAACAACAGCAGAATGTGGAGAGGCAGAGACATCAGGCGCGTGTGTTGCCAGAAGATAGGACAGGCGCCAACTCACCGACCTCTGACCGCAATTCGCCCTCTCAGACACCAAACCCAGTCAACCAGGCCACTGCCGCCCAGATGGTGGCGACAGGTGCGACTACCGCAGGAACCGGTGAACTTCCAGCAGGCTGGGAGCAAAGGCACACACCTGAAGGACGGGCCTACTTTGTCGACCATAACACGCGAACAACTACGTGGGTAGATCCGAGGCGGCAGCAGTACATTAGGATGTACGGTGGAGGGCAGAACGCTGGCGGAAACAACACCACCATCCAACAGCAGCCCGTCTCGCAACTTGGACCTCTTCCCAGTGGTTGGGAAATGCGTCTCACCAACACTGCAAGAGTCTACTTTGTTGACCACAACACGAAGACAACCACGTGGGACGACCCTCGTCTGCCGTCATCCTTGGACCAGAACGTGCCACAGTACAAGCGTGACTTCAGGCGGAAATTGATCTACTTCCGATCGCAACCAGCTTTGCGAATTCTGTCTGGTCAATGCCACGTCAAGGTTCGCAGATCTCATATCTTTGAGGACTCCTATGCAGAGGTTATGCGCCAGAGCCCCAACGATCTCAAGAAGAGACTGATGATCAAGTTCGATGGCGAAGATGGTCTGGATTACGGTGGTCTTTCTCGGTAAGTGTCTCTGTCTACTTATCTGCAAGAGATCTATTACTAACACACTTGCAGAGAATTCTTCTTCCTCCTCTCACACGAAATGTTCAACCCCTTCTACTGCTTGTTCGAGTACTCCGCACATGACAACTACACCCTTCAGATTAACCCACACTCCGGCATCAACCCCGAGCATCTTGGTTACTTCAAGTTCATTGGTCGTGTTGTTGGATTGGCAATCTTCCACCGACGCTTCTTGGATGCATTCTTCATTGGTGCTTTCTACAAGATGATCTTGAAGAAGAGGGTCACCCTTGCCGACATGGAAGGTGTCGACGCCGAGTTCCACCGCACTCTTACTTGGACGATGGAGAACGATATCACCGACGTCATCTACTCGACCTTCTCGGTTGACGATGAGCGATTCGGAGAGAAGGTCATTGTTGACCTGAAGGAGGGTGGCAGGGACATTGAAGTGACCAATGAGAACAAGAAGGAATACGTCGAGTAAGTTGTGGAGCATTGCTTTTGCTTGGGTTGAAGGGTACTAACACCAATTCCCAGGCTCATTACCGAGTGGCGCATCCAGAAACGTGTTGATGAACAGTTCAACGCCTTCGTGCAAGGCTTCCACGAACTCATTCCCGCGGATCTTGTCAACGTCTTTGACGAGCGTGAACTCGAGCTCCTCATCGGTGGCATAGCAGACATCGATGTCGACGACTGGAAGAAGCACACGGACTACCGCGGCTACACCGAGAGTGACCCTGTGGTCCAGAACTTCTGGAAGGTATGTGTCACATGAAACATGCTCAACATTCACGGTCAGCACGAAGCTAACAATCACAACTACAGGTCATCCGCAGCTGGGATGCCGAGCAGAAATCTCGCCTCTTGCAATTCGCCACCGGTACTTCGCGTATCCCCGTCAACGGTTTCAAGGATCTTCAAGGATCCGACGGACCCCGTCGCTTCACGATCGAGAAGTCCGGCGAAGAATCCCAACTCCCCAAGTCGCATACGTGCTTCAACCGTCTGGACCTGCCTCCTTACAAGTCCTACGACGCGCTCACACAGAAGCTCACCTGGGCTGTCGAGGAGACGGTTGGTTTCGGACAGGAGTAGAAAGGGGGGAAATCTCAAACCCACCTCTCGCTCGGGAGAAGAGAAAAGAAAAGCCGGTATTCTCGAAAACCGCCAGCGTTGCTTGCTTGCGTTGTACGTACGTATTGCAGAGGACACATGCATGCTCGGATGGTTGATTCATTAAGAAGACGAATAGGATGGAAAATAACACGGAACATTGTATCTCACACTTTCTCTCAGCCTGGTTGGTCATGGCCATTCGTTTCCATGCCTTCCATTTTTTCTACATCATGTCACAAGAGGGGTGGGGGGCTTTCTCCGGTGACGGTGCAAGGGAGTAGACATAAGGTCAAACAAACAAAACAAAGCAAAACGTGCATGCACATATTCACTACGCCCGTTTCTCTCGGTTGGGTGTCTGAGCAACGTTCCCAAGTTCATGCATACATACATGCTGATATCGCGATATTTCTACGGCGTTTGGATGCTCTCATGGTCCGCGTCATACTGTTTTCTTTTCACTACAAGGGCTGGCGGAGAATTTTAAAACAAAGTAAAAAAACGACAAGAAACCCGACCCCGACCGATTCCGCCAATTCCGAAGTAATAAAAGCAAGGCTCTGTGATATCCAGACTATTTACTATTTACGAAAACAGAAAAAAAGAGACCTCTCGCCGGGATTTTCCACCACCGAAGCTTTTTTCTTTTTCTCACGAGAGAACAAACAGAGAGACTCGACTAATGATTACCTAGCCAACCACCGCTGCTGCTGCCGCCCTGGCATAACCCGCAGTCCCATTTCGATTATCCACACTTCCCTCCTCCTCCTTCTTCTTCTCCTCCTCACGTCCAACCCACCCTTGAATTCATACCTGAACAGCCAACCTCTTCTCCTTCCCGCCTGCATTTTTAGGTTGCTGTTGCTGCGCGACAAGCCGAACATCTACGAAAACTTGCAGATTAGAAGAAGATTTTCTTGTAAAAAGAAGCAGCAAACTGGACTCGGGAGCAGAATCAGATCAGATCAGATCAGATCAGATCAGATTCAGA
>Ga0265797_10002249_pt1 | contig 32785 bp, 33 predicted proteins | sample P2T30metagenome_FD_192433 | JGI IMG/M metagenome (GOLD analysis project Ga0265797, IMG submission 192433) | Plant litter microbial communities from East Loma Ridge, Irvine, California - P2 T30 | ecosystem: Environmental > Terrestrial > Plant litter > Unclassified | place: USA: California... | reverse complement strand
CTTCGGCATGCAGCCGGCGGCGTAAGGGCCTTCACGAGGTCGAGGCGGGCCGCGCATGGGTCTTGCCCGGCCTCACGCGCAGCGGCGCGCGCGGCGTGGGCGTACGCACCGGGGTCAGCACGCCGGCATAGGGCGCCAGGTCCGGATCGATCTCGACCGGTTCCGCGCGTCCGTCGTCGCCGCGCAGGAACTGGGCGATGGCGATGCAGACCAGCGCCCGCTTGCCGGGGTCGGCACCGATCTCGACGCGCTTGTCGAAGTACAGGAACACGTGGGTCGCACCGGCCGCCGTCGTGATCTCGACCTTCTTCGGCAAGGAGAAGCCGTAGCGGCCGCTGGCCCACAACCTGGCGGTGCACTGGCCGGCACCGGGGGACATAAAACTGAAGTTCATGACCGCATCCTACAACCCGGTCCGCCACCGTACGCCTTGAAATTGTTCCAAACCGTAACGGTGGAAACAGCCGTTGCCAGTCTTCAAGCCGTGCGCGGAGGCGCTCAGGCGAAGCCGGCCACCGCATGCGGCACGTAGGGCGCTTCCAGCGCGGCGATCTCGTCCAGCGTGAGCGACACGGCCAGGGCCGCCACCGCGTCTTCCAGGTGGGCCAGCTTGGAGGCGCCGACGATAGGCGCCGTCACGCCGGCCTTGTGCGCCACCCAGGCCATCGCCACCCGGGCGCGCGGGATGCCGCGCGCTGCGGCCACCTGCTTGACGGCTTCGGCCACGTGGCGGTCGGCGTCCTCGGTGGCGTCGTACAGGCTGTGCAGCACCTTGTCGGTCTCGGCACGTTTGCTGCCCGTCTCCCAGTCGCGCGTCAGGCGGCCGCGCGCCAGCGGACTCCACGGGATCACGCCGATGCCTTCTTCCCGGCACAGCGGCAGCATCTCGCGCTCTTCCTCGCGGTACAGCAGGTTCAGGTGGTTCTGCATGGTCGAGAAGCGGGTCCAGCCGTGCAGGTCGGCCAGGTACAGCGACTTGGCGAACTGCCAGGCATGCATCGAGGACGCGCCCAGGTAGCGCACCTTGCCGGCCTTGACCACGTCGTGCAGGGCTTCGAGCGTTTCCTCGATCGGGGTCGCGTAATCCCAGCGGTGGATCTGGTACAGGTCGATGTAGTCGGTGCCGAGGCGGCGCAGGCTGGCGTCGACCTCGGTCATGATGGCTTTCCTCGACAGGCCGCCCCGGTTCGGGCCCTTGCCCATCGGGTAGTAGACCTTGGTCGCGATCACGATTTCTTCGCGCCGCGCGAAATCCTTCAGCGCGCGCCCGACGATTTCCTCGCTGGTGCCGTCCGAATACATGTTGGCGGTGTCGAAGAAATTGATGCCGAGTTCGACGGCGCGGCGAATGATGGGCCGGCTGTCTTCTTCGTTCAGGGTCCAGGGGTGGGTACCGCGCTCGGGCACGCCGAAGGTCATGCAGCCGAGGGCCAGCGGAGAAACCTGCAGGCCGGTCTTGCCAAGTCGTTTGTATTGCATCGTGTGTGCTCCCAAAACGGCAACCATAGCAGACGCCGCGCGCCCCTGCAGGCGCATGCGTTTTTCATGGGCGCGCGGCGCAGCCGGCCGCATCGGCATTGCGATATAAAACAAACTGTGCAAGGATGGGCTGTCCCGGCTACCGCCCATCCCATGCGCCTGATTCCGCTGCCCGTCCCCACCCTCGCCGCGCTGGATGCGCGCCTGCTCGACATGCGCGACCGGCCCCTGGCCGGATGGCGCCGCGCCGGCGCCGAATTCCTGATGTTCGGGATCAAGGAAGCGCGCGCCTGCCTGTTCGCAGGCCTGTTCTTCGCCGCGGTGGCACTGGTGCCGCGCACCGGGGTCCTGGGAGTGCCGCGCTATGACGCGCTGCTGCTGGTGGCGCTGGCGATCCAGGCCTGGATGCTGCATGCGAAACTGGAGACCTGGGACGAACTGAAGGCGGTGTGCCTGTTCCACGCGGTCGGCTTCGCGCTCGAGGCCTTCAAGACTTCAGGCAGCGTGCAGTCCTGGAGCTATCCGGACTTCGCCTATACCAAGGTATTGGGGGTGCCGCTGTTCTCGGGCTTCATGTACGCGGCGGTGGGCAGCTACATCATCCAGGCCTGGCGCCTGTTGGACCTGCGCATCCGCCACCATCCGCCGCACTGGATGGCGGCGCTGGTGGCCTTGCTGATCTACGCAAATTTCTTCACCCACCATACGATCGGCGACTACCGCTGGTACCTCGCGGCCTGCGCGCTCGGTTTGTACGCGCGTACCACGGTGACCTTCCGGCCGCTCGACCGCGACCGCCGCATGCCGCTGCTGGCGAGCTTCGTGCTGATCGGCTTCTTCATCTGGCTGGCCGAGAATCTCAGCACCTTCTGGGGCCTGTGGCGCTATCCGAACCAGCTCGGTGCCTGGTCGGCGGTCCACGTCAGCAAGTGGAGCTCGTGGTCGCTGCTGGTGATCATGACCTTCACCATCGTGGCCAACCTCAAGCACGTGAAGGCACGCATCCACGTACCCGAAGATTAACTGATACTGGCAAAAGCGACGGCGACCGGCAGCGCGCACAGCACCAGCATCACGCCGATGCGCACGCGGCGGGCGCGCTGCTTCTGCAGCGCCAGGCGGTGAAGACGAAATCCGGATTCGGAGCCCATGGAAGTCCTTTCATGCTTGATGAATAATCAATCATAATACGAAGCCGACATTTCACGCGACACGAATGACACGGTTTCGCGCGAGCCGCCGGCGCACCGGCATCCCGCAATGAATGCTCCAGAACGGAAACTGGAATTTACAAAGCGAAAGAATCAGGTTACACCCGCTGTGTGTGGAAAGCCATGCGCTAGAATCGGGTTCTTTGATTTGTTTCAATTTCGTCTTTTTTTATCCACTGCATTCCATGGCACACGAGCAGCAAAGTCCAAACCTGGCCCGCCTGAAGGATGTCCTCGCGCTTGCGGTGCGCGGCGAACCCTTCGATACGCTGCTGCACAGCCTGATGATGGCGGCACGCAACCTGGTCGGGGACGACATCCTGGCGTCGGTCTATCTCGTCGGCGCCGACAAGCATTCGCTCGAACTGGCCTCCTCGGTCGGACTCGGGCCCGACGTGGCCGGGGCGCTGGCGCGCATTCCGATCGGGGAGCACGAGGCCTGCTGTGGACGCGCCGCCTGGCTGTCCGAAGCGGTCGTGGTGGGCAACGTGTTCGAGGAGCCGCGCATGGCCGCATGGCTGTCGCTGGCGCGCGCCGAGGGCATCCGCGCCTGCTGGTCCTATCCGCTGCACAGCGCGGGCCGCGACGTCGTGGGTACGCTGGCTTTCTACCACCGGCGCGCGCAGGTGCCCGATGCCGCGCTCGACGCTTCCATCGGCTATGTGGCGGATCTTGCCGCCCTGCTGATCGAACGCCACCAGCGCGAGCGCGAACTGCAGCGCATGGCCGCCGAATCCGAACGGCGCCGGCGCCTGTACGAAGCGGTGCTGGGCAACACGCCCGACCTGGTCTACGTGTTCGGCCTCGACCACCGCTTCATCTATGCCAACGACGTGCTGCTGCGCATGTGGGGCCGCAGCTGGGATGATGCGATCGGCAAGAACTGCCTGGAACTCGGTTATCCGCAGTGGCACGCCGAGATGCATGGCCGCGAGATCGAGCAGGTGAAAGCCACGCGTGCGCCGATCCGTGGCGAAGTGCCCTTCCACGGCGCCTTCGGCCTGCGCATCTATGATTACATCTTTACACCGGTGCTTGGGCCGGACGGCGAGGTCGAGGCGGTCGCCGGCACCACCCGCGACGTCACCGAGCGCAAGCGTTTCGAAGAGCAGCTGCGCGCGAGCGAAGAACGCTTCCGCACCATCACCAACGCGATGCCGCAGATGGTATGGACGGCCCGTCCCGACGGCGCCATCGACTACCACAACGAGCAGTTCTACCGCTTCGCCGGCCTGGCCGCAGGCAGCATCGAGGGCGACACCTGGGCCGAAGCCGTACTGCACCCGGCCGACCGCGAGCTGGGGCGCGCCGCCTGGGCCCGCAGCGTGAACGAAGGCATCCCCTACGAAACCACCTACCGCATCCGCCACCACAGCGGCGAGTACCGCTGGATCCTGGCGCGCGCGCTGCCGCTGCGCGACGAGAACGGCCAGGTGGTCCAGTGGCTCGGCACCGACACCGACATCCACCAGCAGAAGCTGGCCGAGGATGCGCTGCAGGCGGCCAACCAGCGCAAGGACGAGTTCCTGGCGATGCTGGCGCACGAACTGCGCAACCCGCTGGCGCCGATCAGCGCCGCGGCCCAGGTGCTGCGCCTGGCGCCAAACGACCCGTCCCGGGTGCGCAGCTACGCCGACGTCATTTCGCGCCAGGTCGGCCACATGACGACCCTGGTCGACGACCTGCTCGACGTCTCGCGCGTCACCCGCGGCGTGGTGCAGTTCGAGCGGGTGCCGGTCGACCTGCGCGAGGTCGCGGCCAGCGCCGCCGAGCAGGTGCAGCCGCTGGTGGCGGCGCGCCGGCATGCGCTGGAACTGGCGCTCGACCCGGCGCCTGCCGCTGTGCTGGGCGACCGTGCGCGCCTGGTGCAGGTGCTCGCCAACCTGCTGGCCAATGCCGCCAAGTACACGGCGCCCGGCGGCCGCATCGTCCTGGCGCTCGCCGCCGACAGTCGCGCCGGCACGGTCACCATCCGCGTGCTCGATAACGGCAGCGGCATCGATGCCGGGCTGCTGCCGCACGTGTTCGAACTGTTCACCCAGGGCGAACGCACGCCCGACCGGGCCCAGGGCGGCCTCGGCCTGGGACTGGCGCTGGTGCGCACCATCGTGCTGGCGCATGGCGGACAGGTCGACGCCGAGAGTGCCGGCCCCGGCCAGGGCAGCACCTTCACGGTCACGCTGCCGCTGGCGCCGCCGCCTCCGGCGGCCCAGGCGCCGCTCGCCGCGTCCGCCCCCGCGGCCGCCGCGCGCCGTCCGCTGCGCATCCTGCTGGTCGACGACAACCTGGACGCCGCCTCCACCCTGGCGTCGCTGCTGGAAGCCGCCGGCCACCGGGTGACGGCGGTGCACGACCCCGGCGCCGCCCTCGCGACGGCCGCCGCCACCAGGCCGCAAGCCCTGATCCTCGACATCGGCCTGCCGGGCATGGATGGCCACGCGCTGGCGCGCCGCCTGCGTGCCGACCCGGCCCTGGCCGGCGCCCTGTTCCTGGCCCTGACCGGCTATGGCCAGCCGCAGGACCGGCTGCTCTCGCAGGAAGCCGGCTTCGACCACCACCTGGTCAAGCCGGTCGACCCGGCGCGGCTGCTGGCCCTGCTCGACGGCCACCTCACCTGATTCCCCGACATGCGCATACAGCTTTTTTCCGACCTCCACCTCGAACGCTATCCCGACTTCCGTCCACGGATCCTGCCTGACACCGACGTGGTCGTGCTGGCCGGCGACATCGGCTCCTACCAGTCGAACTCGCGCCTGCCCGGCGACGACTTCGGCCTCGCCCGCTTTTCGCCGCTGGGCGAGGGCGCGCCGCGCGCGCGGGTGCTCTACATCCCCGGCAACCACGAGTTCGACAGCCTAGAATACGATGAGGCCTATTTGCGCCTGCAGGCGACCTGTTCCCTCCTTGGCATCGAATGGCTGGACCGTGCGACGATCACGATAGGCGGCGTGCGCTTCATCGGCACCACGCTATGGGCCGACTTCGACGCCCTGGCCAGCCGCGAAACCGACATGACGCGCCAGCTGAAGGCGCGCGAAAAGGCCTTCCGCGCCGCCAACTATTACTTGAGCAAGAACACCACGCTGCGCGCTGGCGTGCCGATGCTGGCCGAGGCCCAGCGCGAACTGTCGCTGGACTGCCAGGCCTGGCTGCGCGACGCGCTGGGCGTGCCCTTCGAGGGCACCACGGTCGCCGTGACCCACTACGCGCCCAGCCTGCTGAGTGCCGACCCGCGCTACGGCCTGACGCCGGGCACCGCGGGCTTCTGCAACGCGCTGGACGCGCTGCTGCCGCTGGCCGACCTCTGGATGCACGGCCACCTGCACTGCGCGAACGATTACGTGGAGGCCGGTTGCCGCGTCATCGCCAATCCGCTAGGCTACGTCAGCAAGGGGGAACAGGAAGGGTTCAGGCCGGAGCTTGTGATCGAACTCTGACGCGCCGCTTCAGCCGCGCGCGATGGTCTCGACGTCGACATGCGCCGCGGCCAGCGCCGCCTCGATCACGTCCAGCGCCAGCCGCGGCCGCGCGGCGCCGCACATGAAGATGTCGACCGCGGCGAAGCCATCCTCGGGCCAGGTATGGATCGAAATGTGCGACTCGGCCAGCAGCAGCACCCCGGTGACGCCGCCGCCGGCGCCGAAACTGTGGAAGTGACCGCCCAGGATGTAGGCGCCAGCCGCCAGCGCGGCGCGGCGCAACAGCGCGTCGATCGCAGCGGCATCGGCCAGCAGCGCCGCATCGACCCCGTGCAGGTCGGCCAGCAGATGGGTGCCGGACGGTCGAAACACCGGCGCGCTCATTTGTGCCCGCCCCCGCCGCCGCTGTAGCCGCTGCCGCCGTAGTAACCGCCGCGCGAGCCCGACCAGCTGCTGCCCCCGCCGCTCGAATGCCCGGCTTGCGAGAACAGGCTGGCCCAGCTGCCGACGGTCACGACCAGGGTCACGCACAGCGCATACAGGAAGTACTTGTTATTCATTGTCGAAGAAAAAAGTCGGCAGCACCAGCGCCAGCGCGCCGAAGAACACCCAGGGCACGGCGCCGCTGAAGTGGAAGACCAGCGGGATCAGGTTCAGCGCGACCAGCCAGATCAGGAAGCGCCCGGACATCGACGACTTCGACGAACGCGCCGCCACCGAGGCCCGCGGCGCCGGCAGATCCTGGCGCTTGAGGCCGAAGGCGGCGCGCACCTGGTCGAACGCGATGCGGCTGGAACGCGACCAGGTGAATTCCGCCGGCGCCAGCTCGGCCGCGAGCCGCGTCGGCCCGTGCTGGTATTCCGAGACGCGCACCGTGTCGCCGGCCGCCACGCGCCAGTTGAAAGCGCCCAGCGCCAGCTCCACGCGCGCGGTGTAATCGTACAGGCGCGTGTAGGCGACGCGGTCCAGGCGCACCGACACCGCGCCCACCGCCGCCGGCCACTCGTCGATCACTTCCGCGCGCCACCACTCTTCCTCGGTCTCGACCAGCCAGGAAAAGCCGGCCTGGCCGTTGTGCAGCAGGTACTCGCTCCAGGCCTTGCCTTCGTCGTCGGCGCGGCGCATGGCGCCCAGCACGCGCAGCTCGCGCCCGCCCAGCGTGCCGGTGCTGCCGATCGGCAGCGTGAACAGGTAGCGCCGCGCGGCCGCTTCGCCCGTCCGCAACACCTCGACCGCCGGGGTCGAAGCGTCGAGCCGGGTCTGGCAGCTCTGGCAGACGAGGGCGGGCGTCGCGCCCGGCAAATACGCGATCGCCGTGCCGCAGTGCGGGCACAGGAGCGAATCCACGCGGCCGCGGTACTTGCCGCTGCTTTCCTTGATGGCCGCGTCGTCGCGCAGCAGCTGGCACTGCATCTGTGCGAGCGTGCGCGCGGCGCCCAGGTACATGGTCGGCGCCGGCCCGTCCGAATAATCGAGGGTGACGAAGTCGGACCCGCGCCGGAAGTCGGCCACGCGTGCCTCCCAGCCGTCGCCCACCACCATCGGCAGCTCGCCCTGGCCGCCGATCGCGCGCGCCACGCGCTTTTCGGACGCGATGTAGGTCCCGACGCCGATGTCGTGTTCGTGGCCGACGCGGATCATCTCGAAGGCCGGCCAGGCGGGGCCCAGTTCGCGCTCGACCGTCACCACGTAGCGGGCGGAGGAGTCGCCCAGCCAGCCCTTGCCGCCATCGTCGAAGACCAGGAACCACTCGTTCCACAAGCCGGCGTCGTAGCGCAGCTGGATGCGGCCGACCACGGTGAAGGCGCGCCCGCCGACCTGGCCGGCCGTGCCGAGCTGGATCGGCGAGTAATCCTCCAGCACGCTGGAGAGCTTGCCGAGGTCGCGCACCGCCCCCTGGTCCTTGACGACCGTGGTGCGGCAGAACTCGCACACGGCCATCACCGAGGCATGCGACCTGAACTCGACCGGCGCCCCGCAGGACGGACAGGAGACTCTGAGCATGCGCGGCGCTTATCCGATCAGTTTCTTCAGCAGTTCGGCCTTGGCGCCATCGTAGTCGCCCTGCGAGATCAGGCCGCGGTCGAGCAGCGCCTTGAGCTTGGCCAGGCGGTCCTCGATCGACTCCGTGCCAGTAGAAGAGGAAGACACGCCGGCATTGGGAGCCGGTGAACCGCCTCCCAATGCCGGCGCGAACGCCCCGCTCATCCCCTGCGCCATGGCTTGGCCGACGGCCACGCCCGCGCCCAGGCTCGCGCCCAGGCCGGCCGCGCCGCTTTCGTTCTGGGCCGCCAGCGGGATGCTGCTGGCCACCTGGAACTGGGTGAAGCTGCCCATCTTGTCGGCGGACAGCGTGCTCTTCATCCCGGCCGCGATGCGCTCGTCGAGCGCCGCCTGCAGCTCTTCCGGCAGGCTGACGCTGGCCACGTTGAATTCGTCCAGCCCGATGCCATAGCGCGCAAAGGCGAGTTCCAGGTCCTTGCGCACCTGCTGCGCCATCAGCGCCTGGTTGGCGGCCATGTCGAGGAAGGCGACCTGGGAGGTGCCGAGCGAGGTCGCCATGGTGGCCAGCATGATGCCGCGCAGCTGGTCCTCGACCTGGTCGCGGGTGTAGGCTTCGCGCGTGCCGCTGATCTCGGTGAAGAAGGCGCGCGGGTCGACGATCCGGTACGAAAACATGCCGAAGGCGCGCACCCGGATCATGTCGAAGTCCTTGTCGCGGATCGTGATCGGCTGCGGCGTGCCCCACTTGCGGCCCGTCTGCACGCGGGTGCTGAAGAAGTAGACGTCGGACTTGAAGGGCGAATCGAACAGCTTGTCCCAGTTCTGCAGGTTGGTCAGCACCGGCAGCGTGCGCGTTGTCAGCTTGTGGGTGCCGGGGCCGAACACGTCGGCGATGCGGCCCTCGTTGACGAACACCGCCACCTGCGATTCGCGCACGTTGAGGATGGCGCCGTTCTGGATCTCGAAATCCTGCATCGGGAAGCGCCAGGCCAGTACGCCTTCGCTGTCCTCGTTCCACTGGATGACGTCGATGAACTGCTTCTTGATGAATGAGCCCAGGGACATGTGAGTCTCCTTAAATCGGATTAATCAGGAAATACAGCCGGCATTCACGATACCGATCGACAGCGAAATCGCGCCGAGCAGCCCGCCGAAGGCGCAGTTGTTGGCCTCGATCTGGTCCTTCGACATGCGCAGCAGCCGCGTCGTGACGAACCATACCGCCAGCTGCGCGAACAAGCCGCCGACGGCCCAGCCGGCAAACTCGTAATAGTCCGCCGTGTGCACCATGCTTGATGCGATCGTGGCCGAGAAACCGAGCAGGCTGCCGCCCAGCGACAGCGCCGCCGCATGATTGCCCTGGCGGATCAGCTGGACCTCGTCATAGGGCGTCACCCGCGTGTACACGATAAAAAATGCCAAAACCAGCGCGGCAGCCGTCAAAAGATGCAGCAGATAGTTTAGGATGGCGGGCACGTAGTTCTCCGAAGAAATAGCCAAGATGACATCGCGCATCTTAGAGCAAATAAACTAGATGACCAAGAAGATCTTGATCCTGTCGGTATTCGTCGTGGCGTCCTGTGGACTGGCCTACGAACTCATTGCCGGCGCCCTGTCCAGCTACCTGCTGGGCGACTCCATCCTGCAGTTCTCGACGATTATCGGATGCTACCTGTTCGCCATGGGCGTGGGCGCCCACGTCTCGAAATACGTGGCCGACGAGGACGTGCTGGAACGCTTCGTCGACATCGAACTGGCGGTGGGCCTGATCGGCGGCGTCTCGGCCGCGCTGCTGTTCATGAGCTTCTCGTGGATGACCACGCCCTTCCGCACCCTGCTCTATGTATTGGTGTTCCTGGTGGGCCTCATGGTCGGGATGGAAGTGCCGCTGGTGATGCGCGCGCTGAATGCGCGCCAGACCGCGTTCACGGAACTGGTGAGCCGGGTACTGACCTTCGACTACCTGGGCGCGCTGGCCGTCTCGCTGCTGTTCCCGCTGGTGCTGGCGCCCCATCTCGGCCTGGTACGCACCGGCTTCCTGTTCGGCATGCTCAACGTCGGCGTGGCCTGCTGGACGCTGTACGCCTTCCGCTTCGAACTGAAGAACCTGGCCGGGCGCGCGCTGCGCGCCTGCAGCGTGCTGTTCCTGCTGGTGCTGGGCTTCGGCGTCTCGGACCGGATGGTCGAGTGGGGCGAACACGGCCTGTTCGGCGACGAGATCGTCTACTCGACCAGCACGCCTTACCAGCGCCTGGTGATCACGCGCTGGAAGGACGACCTGCGCCTGTACATCAACGGCAACCTGCAATTCTCCTCGCGCGACGAATACCGCTACCACGAGGCGCTGGTGCACCCGATGCTCGCCGCCCTGCCCTGGGCCAGGAACATACTGGTGCTGGGCGGCGGCGATGGGCTGGCGCTGCGCGAGGTCCTGCGCTACCCGAACATCCGCCACGTGACCCTGGTCGACCTCGACCCGGCCATGACGCGCGCCTTCCGCGACCGCGCCGAACTGAAGGCCCTGAACCACGGCTCGCTCTCCGACCCGCGCGTCACCGTCGTCAACGCCGATGCCGCGATCTGGCTGCAGAACGCCACCGACACCTTCGACGCCGCCATCGTCGACTTCCCGGACCCGTCCAGCTTCGCCCTCGGCAAGCTGTACTCGGTGCCTTTCTACGGCCTGCTGCAAAAGCGCATCGCCGAGAACGGCCTGGTCGTGGTCCAGTCGACCTCGCCCTTTTTCGCCCCGCACGCCTACTGGACCATCGACGCCACGCTACGCGACGTCGGCCTGCAGACCTTCCCCTACCACGCCTACGTGCCCTCGTTCGGCGAATGGGGTTTCATCCTGGCCTCGAAACGCCCCGGCTACATGCCGCCGCAGCAATACGCGCTTCCGATGCGCTACCTGAACCGCGAGACCACACGCGAAATGTTCGCCTTCCCGCCCGACATGCAGCGCCAGGAACTGCCGCCGAACCGCCTGAACACGCAGTCGCTGGTGCGCGAATTCGAACACGACTGGCGCCAGGTGATCCGCTAGATGGAGCGCCGCAGCTTCCTCCTGAACGCCGGCGCGGCCGGCCTGGCCGGCCTGGGCGCGGGCGCCGGCTTCCTGCGCTGGCAGGACATCGCCACCGAAATGCGCTACCCGGGCCGCAGCGAAGGCCACTACCTGCGCGACCGGCGCGCGATCCCGCCGCCGTCGCGCACGATCACGACCGACGTCGCCATCCTCGGTTCCGGCGTCGCCGGCCTGTCCGCGGCGTGGAAGCTGAGCCGCGCCGGCCACACGGACATGCTGATGATCGACGGCCCCCAGCCGGACGGCAACGCGGCGGGCGGGCGCTTCATGACCGGTTCGGGCGAACTGGCCTACCCGACCGGCGCCCACTACCTGCCGCTGCCCTCGCCCGAATCGACCCACGTGCGCGAGATCCTGTTCGACCTCGGCATCCTGCAGCGCGACCCGTACGCGGAAAAGCCGACCTACGACGAGCGTTTTATCCTGCACGCGCCGGAAGAGCGCCTGCTGTTCGACGGTGCCTGGCAGGACGGCTTCCTGCCCGTCGACGGCGTGCCGGCCTGGGAGCTGGCCGAACACAAGCGCTTCTTCGCGGAGGTCGAGCGCCTGCGCCTGCTCAAGGGTGGCGACGGCCGCCGCCCCTTCGTGTTCCCGACCGTACTGTCCTCGAACGACCCGCGGTGGGAGGCGCTCGACCGCATCACGCTGAAGGACTGGCTGGAGCGCGAAGGCTACCGCGCGCCGACGCTGCACTGGTACCTGAACTATTGCTGCCGCGACGACTACGGCACCCGCTACGACAAGGTCTCGGCCTGGGCCGGCCTGCATTACTACTGCAGCCGCTGGGGCAAGGCCGAGAATGCCGGCAACGGCGCCTGGCTGACCTGGCCGGGCGGTCTGGCGCCGCTGGCGCGCCAGCTGGCCGAGCGCTCGGGCGTCCAGCGGCGCGCCGGCACCGTGGTCTCGGTGCGCAATAGCGGCGGCGGCATTGAGGCGCTATGCTTCGCGCTGGAAGGCGGCCAGGTGCGCAGCTACCTGGTCAAGGCAAGAAAAGCCATCGTCGCGATGCCGGTGTACGTGGCGGCGCGCGTGGTCGAGGGCATCCGCGCGCTCGGATTCGACCCGGCCCGCCACACCCCGGTCTATGCGCCCTGGATGGTGGCGAACTTCCTGATGAAGGATTTCCCGCGCGAGCGGCCGCACGCCCCGCTGTGCTGGGACAACGTGGTCTACCAGGAACCTGGCCTCGGCTACGTGGTGTCGACCCACCAGGACATCCGCGTGACGCCGCCGGAGAAAACCGTGTTCACGTCCTACGTCGCGCTGTCGGACCGCACCCCGGACGCGGCGCGCAAGTGGATGATGGCGGCCACGCCGGGCGAATTGCTCGAGCTGGCCAGCCGCGACCTCAAGACCGCCTACGGCTGGGCCTTCGCGCCCTGCGTGGACAAGGTCGAGATCACGCTGCGCGGCCACGCGATGGCGGCGCCGCTGCCCGGCTTTCGCGCGAACGCCGGCATGCGCGCGCTGCGCGAGGCCGACGGCCCGCTGCTGTTCGCCCACGCCGACCTCTCGGGCTTTTCGGTGTTCGAGGAAGCGGCGTGGTGGGGCATCCGGGCCGCGGAAAAGGCACTGGCCTGACCCGGATGCCGATCCGTCAGCCGCGGCGCTCGCCGCCGCAGGCGACCTTCTTGCCGTCCTTCGACTTCTCGCAATAGGTCGCCTTGCCGCCGCAGGCCACGTCTTCGCCCTTGCTGGACTGCTGGCAGAAGGTGGCCAGCCCCCCGCAAGCCACCTGGCGGCCATCGCTCGAGGATTCGCAATAGGTGGCGCGGCCGCCGCAGGCGACCGAACTGCCGTCGCTCGACTTTTCGCAGAAGCTGGCGCCGCCCGGTTCACCGGCGCTGGCGGCCGGACGGGTGTCGGTCGCGATGACGCAGCCGCCCAGCGTGGCGGCGCAGACGGTGGCAAGGACGGCGGACAAGGTGAAGCGGCGGAACGGGTGACGATGCGAGATCATGAACGGGACATCCCTGGGTTATTATTGAACACGTATCTTAACCCGCCAGGCCGGTCCCATTACTCTCCCATTCTCACACCGGCCCGGTCAGGCGATGTCGCGCAGCAGCGCGATGCGCCCGTCGCGGAACACGAATTCCGAACGTCCCTGCAAGGCCAGCTCGGTGCCGGCGGCCGGCCCGTCCGGGATATCCACCGCGAAGCGGCCGCGCCAGGCGATGCCGGCCCGGGCGCTGTCGCCGGCCGTCTCGAACGAGGTCAGGCGCTGCTCGCGCGCCGTGAACATCGCCTTGCCCTGCTCGGCCAGCGCGCGGAAGGCGTCGATGCCGTCCGCTTGCGCATTCACCGTCCCGCCGGCGACGTTCTCGAAGCGCACGTCCGGCGTGAGCAAGGCCAGCATGCCGTCGATGTCGAAGCGGTTGTAGGCGGCCAGGTAGCGTTCGACCAGGTTTTTGCGGCTGTCGTGATCCATGCGAGCTCCTCGTGGTGATGAAAACGTTCAGCGCGTCCACAGCACGGCGGACGCGTCGTCGGCTGCCTTGAGCGGCATGCCGCCGCTGCGGCCCGCGGCTTCGGCTGCCCGCAGTTCGGCAAGCATCGCTGCCAGGCCGCGCTCCAGGCAGGCTTGCGCCAGGCTGCCGTCGGCATACAGGCCATAAGGATCGGCCAGGCGGTAGAAGCCGTCCGTCATGCCCAGCAGGCTGCTGCCGGGCGCCGCGCGCAAGGTGGCACGCCGTGCCTTGAAGCGGCCGGCCGGGCGCAGGCACAGCACATCCGGCGCCGCCGCCGCGTTCTGCTGTTCGCGGCGGGCCCGCAGCGCGGGCAGCATGCGCGCATGGCGCCCGGCCGGATCGTGCACGCCCTCGGCGCGCAGAGCGGCCAGCGCCGCCTGCAAAACGCCTTCCTGCGGATTGATCCAGGGGTCGAGGTCGCGCACGGTGCCGTCCGCTGCCCGCAGCAGGGTCTTGCAGTCGCCCAGGCAGAACAGCTCGATGTCGTCATCGGCGGCGTGGTGGCGGATCCGGGTCCAGGTCAGCGCCGCGATCGGCCAGGCGTGGTCCGGCACGGCCTGGCCGTCGATGCGTCCGAGATAGGCGGCACGGGTGCGGTCGAGGGCGGCGTCGATGACGGCCGCCACGCCGTCGTACGCATCGAGCAGTCTTTCGGCCTCGCGCGCGAAACGGCGCACGAACCAGGCGACGTCGCCGAGGGAAGCATCCGCGTAATCGCGCGCCGCCACCGAGCTGCCGCCGTCCAGCACCAGCACGTCCGTGACGCCATCCCGTTCATGGACGGCCACCAGGTCTTCATTGCTGCCCTTGCCCGCGCCCTCCGAAACCGCCGTCCAGCCCATCCACGCCCCGCGTTCTGTTGTCAGTCCCTCCACTATATATGAGGCCGAGGCTGTCGTGCCAGCGGCACCGGGATCCGGTGGCCATGCGGCAGGATGCCGCGCGTGCCGAAGTAGCGATCCAGGTTGGCGGGGGCCCCGGCCGGATCGGCCAGCGCGATGTAGCCGTCCGGGCGTACGAGGTAGACGGCGTCGCGCGCCAGGCCGGCGTCGTAGCAGGCCTGGCTCCACGGGTAGTGTTCGAGCGGCACGCCGGCCTGCCCGCACCAGGCGTCGAGGTCGGCGGCCGGGTCGCCATAGACGTGCACCTGCCAGGCCATCGCGTTCAATGGCGCGTGGTTGTCCGGGCCGTCGTGGCCGATCCAGGGCAGGCGCTCGCCGGCGCGCACCTCCCCGGCCATGCCTTCGCTCAGCGCGCTGTCGTGGTAGTGCACACCGGTCTGCGACAGCACGCGGAACATGAATTCGCGCACCGGTCCGATCGCGTAGGCGGCCGAGGCGAACATCGGCGCCACGTGCAGGCGCATGAAGTCGGCCATGTTGCCCTGGGCGGTGACGGCGGAGAACACGCGGTCGGTGGTCTCGACCAGCCTGCGCGCAAAGGCGATGCGCTCGGCCTCGTAGGTGTCGAGCATGGCCTGGGGCGCGTGGCCGCGCTGCACCGCCGCCAGTTTCCAGGCCAGGTTGATGGCGTCGCCGATGCCGGTGTTCATGCCCTGGCCGCCGGCCGGGCTGTGCACGTGGGCGGCGTCGCCGGCCAGCAGCACGCGCCCGCGGCGGTAGCGGCCGGTGACGCGGTGGTGCACACGGTAGGTCGAGAACCAGTTCACCTGGCGCACCTTCAGGCCCAGGCTGGCGATGGCCTGCTGGCGAACGTCGTCGAATCCGATCGGACGGCCGGCTTGCTCGCGCTCCACGCGCACGGCGCCGATCAGGCGTCCGCGGGCGGCGCCGTCGTAGGACAGCAGCAGCACGAAATCGGCGTTTTCCAGCGACATGTGGATCTCGCCGTTGGCCGCCACGCCCTCGCTCTCGACATCCGCCACGTAGAACACCTGGTCGTAGGTGCCGCCTTCGAAGCCGGTACCCAGCTGGTGCCGGACCACCGAGTGGGCGCCGTCGCAGCCGGCCAGCCAGTCGGCCGTGCAGGTCGTCTCCACACCGTCGGGTCCGCGCACGCGCGCCGTCACCCGCCCGCCCTCGTCGGTGAAGCCGAGCAGCTCGGTGCGGTGCTCGACCTGCACGTCGGCCTCTTCCAGGTGGCGGATCAGGAGCCGCTCGTGCTGGTCCTGCGGATAGATCAGCACGAAGGGAAACGGGGTGATCCTGCTGCCGGCGTCGCGGAAGTCGAGCCGGGCGCGGTGGCGGCCCTTGGCCCAGATGTTGATGGCGGGATTGCGCAGGCCGGCCGCGACTACTTCGCGGTCGAGGTTCAGCTGGCGGTAGAGTTCGAGCGTGCGCGCCTGCACCGCCATCGCGCGCGAGGTGCTGCCCGGTCCCTCGCCCTTGTCGACAATGCGCACCTGCACACCCTGGCGCGTCAGCCACAGCGCCAGCACCAGGCCGGTCGGGCCGGCGCCGGCGATCAAGACTTCGGTATCGTTCATATGGCCTCCCGGGCCGGAAAATCTCCCTTGTATGGACGATTTTCGCACCGGCGGCTTCACGCGTCGAGCGTGCGCACACGCACACAAGCCGAAACACTGCGTTACATGGGTCGGTATAGGATACTACGACAGTCGGGTTCGCAATGAACCTGCTTTCTGGTTATTTCCTGGAGAATAATGTGAAGATCGCGTGTATTGCCTGGGGTTCGCTCATCTGGGAGCCGGGTCCGCTGAGGCTTGCCTCAAGCTGGCGCCCCGATGGACCGCTGCTGCCGCTCGAATTCGTGCGCGACAGCGACGATAGCGACGAGCTGGCCGTGGTGATGCACGAAGCCGCGCCGCCGATGCCGACCTACTGGTCCCTGCTCGATACGACGGACCTGGCCGCCGCGCGCGAAATGCTGCGCCAACGCGAAAAGATCCGCCCCGAGTATCCGCAATGGGTGGGCAGCATCCCCAACCCCAACGGCGCCGAAGACCCGCGCGTGGCCGCATGGCTGCGCACGCACGAGCTGGACGCCGCGGTCTGGACCGCGCTGCCGGCCAAGTTCGCCAAGGTCAGCGAGCGCGCGCCCAGCGCCCACGAAGCCGTCGCCTTCCTGGCCGGCCTCGAGGGCGAGCAGCGCCGGAAAGCCGAACAATACATACGCAAGGTGCCGCGAGAGATTTCGACCCTGTACCGCAAGCTGTTCGAAGAGCGCCTGGGCTGGACGCCTGAAGCCTGAACCTCAGGTTTCCATAAGGAGGCGCGCCAGGAGCCTGCGCGCATCCTCCCCCTGGGCAAAGCCCATGTCGCCTGCCGCCAGCGCTTCCAGCTCCTTGCGCGCCCCCGCGCGATCCCCAGCCCGATACAGCGCCGCCGCCAGGTGGTAGCGGATGTCGCGCGCCTTCGGCGCCAGCGCATGGGCCTTGCGCAGCATAGTCACGGCGCGCGCGCTGTCGCCGCGTCCCACCAGGATCCAGGCCAGCGTGTCCATCACGTCGGGACGTTCGCCGGCGCGCTGCAGCGCCGCCTCGGCGGTCGGGAGCGCGCGTGCGTCGCCCAGTTCCTGGTAGGCCAGCGCTAGGTTGTTCAGCACCACGGCATTCTTCGGCTGCAGCTTGAGCACGGCCTCGAGCTGGTCCGCCGCCTGGCGGGTGGCGCCCTCGGCCAGCCAGGTCTGGGCGCGGTAGGCCAGCGTGCGCGCGTCCGCCGGATGGGTAGCCAGCCAGCGCTCCAGGCGCCGCACCGCCTCCTCCTTGCGTCCGGCCTGGCGCAGGGCGTTGTCGATCTTGATCAGCAGTTCGTTGGTGGCGCGCATGCTTGAGGCGTGCTCGTAGGCGACCAGCGCCTGCGCCGGCTGGCGCTTGGCCATCAGCACGTCGCCTTCCAGCGTCCAGCCGGCCGCGCCGTCCGGATGGCGGCGCTGCAGGCGGTCGGCGACGATCAGCGCCAGGTCGGGCGAACCCTTGCGCACGTACAGCCCGGCCAGTTCGACCTCGGCCGACGGGAAATCCGGCTGCATCGCCAGCACGCCCTTCAGGTCTTCCTCGGCCTGCACCGGCTTGTCCAGCAGCAGGTGCAGGCCGGCCACCTGCATCAGCACCTGGGCCGAGCGCGGCAGCGCGGTGGCCAGGTTCTGGTAGGTCCCCAGCGCATCTTCCACCCGTCCATTCGCCAGCTGGCTCTTGCCCAGCAGGTCGAGCAGGTCCGGATTGTCCGGATGCGTGACCTGCAGCTTGCGCGCCAGGTTCAGCGCCTTGCCGGGCGCGCCGGTGCGCAGGTACTGGGCGATCAGGTTGACTGCCGGGCCGACCGCGGCCGGGTCGACCGCGGCCGCGGCTTCCAGCCAGCGCGTGGTCCCGGCCTGGTCGCCGGCGCCCTCGGCCAGCAGGGCCAGCGCCGACATCGCCTGCACGCTGGCCTTGTTCCTGTCCAGGAAGGCCAGCATGGCCTGGCGCGCGCCTGCCGCGTCCTTGCCGTCCAGCGCCAGCTGGGACAGGCCGGCGGCGGCCGGGTAATGTGCGGGCGCCAGCGCCAGCGCGCGTTCGAATCCGGCGCGCGCCGCGTCATGCTGGCCGCGCGCCGCATGGACGCTGCCCAGCAGTTCGTGCGCCACCGGGCTGGCCGGCTGGGCGCGTACCAGCGCGGCCGCGGCGTCGAGCGCGGCGTCGAGCCGTCCGAGCTTCAGTTCGGTGCGCACCAGCGCTTGCGCCGCCCCGATCGACTTGGCATCGAGCCGGGTGGCGGCCTGCAGTTCGCGCAGCGCCTGCTGGGTGTCGCCCTTGTTCAGGTGCGACAGGCCCAGCGATGTACGCAGCTCGGCCGAAACCGGATCGAGCGCGCTGGCCTGGGCGAACAGGTCGGCGGCCGGTGCGAAGCGGCCGACCTGCATGTTGGAGTCGCCGGCGATGGCGAGTAGCTGCACGTCGGTACCGGCAGCATGCAGCGCGGGCGCCAGCACGTCCAGCGCTTCGGCGCCGTGGCCGGTGCCGATCAGGGCCGATGCCAGCATCTTGCGCGCCTGGACGTTGTCCGGATGGCTTTCCAGGTAATGGCGCAGGTGGTGCTCGGCCAGGTAGTTGGCGCCGAGCTTGAGGCTGACGGCGCCGGCCAGCAGCACGCTGGGCATATGCTCGGGCGCCGCGCGCAGGAGCTTCATCAAGGAATCGCGCGCCGCCGGATAACGCCCGCGCGTGTAGTCGAGCAGCGCCTGGGTATAGACCGCCAGCAGGCTGCCCGGGGCGATCTTGAAGGCGGTGTCGAGTTCGGCCTGGGCCATGTCGTAGCGCTGCAGGCCGATCGCCAGGTAGGCTTTTTCCACGTGGGCCGAGCGGTGCTGGGGACTGCGGGCGATCACCTTGTCGTAGACGTCGAAGGCTTGCGCATGCTTGCCTTCGGCGCGCAGCAGGTCGGCCTGGAACATCAGCGCCACCAGGTTGCCGGGGCTGCGCCGCAGGACGCGCTCGGCATAGCCGTGCGCCGCGGCGGCGTCGCCGTCCAGCCAGGCGATGCGGCCCAGGCCGACCAGCGCGTCCGGGCTCTCCGGGTCAGCCTGCAAGGCCCGCGTGAACAGTGCGCGCGCCCGCTCGCGCCCGCCGAGCGCGAGTTCGGCATCGGCACGCACCGGCAGCAGCGCCGGCTGGGCCGCACCTGGCGCGGTCTCGTCCAGCGCCTTCTTGAATTCGCCGCGCATCACCAGCGCCCGGCCCAGGGCCGCCAGCGCATCCGGGCCCGCACGGCCCGACTGCAGCGCCATGCGCGCCTCCTTCTCGGCGCTGAGGGCGTCGCCGGTGTCGAGGTAGGTGGTGGCCAGCAGGTAGCGCGTCTCCAGGTTGTCGGGCTCGGACTGGGCCGCGTTCTTCAGCACGATAAGCGCCGCCGCGAAGTCGCCGTCCTGGTGCAGCCGTTGCGCCCGGGCACGCAGTTCAAGGCCGGACTGGCCAGTGCAGGCGGCCAGGGCGAGCGCCATGACGAGGGGCGCCAGACGGAAAGACAAGGGTGTCGACATGGCCATCCTGAAGAGCTTTCAAAAATGGCATTGTCAACTCATTAGTATCTATAAGGCAAGTAAATTCTTCCAAACGCAACACTTTTTTTCGGGAAAATCTGGATGTCATTCCGCCCAGAAAAGTTGAATAAACTAAATATCTTATTTGCAAGCCGTGTTTATTCATGGCATGATTCATGCTCATTGATGCAAATCAAAACGCCAACGATGGGAGAGACCGTGAGCATGAAAAAGATGATCTGTGGTGCCCTTGCCTGCCTCGCACTCGGCCAGGCCCATGCCGGCGGCATCAGCGATACCGGGGTCAACGCCTACTGGGGCTCGGACGACCACGGCAAGGGCGACGTCATCGGCGGCACCACCTACGACATCAAGGACGCCACCATTACCCGGGTCGGCAACATCCTTACCATTGTCATCAACACGAATTTCGCCGGCCATGCCGGCATCGATGCGAACATCACCCCCGGCGGCATCGGCTACGGCGACCTGTTCCTCGCCAACAGCTGGAAAGCGGCCGGCACGGACAGCCACCACGAAAACGACGACTCGACCACCGGCACCGTCTGGGACTACGGCTTCGCCCTGGACAACCGCTACAGCAACACCGGCGGCACCTTCAAGCTGTACCAGCTGAACGGCAGCACCAATGCCCAGAACATCAAGGATTCCGACGAGGTCATGCGCTGCGCACTCGGCACCGCCTGCCTGTACCGCGAAGGCCAGGAAACCGTGGTGCGCACCGGCTCCAGCACCGTCGCCGCGACCGGAGTGACCGGCAAGTGGACGGTCGCCGCCAACCAGGCGCTGACCTTCACCATCAACCTGGCCGGGACCGAGCTGCTGAACTACACCTCGTTCGCGATGCACTGGGGCGAGACCTGCCAGAACGATGTCATCGAAGGCATCACCAGCGTGACGGTACCGGAGCCGGGTGCCGCGGCGCTGGTCCTGCTGGGCCTGGGCGCGCTGGGCGTCGCGCGCCGCCGCCGCGTGCGCGGCTGAGCAGCCTCCTCAGGCTGGCACGGCCGCGCCCGCGCGGGTGTCGGCCTTCAGCGCGAAATACGTCCACAGGCCGCCGCACAGGTCGATCGCGCCGAACAGGATGATCATCGGGCTGGTGAAACCCAGCACACCGAAGGCGCTGAAAGACACGAAGGTCACGACCCGTGCGAACACCGACGCTTCGAGAAAAGGCCGGTGCCCGGCCGAGGTCCAGGCATAGATACCGAGGTTGAACACCACCACACCCAGAGCGCGCACCCAGACCTCGTTCGCCGGCGCGAAGCCGAACAGCGACAGCAACAGGTTCGGCGCCACCGCCAGCAGCGGCCCGGTCACGAACAGGTAGACGGCGAAGACCTTGGCACTGAGCGCGGACCGCGGCATGGTTTCCTCTGGCGATGATGGTTGAACGATAGGCAAACTTGCCAAATGTAGCACGTTTCACCACGGAAAACTATCCGGCCCGCGCTGGTCCGGCTCAGGCTGGCGTGCCGGGCCCGGCGGCACCGCCATCGTCCTGCGGCGGCGTGGTCCGGCCGCTGCGCACGCCGCTCTCGTCACGCGGCTGGCCGGAGGCGCCGGCGGCGCCGATCCCGCTCTCGCCGCCGCCCGACGGCAGGCCGGTGCCGGCCGCGCCCTGCAGCGGGGTGCCGGCGGCGGCCGCGCCCGACACTTCGCCGCCCTGGCCGACGATGCGCTCCAGCGGGATGTTCGGCGTGCCCGGGCGCGACACCAGTTCGGTCACGTCATCGAGGTCGGCGCGCTCAACCGCACGGGTCGCCAGGTCGCCCAGCGACACCATGCCGACCAGGCGCCGCGCCGGGTCGTGCGAAATCACCGGGATGCGCCGCACCTGGCTGTCGCCCATCTGCGCCATCACTTCGTCGAGCGGCTGGTCCTCGTAGCACCAGCGCACCTCGCCGCTCATGATCTCGTCGACGTGCGCCTGCTGCGGCAGCATGCCGGCCGCCATGCCGCGCACCGTCAGGTCGCGGTCGGTGATCATGCCGACCAGGCGCTCGCCGTCGCACACCGGCAAGGCGCCGACATCGAGCTCGTCCATGAGCTGGGCGGCGCGCTGCAGGGTTTCGTGGGGCGCGACGACGCGGGCGCCGCGCGACATGACTTCGGATACTCGCTGCATGATGTTCTCCTCGACAGTTCCCGCCGGGTGCGGCGGTCAAGCGCACCATTATGCGGTTTGCGTAGGGCGCAGGCGCACCGTTCCGGCCGGCACCTAGCCCGGCAAGTCATGGCGGCGCGACCCATACATGCGGCACTCGGCCGCCAGCGCCAGCAGGTTCGGATCGCGCTCGCGCGAACGCGACAGCAGCAGCGTGATCGCCTGGTGCGAGCCGTAGCGCGCGTCGAGCGGAATCAGGTCGACACGGCTGCTGAAGCCGGCGATGCGGCCCGGCAGCAGGCTGTAACCCATGCCGCCGCCGACCAGGTTGATCAGCGAGAAAATGTCGCTCACGCGCATGACGGTCTCGGGCACGTAGCCGGCTTCGCGGAATGCATGGTCGAAGCTGTCGGAAGTGACGAAGCCGCCGCCCAGCGTCATGAATTTCTCGCCGCGCAGCGCCTGCAAATCGACCTGGGCCTGGCCGGCATAGGGCGAGCCGAGCGGCGCGGCCAGGTAGACCTCGTCCTCGAACAGCGGCACCGCCAGCAGTTGCGGATCCTCGTGGCCGGCCTGCAGCCCGATCACGATGGCGTCCAGCCGCCCCTCTTCCAGGCTGCGCAGCAATTCCTGGTTCGAGCCCAGCGTCAGGTCGATCTGCAGCTCCGGCCGGCGCAATTTGAGGCCCATCAGCAGTTGCGGAATGCAGCGCAACGTCAGCGAATACAGCGAGCCGATCTTCAGTTTGGCGCCGGCGAAACCGGCCATCTCGCGCGCCCGGCGGATGCCTTCCTCGGTCTCGGCCACCGCACGCTGGGCGTGCTTGGCGAAGGCGTAGGCGGCCGGCAGCGGCGCCAGGTTGCGCCCTTCGCGCCGGAACAGCGGGCAGCGCAAGCCTTCTTCCAGCGAATGCAGGGCGCGATGCACGCTGACCGTGCTCTGGCCGAGCTCTTCCGCCACCCGGGACAGGCTGTGCAGGCGCATGAAGGCGAGGAAGACCTCGAGTTTTTTCAATGTAATTTCTTCATCGATCATTTCATCCGTCCCTGTGCCGCTATCCGTCAAGCATACTCCAATCGTTAACCTCAGGGTAAACAATGAACGGTGGCGTTGATTGAAGCGCATGGAACCCCTGCCTATGCTGTTTCCAGCCACTCGTAAAAAGGAGACAACATGGAAAGCACGCCGGCCGCGTCCGCCGTCCCGCGCCAGTGGGATACGCGGCGCCGCGAAAAACAGCGCCGCATCGATGCCGTGCGCCACCTGGCCGATGGCCCGGTGCTGCGCACCGACCGCATCGTCGAGGCGCTGGAAAGCTTGGTCGCCAGCGGCGACCGCGTGGTCCTGGAAGGGAACAACCAGAAGCAGGCCGACTTCCTGGCGCGCGCCCTGGTGCAGCTCGACCCGGACCGCGTCAACCGCCTGCACATGATCCAGCCCGCCGTCAGCCTGCCCGAGCACCTCGACCTGTTCGAACGCGGCATCGCGAACAAGCTCGATTTCGCCTACGCCGGCGCCCAGAGCCTGCGCATCTCGCAATTCCTGCAGGAGGGCACGCTGCAGGTCGGCGCCCTGCACACCTACATCGAACTCTACGCCCGCCTGTACGTGGACCTGGCGCCGAACGTGGTGCTGGTGGCCGCCTACAAGGCCGACCGCGCTGGCAACCTGTACACCGGTCCCAGCACCGAGGACACGCCGGCCCTGGTCGAAGCCGCCGCCTTCCGCGACGGCATCGTGATCGCCCAGGTCAACGAAATCGTGGACGACCCCAAGGACTTGCCGCGCGTCGACATCCCCGGCAGCTGGATCGACTTCGTGGTCCAGTCCGACAAGCCCTTCTATATCGAACCGCTGTTCACGCGCGACCCGCGCCTGATCAAGCCGGTCCACATCCTGATGGCGATGATGGCGATCCGCGGCGTCTACGAGCGCCACAAGGTGCAATCGCTGAACCACGGCATCGGCTTCAATACGGCGGCGATCGAATTGCTGCTGCCGACCTATGGCGAGCAGCTCGGCCTGAAGGGCAAGATCTGCCGCAACTGGACGCTGAACCCGCACCCGACCCTGATCCCGGCGATCGAATCCGGCTGGGTCGACAGCGTGCACTGCTTCGGCGCGGAGCTGGGCATGGAAGCCTACACGGCGGCCCGGCCCGACGTCTTCTTCACGGGGCGCGACGGCTCGATGCGCTCGAACCGCGCGATGTGCCAGCTGGCCGGCCAGTACGCGGTCGACCTGTTCATCGGCTCGACCCTGCAGATGGATGGCCTGGGCAACTCGTCCACCGTCACCCACGGCCGCCTGACGGGCTTCGGCGGCGCACCCAACATGGGCCACGATCCGCACGGGCGGCGCCACGCGACCCCGGCCTGGCTGGACCTGCTGGAGACCGACGACCCGCTGGCGCGCGGCAAGAAGCTGGTGGTGCAGATGGTCGAGACCTTCCAGGACGGCAGCGCGCCGACCATCGTCGAATCGCTGGACGCCGTGGAAGTCGGCAAGGCCTCCGGCATGCCGCTGGCGCCGATCATGATCTACGGCGACGACGTGACCCACGTGCTGACCGAGGAAGGCATCGCCTATTTATATAAAGCGCGATCGCTCGAAGAACGCAAGGCGATGCTGGCCGCGGTCGCGGGCGTGACGCCGATCGGCATGCGCCATGATCCGAAGACGACAAGCAAAATGCGCGAGCAGGGCCTGATCGCCCTGCCCGAAGACATGGGGGTGCAGCGGGCCCAGGCCACGCGCTCGCTGCTGGCCGCCAAGAGCATCGCCGAGCTGGTCGACTGGTCCGGCGGCCTGTACGCGCCGCCCGCGAAATTCAGGAGCTGGTGATGACGGCGCTGAATCCATTACGCCACGCCGGCCGCGCCACCGGCGCCGCCCTGCTCGCCGATTACGCCGTGGATGCGCTGGTCGACGAGGCCATGCTGACACCAAAACCGGGCCTGGTCGACATGCGCGGCAGCGGCGCCCACAGCGACCTGACCTGGCTCCTGATGTGCCGTTCGGCCTGCGCGCTGCGCTTGAGCTTCCTGCACATGGCCGAAGCCGGCGCGGCTATCGAGGACCCGGTGCTGCTGCGTCGGCGCATCGGCGCCATCGGCCGCGAGGCGGAAGCCGCGATGATGGCGGCGACCGGCGGCGTCAACACCCACCGCGGCGCGATCTGGGCGCTCGGCCTGCTGGTCACGGCGGCCGCACGCGGCAGTGACGACATTGCCGGGCATGCCGGCGCGCTGGCCCGCATCGACGATCCGGGTGCGCCGGCGCAGACCGGCAACAAGGGCGAACTGGCCTGCCGCGTGCACGGCGTGAGCGGCGCGCGTGGCCAGGCCCGGGCCGGCTTCCCGGCCGTGGTGCACGCGGCCCTGCCGATGCTGCGCCTGTCGCGCGCACGCGGCGACGGCGAAGCGCAGGCGCGCGTGAACGCCCTGCTGGCCGTGATGGCCCAGCTCGACGACACCTGCCTGCTGGCGCGCGGCGGCGCCCGGGCGCTGGACGCCACCCAGCGCGGCGCGCGGCGCGTGCTGGCCCTGGGTGGAATCGCCACGCCGAATGGCCGCATGGAATTGCGCACGCTGGAGACGCGCATGCGGCGCCTGGGCGTGTCGCCCGGCGGCGCGGCCGACCTGCTGGCCGCGGCCCTGCTGCTGGACCGCATCGAACGCGAACAAGGAGACGATTAAATGGAAAGACTGGAATACAGCTTCGCAGCCGGCCTGCCGGCGCCGGGCCGCACGGTGACCGGCGTGGTGGCCTCGGGCGACCTCGAGGTACTGCTCGAGCCGAATGCCGCCGGCAGCACCACGGTGGCGGTGCAGACCTCGGTCAACGGCTATGCCGGCACCTGGACCGCGCTGCTGGAACGGGTGCTCGGCACGGGTACCCTGCCCGCCGCGCGCATCGAGATCAACGACAACGGCGCCACGCCGGGCGTGGTGCGCATGCGCATCGAGCAGGCCTTCGAGGAAGCGCAGCAGGGAGGACAGCGGTCATGAGCACGCCCATTGAACAACTCTTGACGCGCGACAGCTTCATCGAGCGCAACGCGCGCAGCCGTGCCACGGCCCTGCTGGATGCCGGCACGATGCGCGAACTGGCCGGTCCCTTCGCACGGCTGCATTCGCCCTGGCTGGCGAAACAGCAGCTGGTCACGCAATCGGACGACGGCGTGGTGGTGGCCAAGGGCCTGATGAACGGCAAGCCGACCGTGGTACTGGCCATCGAAGGCGGATTCCAGGGCGGCAGCATGGGCGAAATCGGCGCCGCCAAGATCGCCGGCAGCCTGGAACTGGCGGCGCGCGACAACCGCAAGGGCATCCCGACGCAGGCCGTGATCCTGTTCGAGACCGGCGGCGTGCGCCTGCAGGAAGCCAACCTGGGCCTGGCCGGCATCGCCGAGATCCAGTCGGCCATCGTCGACCTGCGCCGCTACCAGCCGGTTGTCGGCGTCAGCGCCGGCACCGTGGGCTGCTATGGCGGCATGTCGATCGCGGCCGGGCTGTGCTCGTATCTCGTGGTGACGCGCGAGGCCCGCCTTGGCCTGAACGGGCCGCAGGTGATCGAGCAGGAAGCCGGCGTGGCCGAATTCGACGCCCGCAACCGCGCCCTGATCTGGGGCCTGACCGGCGGCGAACAGCGCACGGCGAGCGGCCTGGCGGACGCCTGCGTGGCTGACGACACGCTTGAAATCCGCGCGACCGTGGCCGCTCTGTTCGCGCGCGGCGTGCCGGCCCGGCACCGCAGCGAGCGCGCCGCCGACTACCTGGCCGCGCTGGCACGCGTCGACACCTCCACCCAGCCGGTGGCGGCCGACGTGCGCGCGATCTACCCACATGGAGACGCCTGATGGAAACGAATCAAACCACACGCGGCGCCACATGGCTGCGCATGCTCACCGGCGCCGCCGCGCCGCGCTACGACTGGCCCTCGGTCCAGGTCTGCGACGCCCCGCTGGCCGGCCAGCCGGCACGCTGGATCGCCGTGGTGCCCGATCCGGCCAACCGCTTCCCGCGCGCCAGGAACGGCGAAGTCGGCCTGGTCGAAGGCTGGCAGCTGGCCAAGGCGCTGCAGGACCTCGTCGACGAGGACCGCGACGCGCCGGTCAAGCGCCCGGTCGTGGCCGTGATCGACGTGCCGAGCCAGGCCTATGGCCGGCGCGAGGAAGCCTTCGGCATCCACCAGGCGCTGGCCGGCGCCGCCGGCGCCTATGCCCAGGCGCGCCTGGCGGGCCACCCGGTCATCGGCCTCATCGTCGGGCTGGCGATGTCCGGCGCCTTCCTGGCCCACTGCTACCAGGCCAACCGCCTGGTCGCGCTGGACGACCCGGGCGTGATGGTGCATGCGATGGGCAAGGCCTCGGCCGCGCGCGTCACGCTGCGCACGGTGGAGGCGCTGGAACAGCTGGCCGCCAGCGTGCCGCCGATGGCCTACGACATCCAGAACTACGCCTCGCTCGGCCTGCTGTGGAAGACCCTCCAGGTGAGCGATCCCGCGCACCCGAATGAGCAGGACCTGGCGCAGGTTGCCGGTACGCTGGAAGCGGCACTGGCCGACATCATGGAAGACCAGGAGCGTAGCCTGTCGACCCGCCTGCAGGGGCGCCACCGCGCCGCCTCGCGCCGCGTGCGCGAGCTGCTCGAACAGGAATGGGAGGCCGGCAACCAGACCAACTGACACCGCCCCGTTCCAGGCCGCGCCATCCAATAAGAGCATACGCCGGCGCATTCCATTTTTGCTGGACGATAGAGGAGACCAACATGATTATCTACGGAACCGCACTGCTGGCCGTGTGCCACCTGCTCGGCATCTTCCTGGGCGACCTGCTCGGGTCGCTGCTGGGTGCCAAGACCAACGTCGGCGGGGTCGGCATCGCCATGATCCTGCTGATCTGTGCACGGCTCTACATGCACAAGCGCGGGCTGATGCCCGAACATACCGAGATGGGCGTCGCGTTCTGGGGCGCGATGTACATTCCGGTGGTGGTGGCGATGGCCGCCAGCCAGAACGTGGTGGCGGCCTTGCGCGGCGGCCCGGTGGCGCTGCTGGCCGCCTTTGCCAGCGTGGCCGCCTGCGCCTGCTGCATCGCCCTGCTGAACCACAGCGAACGTCCGGCCACCGCCGACGAGGGTGCCGACGCCGACACCGAACCGGGCATCGACCCGCGCCACGCCTGAAGGAGACGATCATGCTCGAACTGCTGGAAAAAACCGCGAAACACAATGGCCTGGTGACCGCTTTTGCCCTGGTCGGCCTGGTGATGCTGGTGTCGATGTTCCTGTCGAAGAAACTGACCTTTGGCCGCGTGCACGGCTCGGCGATCGCGATCCTGATCGGCCTGGCCCTGGCCTACTGGGGCGGCGTGCAGACCGGCGGCAAGCAGGGCCTGGCCGACGTCTCGCTGTTCGCCGGCGTCGGCCTGATGGGCGGGGCCATGCTGCGTGACTTCGCCATCGTCGCCACCGCCTTCGAAGTGCAGGTGGTGGAAGCGCGCAAGGCCGGCCTGATCGGCGTGTTCGCGCTGCTGCTGGGCACCCTGTTGCCCTTCGTGGTCGGCGCCAGCGTGGCCTGGGCCTTCGGCTACCGCGACGCGGTCAGCCTCACCACCATCGGCGCCGGCGCCGTCACCTACATCGTCGGCCCGGTGACCGGCGCAGCGATCGGCGCCAGCTCGGAAGTCATCGCGCTGTCCATCGCCACCGGCCTGGTCAAGGCGATCATCGTCATGGTCGGCACGCCGATGGCGGCGCGCTTCCTGCGCCTGCGCACCCCGCGCTCGGCGATGGTGTTCGGCGGCCTGGCCGGCACCGTCAGCGGCGTCTCGGCCGGCCTGGCCGCCACCGACCGCCGCCTGGTGCCCTATGGCGCGCTGGTCGCGACCTTCCACACCGGCCTCGGTTGCCTGCTCGGCCCATCGCTGCTGTTCTTCGCCACCCGTTCGCTGGTCGGCTGACATGGACCAGCCGCGCCCGCACGACCTGCTGTTCCCGCGCCGGCACTATGCCTTCGACGCCGGGAGCGCGGCCCCTGGCTGGCTGGACGCCGGCTGGATTGCACAGGCGCCGCTGGTCGTGCGGCGCGCGCCATCCACGCCGGCCGCGGTCCCGGTCGGCGCACGCGGCCCCCAGCGCAACCAGCGCTGCGCCGGCCACCTGCCGCTGGACGCGATCGCGCGCCGCGTGACGCCGGAAGTGCTGGCGCGCGCCGTGCTCGGCCCGGGTGGGCCGGCGCTCGACCTGCACACGGCGGCGACCGGCCTGCCCTGCATCGCGGCGCTCATCAAACTGGCGCCGCGCCTGCGCGACCTGGGCCTGGACTGGGGGCCGACCGGCGGCGTCGGCTTCTGGCTGGCGAGCGGCTTGACGGTGCTGCGCCCGGCCAGCGACCTGGACCTGCTGGTGCGCGCGCCCCAGCCTTTGTCCCCGGACGTGGCGGAGGCGCTGCGCGTACTCGTGATGGCTGCCGGCTGCCGGGTCGACGTGCAGGTCGACACCGGCGGCGGCGGCTTCGCGCTGATGGAATACCTGCGCGGCGGGCGCATGATGCTGAAGACGGCTGGCGGCCCGCTGCTGGTGGCCGACCCCTGGCGCATCGAGGAGCCGGCATGAGCGTGCTGTTCACCTTTCCCGGCCAGGGTGCGCAAAAGCCGGGCATGCTGCATGCGCTGCCCGAGCACCCGGAAAGCGCACGCACGCTGGAAGAAGCCTCCGCCGCACTCGGCCGCGACATCCTGGGGCTGGACGGCGAAGCCGCGCTGCGCTCCACGGTCGCGGTCCAGCTCTGCCTGCTGATCGCCGGCGTGGCGATGGCACGCGTGCTGGCCGCGTACGACGCAAGGCCGCAGGTGGTGGCCGGCATGTCGATCGGCGCCTGGCCGGCGGCGGTGACGGCCGGCGTGCTGGATTTCGCCGATGCGCTGCGCCTGGTCGAATTGCGCGCCCGGCTGATGGAAGACGCCTATCCGGTCGGCTACGGCATGACGGCGATCGGCGGCCTGACGCGCCAGCAACTGGAGCCGCTGGTGGCGCAGGTGCGCGCGGCCGGGCAGCCGGTGTATCTCGCCAACCTGAACGCGGCGCGCCAGATCGTTATCGCCGGCAGCGGCGAGGCGATGGCGCGGGTGGCCGCGCTGGCGCTGGCCGCGGGCGCCCAGCGCGCCGAGCGGCTGGCGGTGGCCGTGCCCTCGCACTGCGAACTGCTCGACGAACAGGCGCGCCTGCTTGCTTGCGCCGTCGAGCAGGTGAGCTTGCGGCGCCCGCGCATCACCTATATCAGCGGCAGCGCCGCGCGCGCCCTGTTCGACGGCCGCCGCATCGGCGCCGACCTGGCGGCGAACATGGCGCATCCGGTGCTGTGGGCCGATACCGTGCGCCACGCCTGGGAGCGCGGGGCCAGGCTGGCGCTGGAGATGCCGACCGGGTCGGTGCTCACCCGGCTGGCCGAGGCCGAGTTCCCGGAGGGCGTGGCGGCCAGTTGCGAAGGCCGGCGCCTGGACAGCCTGGTGGCGCTGGTGCGGGGCGAGCCGCCACGCTGAGCGACGCCGCCCGGGACCTTACTGCCGCACCTGCTCCACGACCTCGAGCACCGCCTGCACCACCGCCTCCGGCCTGGTCTCGTGGATCACATGCCCGGCCCCCGGCACGATGCGCAGGGTCGAGCGCGTCGAAAACGCCGCGATCTCCTTCTGCATCGCCAGGTGCTCGGCCTCGGTCGCCTTGTTCAGCGCGCTCTGCGGCTTGCCCGGCACCGCATATGGGCTGACGCCGCGCACCAGCAGGATCATCGGCAGCGCGCCGTAGCTGCGCCGCGCCGCCTTCAGTTCGGCGCTGCTGGCCTCGAACCCTGCGCTTTCCGCCATCACGGCCTTCCAGTGGCGGGACGTCGACACCGACGCCAGGCGCGCCGCCGCCAGTTCGCGCCCATATACGTCGCCGAGGCCGCCCGTGCATTGCGTGAACAGCGCGCTGCCGCGGTCGAAGCCCTGTTCCGCCGCGCTCGCGCACCCCTGCGTGAACGCCTCGATCATCGCGTCGAAAGACTTCAGCTTGCCCTGCGAGGCCTTGTTCATGCGCTCGGTCTCGTCCTCGTGCGGCGCGTCGACCAGCACCATGCCCTTCACCTCGTCCGGATGGCGGTAGGCGTACAACTGCACGTTCATGGCGCCGAAGGAGCTGCCGACCATGACGTAGGGCGGCGCAATGCCCGCCCTGGCCAGCAAGGCATGCAGGTCGGCGACGATGCTGCCGGAGGTGACCGGCGCCGGCGACGGATCGGAAAAGCCGACGCCGGCGCGGTCGTAGACGCAGGCGCGGGTGCGCGCGGCGACGGCCGGCTGCACCGCGTGCCAGTTCCAGCCGGCGTCGGTGGCGATCGAATCGAACACCACCGTGACCGGGCCGTTGCCGCTGCAATACAGGTTCAGGCGGCGCCCGCCGATGTCGACCAGCTGGTGCGGCCTGGCGAATTCGGCATCGCTGTCGTGGATGGCGGCGGCGCCGGCGGCACCGGCCGCGGCGAGGAGAACAAGGCCAGGAAGGAAACGCTGCATGAGGACTCCGGTCGTTGTCGAAACCGCCATGTTACCCCCGTCCGGTGCGGCGAAGGCTCACCAAAACTCACGCGACGCCCTTGGCCTTCCCCACCGCCTCCATCACTTCCAGGATGTCGGCGGCGCGCACCGGCTTGACGAAATGGCGGTCGAAGCCGGCCGCCAGCGCCTGCTCGCGGTCCTGCGCCTGGCCGTAGCCGCTGACCGCGACCAGCGGCACATGCTGCAGGCCGGGCAACTCGCGCAGGCGGCGCGCCAGCTCGTAACCGTCGAACTCCGGCAGGCCGATGTCGAGCACGCACAGGTCGGGACGGTGGCGCGCCGCGTGCTCCAGCGCGCGCTGCGGGCTGTGGAACACGGTGGCGCGGTGGCCTACCGCCTCGATGTACATCGCCAGGATCTGGGCCGCGTCCACGTTGTCGTCGACGATCAGGACATCCAGGGCCGCGCCCGGCACCGCCTCCGCCACGGCCGCCACCACGGCACCCTCGTCGTCCCGGCGCGCGTGGTAGCGCGGCAGCGTCACCGTGAAGCGGCTGCCCCGGCCTGGGCCGGCGCTGTCGGCGGCGACCTGGCCGCCGTGCAGCTCGACCAGGCTCTTCACCAGCGCCAGGCCGATGCCCAGGCCGCCCTGCGAACGGTCGGCGCTGCGTTCGCCCTGGGAGAACAGCTCGAAGGCGCGCGCCACCAGTTCCGGCGCCATGCCGATGCCGTTGTCGCTGACCGCCACCTCGGCGGCTTCCTGCGAAAGGCGGATGTGCAGGTCGAGGCGCCCGCCCTCCGGCGTGTACTTGGCGGCGTTGCCGAGCAGGTTGGCGAAGATCTGCACCAGGCGCTTGCGGTCGCCATGGACCAGGGCCTCGTCGGGCGGCATGTGCAGCTCGAGGTGGTGTTCCCTGGCCTTGACCAGCGGGCGCACCTGCTCCACCGCCTCGGCCACCAGACCGCCCAGCGGCACCGGTTGGCTGGCCAGCGTGATCAGGCCGCGCGTCACGCGCGAGACGTCCAGCAGGTCGTCGATCAGGCCCGTCATGTGGCTGGCCTGGCGCGCGATGATGGCCGTGACCTGGCGGATGCGTGCCTCGTCCGGCTTGCCGATGCGCAGGAAGTCGGCGGCCGCGGTGATCGGCGCCAGCGGGTTGCGCAGCTCGTGGGCCAGCATCGCCAGGAACTCGTCCTTGCGCCGGTCGGCCTCGCGCAGGGCCAGCTGGGCATCGCGGATCGGCGAGATGTCGACCACGTAGGCGATCCCCTCGCGGCCGTCGTCGACGGTGGCCGCGCCGATCTGCACGCTGGCGCGGCTGCCGTCCTTGCGGTAATACTCCTTGACGTAGTTGTCCATGCGTCCGGCGTGGCGCAGCCGGTGGATGACCTCTTCGTTGGCGTCGTGCCACTCGGGCGGCGTCAGGCGGCGCGACGTCAGCAGGCCGCCTTCCATGTCGGCCCGGGTGTAACCGAGCATGTCGAGGAAGGCCTGGTTGGCGTCCAG